>Ga0209759_1000680_pt1 | contig 30832 bp, 26 predicted proteins | sample AraplaCL_Col_mMS_FD_184261 | JGI IMG/M metagenome (GOLD analysis project Ga0209759, IMG submission 184261) | Arabidopsis root microbial communities from the University of North Carolina, USA - plate scrape CL_Col_mMS (SPAdes) (version 2) | ecosystem: Host-associated > Plants > Roots >...
TACGGCGCGATTTTCGCAACGTAGTTCGTGAAAAAAAATTTAAAAGGGTTTAGGATGAATTCGAGCGATGTCGTTTCCGAATAGCGCGCCGCGCACGACATCGGTCTAGACTTCGGCGAGGAGGTAGCATGGATATCTACAGCAGTTTCGCGACCCGCTTCGAGAAAACGCGAGAAGATGAGCTCTCGCTCGAGGAGTATCTCGCGCTCTGCAAAGACAATCCCGCCGCGTACGCCACGGCTGGCGAACGCATGTTGACGGCGATCGGGGAGCCGGAACAGATCGACACTCGTAACGATCCGCGCATGTCGCGCATCTTCGCGAACAAGGTCATCAAGGTATACCCCGCATTCCGTGAGTTCTACGGAATGGAGGAGGTGATCGAGCAGGTGGTCGCCTACTTCCGCCACTCGGCCCAGGGGCTCGAAGAAAAGAAACAGATCCTGTATCTGTTGGGCCCGGTCGGCGGCGGTAAATCATCAATCGCGGAACGTCTCAAGCAGCTCATGGAACGCGTGCCGTTCTATTCGATCAAGGGCTCGCCCGTGAACGAGTCGCCTCTCGGTCTGTTCGACTACGAGGAAGATGGCCCGATTCTCGAAGAACAATATGGCATTCCACGCCGCTACCTGAAAAGCATTCTTAGCCCGTGGGCGGTCAAGCGCCTGCACGAATTCAATGGCGACATCCGCAAGTTCCGCGTGGTGCGCCGCTACCCGTCGATCCTTCGCCAGATCGGTATCGCCAAAACCGAGCCGGGCGACGAAAACAATCAGGACATTTCGTCGCTGGTCGGTAAGGTCGACATCCGCAAGCTCGAACAGTACGCACAAGACGACGCGGACGCATACAGCTACTCCGGTGGCTTGTGTCTCGCCAATCAGGGCCTGCTCGAGTTCGTCGAAATGTTCAAGGCGCCGATCAAGGTGCTGCACCCACTGCTTACCGCCACCCAGGAAGGCAACTTCAAGGGCACGGAAGGCTTCGGTGCGATCCCGTTCGACGGCGTGATTCTGGCTCACTCGAACGAGTCCGAATGGAAGGCGTTCCGTAACAACCGCAACAACGAAGCACTGCTCGACCGGATCTTCGTGGTGAAGGTGCCGTACTGCCTGCGCTATGGTGAAGAGATCAAGATTTACGAGAAGCTGCTGCGTAACTCGTCGCTGGCCAATGCGGTGTGCGCGCCGGGCACCTTGAAGATGATGGCGCAGATGTCGGTGCTGACCCGGTTGCAGGAGCCGGAGAATTCGAGCCTGTTTTCGAAGATGCAGGTGTACGACGGCGAGAATCTGAAGGACACCGATCCGAAGGCCAAGTCGTATCAGGAGTACCGTGATTTCGCGGGCGTGGATGAAGGGATGACCGGCGTGTCGACCCGTTTCGCGTTCAAGATCCTCTCACGCGTGTTCAACTTCGACTCGACCGAAGTCGCGGCCAATCCGGTGCATCTGATGTACGTGCTCGAACAGCAGATCGAACGCGAGCAGTTCCCACCGGAAACCGAGCAGAAGTATCTGTCGTTCATTAAAGACGTGCTCGCCTCGCGCTACGCGGAATTCATCGGCAAGGAGATTCAGACCGCGTATCTGGAGTCGTATTCCGAGTACGGTCAGAACATCTTCGATCGTTATGTGACGTACGCTGACTTCTGGATTCAGGATCAGGAGTTCCGCGACCACGACACAGGCGAGAGTTTCGACCGCGCGGCGCTGAACGCCGAACTGGAGAAGATCGAGAAACCGGCGGGTATCAGCAACCCGAAGGACTTCCGCAACGAGATCGTGAACTTCGTGCTGCGTGCGCGTGCTGCCAATGGCGGAAAGAATCCGGCATGGGTCAGCTACGAGAAGCTGCGCGTCGTGATCGAAAAGAAGATGTTCTCGAACACGGAGGAACTGCTGCCGGTGATTTCGTTCAACGCCAAGGGCTCGGCGGAGGAACAACGCAAGCACGAAGACTTCGTCAATCGCATGGTGACGAAGGGCTATACGCCGAAGCAGGTGCGCTTGCTGTGTGACTGGTATCTGCGCGTGCGCAAGTCGTCATGATGCGTATTGCGTGCCGCCCGCGCGGTCCGACCGCGCGGGCACCCTGCGAGGCGCAAGCTGCATGGACATAGCGTTGCCTTGGGCAGCTACGTCTCGCAAACGCGATATTACAGCGGGAGACCGGGCGTGCTTCATCAAATTATCGACCGCAGGTTAGCAGGCAAGAACAAAAGCATTGCGAATCGCGAACGTTTTTTGCGTCGCGTTAAGAACTATATTCGTCGCGCCGTTTCGGAAGCCGTGCGCGACCGCAGCATCAAGGATATTCAGAACACCCAGAGCATCACCATCCCGCGCAAGGACATTGCCGAACCGTCGTTCCGGCATGGCCCCGGCGGCAAGCGGGAAATGGTGCATCCGGGCAATTCCGACTACATCCGCGGCGACAAGATCCAGCGCCCGCAAGGGGGCGGCGGCGGAGGCGGGGGCAATCAGGCCAGCAACGAAGGCGAGGGTCAGGACGACTTCGTGTTCGAGTTGAGCCGCGAAGAATTCATGCAGTATTTCTTCGACGATCTCGAACTGCCGCGTCTCGTCAAAACCCATCTGCTTGCCGTGCCGACGTGGAAAAGCATCCGCGCGGGCTGGGCTGCCGAAGGCACGCCGAACAACATCGACGTGGTCCGTTCGCTGCGCAGCGCGCTCGGCCGCCGTATCGCGCTCGGTGCGCCGCTCGTCAACCAGCTGCACGAAATGGAACGGCAACTGGAGGTCATGAAAGCCGATCCCGACGATCGTCGCGAAGAGATCAAACTGCTAGAAGATGAGATTCACCATTTGCGCGGCCGCATCTGGCGGATTCCGTTCATCGATCCGTTCGATCTGCGCTACGTGAACCGCGTGAAGCAGCCCACGCCTTCCAGCCAGGCCGTGATGTTCTGTCTGATGGATGTGTCCGGTTCCATGGACGAGCAGCGCAAGGATCTCGCCAAGCGTTTCTTCATCCTGCTGTATCTGTTCCTCAAGCGAAACTACGAGAAGATCGAAGTGGTGTTCATTCGTCACCACACGCGCGCCGAAGAAGTCGACGAAGACACGTTCTTCCATTCGACCGAAAGCGGCGGCACGGTGGTGTCGAGCGCGCTTGAGCTGATGCAGAAGGTGATGGACGAGCGTTATTCGCCGACTGAATGGAATATTTACGGCGCTCAGGCGTCCGACGGCGACAACTGGACCGACGACTCGCCGAAGTGCCGCAAGATACTCTCGGATGACATCCTGGAGAAGGTGCGCTATTTTGCGTATATTCAGGTGACGCCGGAAGAACAGAATCTGTGGCTGGAGTATGCGCAGCTGGCCTTGAGCCAGCCGCACATGGCGATGAAGAAAGTCGAGACCGCGGCCGACATTTATCCGGTGTTTCGCGAGTTGTTCGAAAAGCAGGCGGCGAATTCATGACGAACGAGCACCTGCACAACGAAGCGCGCGGCGAGCCGGAGAACGGCGCGCCGGAGCGCGGGAAAGGCGTGCCGCAGCAGCAACAGTCGGGGCATGCCGAGGCAAGGGCGGACGATACCGGAACCGCCTCAGCCGGAGCAGTCCACACCGCTGCAGCACGGGGACACACCGGAACGCCCACTCAGGGGCAAAGGGAAGTCCGTATGAACGTAGCCGATAGACGGCCTCTGCCGTGCCCGTCCGACTGGACCTTCGAATTGATCGAAGAGTACGACTCGCATATTGCCCGTGTTGCAGAGCAATATGAACTCGACGTGTATCCGATCCAGCTCGAACTCATCAGCGCCGAACAGATGATGGATGCGTACGCGTCCGTCGGTATGCCGGTGAACTACCGTCACTGGTCGTTCGGCAAACACTTTCTCTCCACCGAAAAAAGCTACCGTCGCGGGCAGATGGGGCTGGCGTACGAGATCGTCATCAATTCGAACCCCTGCATCGCGTATCTGATGGAAGAGAACACGATGACGATGCAGGCGCTCGTCATCGCCCATGCGGCCTACGGGCACAACTCGTTCTTCAAGGGCAACTATCTGTTCCGGCTGTGGACGGATGCGCACGCGATCATCGACTACCTCGTCTACGCGAAGAATTACATCGCGGAGTGCGAGGAGCGTTTCGGGCTCGACCGGGTCGAGGAACTGCTCGATTCCTGTCACGCGTTGATGAACTATGGCGTGGACCGTTACAAGCGTCCGCAGAAGCTGTCGCTGCAAAAGGAGTTTGCAGCGCGCCGTGAACGCGAGGCCTATCTGCAGTCGCAGGTAAACGAACTGTGGCGCACCTTGCCGACCCGGCATACGCCGTTGCCGGAGGAAGTCGAGGAGCGCTATCCGCCTGAGCCGCAGGAAAACCTGCTGTATTTCGCGGAGAAAAACGCGCCGCTGCTGGAGCCGTGGGAGCGGGAAGTGATCCGCATCGTGCGCAAGGTCGGCCAGTATTTCTATCCGCAACGGCAGACCCAGGTGATGAACGAGGGCTGGGCGACCTTCTGGCACTACACCTTGCTCAACACCATGTACAACCAGGGCAAGCTGGAAGACGGTTTCATGATGGAGTTTCTCCATTCGCACAGCAACGTGGTCTATCAGCCGCCGGTCACGAAGCCGTACTACAGCGGCATCAATCCGTACGCGCTCGGTTTTTCGATGATGAGCGATATTCGCCGTATCTGCGAAACGCCCACGGAAGAAGACCGCAAGTGGTTCCCGGAACTGGCGGGCAGTCCGTGGCTCCCTGCCATGCACTACGCGATGCGCAACTTCAAGGACGAGAGTTTCGTCGCGCAGTATCTGTCGCCGCATCTGATCCGCGAAATGCGCCTCTTCTCGGTGCTCGACGACGACATGCGCGACGCGCTCGAAGTCTCGGCGATTCACGACGACAGCGGCTATCAGTACGTGCGTCAGGCGTTGTCGCGGCAGTACGACATGCATCACCGCGAGCCGAATATTCAGGTGTGGGCGGTGAATACGCGCGGCGACCGGAGTTTGACGCTGCGGCACTTCATGAGCGACAACCGGCATCTCTCCGGCGATAGCGACGAAGTGCTCAAGCATATGGCGCGGCTGTGGCAGTTCGACGTGTATCTGGAAAGCGTCGATGAGAACGGCACGGTTCGCAAGCGCTACGAGTGCCGCTATGTGCCGCCTGCAGTGAGAGTGTGACCGGCGCATTGCAGCAGGACGCGCTATATACGGCGCCATATACGGTGCGACAGACGAAAGCCAGCTCCTATTTCGAGCTGGCTTTTTCTTATATGCGATGCAGCAGATTCAGACACGAGCGCGGCTGCGCGACAACTTAGCTCCTTAACTGCCCGAACAAAGCTCCAACTCTCCCTTGCGATTCTGTAAAATTAGCCTGGACGGGATAAACGCTCCCGTGCACGCGATCTGAAGGCGGCGCCACCACGGTGACCTCCGTTCAATTACAAGGATAGAGACAAGCATGACCGACCTAACCGACCAAACCGTGGCCTCGGCTCACGACACCCGGCGCCGCATCTTCGCGATCGTTGGCGCTTCATCGGGCAATCTCGTCGAGTGGTTCGACTTTTACGTGTATTCGTTCTGTGCGCTGTACTTCGCGCCGGCGTTCTTCCCGAGCGGCAACACCACCACGCAGTTGCTCAACACGGCGGGCGTGTTCGCCGCCGGCTTCCTGATGCGTCCGATCGGCGGCTGGTTCTTCGGCCGCCTCGCCGACAAGCACGGCCGCCGCACCGCCATGATGGTGTCGGTGTTCATGATGTGCGGCGGCTCGCTCGTGATCGCCGTGCTGCCCACTTACGCGCAGATCGGCGCGCTGGCGCCGGCGCTGCTGCTGGTCGCGCGGCTGTTCCAGGGCTTGTCGGTGGGCGGTGAATACGGCACCAGCGCGACCTACATGAGTGAAGTCGCGCTCAAGGGCCGGCGCGGGTTCTTCGCGTCGTTCCAGTACGTCACGCTGATCGGCGGGCAGTTGTGTGCGCTGCTGGTGCTGGTGGTGCTGCAACAAACGCTCTCCAACGATGAGCTGAAAGCATGGGGCTGGCGCGTGCCGTTCGCGATCGGCGCGGTCGCAGCATTGGTCGCGCTGTATCTGCGTAAATCGCTCGACGAAACCACCACCGCCGAAACCCGTCAGCGCAAGGAAGCCGGCACGCTGCGCGGCCTGTGGCTGCACAAAGGCGCGTTCATGACGGTGCTCGGTTTCACGGCCGGCGGCTCGCTGATTTTCTACACGTTCACCACCTACATGCAGAAGTACCTGGTCAACACGGCCGGCATGCACGCCAAGACGGCCAGCAACGTGATGACCGCGGCGCTCTTCGTCTACATGGTGATGCAGCCGGCGTTCGGCGCGTTGTCGGACCGCATCGGCCGCCGTCGTTCCATGCTGTTCTTCGGCTTCTTCGCGACCATCGGCACCGTGCCGCTGCTGCACGCGCTGAAAGACGTGACGAGCCCGTATGCGGCCTTCGGTCTGGTCGTGGTGGCGCTGGCGATCGTCAGTTTCTATACGTCGATCAGCGGCCTGATCAAGGCGGAAATGTTTCCGCCAGAAGTGCGTGCGCTCGGCGTGGGGCTTTCATACGCGGTGGCGAATGCGATCTTCGGCGGCTCGGCCGAGTATGTGGCGCTGTGGCTGAAGTCGGTCGGCAACGAGTCGATTTTCTACTGGTACGTGACCGCGCTGTGCGCGATTGCCGGCATCGTTTCGCTGCGGATGCGCGATCCGTCGAAAGAAGGGTATTTGCGTCTGGAGCCTTGAGGCTTGAAGCTTTGAATCGAGGCCCGCTCGCTCGCGAAGTACGTTCGGGCGACGCATGAGAACGGCGGTCCAGGGCAACCTTGACCGCCGTGATTTTTTATGCGCGTGGGCAGCGATGCAAACCCATCGCGCCTCATGGCCAAAGCCCATGCTCACGCCACGACTATCTCCGTGCCCAACGCGTGCAGCAGATCGCGCAGCGTCTCGGCCTGCGCCATTTTTGCGTCGCTGCGTAAATGAATCTGCAGCGCCCGCCCCGCGATTCCGTCGACGGGTTGCGCGAGCCATAGCTCCACAGCGAGGCCCAATCCTTCAGGCTGGTTGACGACGACGGGTTCGATCACACGCGGCTTGAAACAGGCACTATCGGACATGCGAGTCACCTCGGGGCTGGTGATGGTTCGCTTTCATCGTAATCAGTGCGCCACGCCGGACCAAGCAATAAATCCGCGTTTGCTTAGCATGGGATGCTTAGCATAAAACACGCTGATTGCCGAAGGCTTGCACGCGCTGCACGCGCTGCACGCGTCGCGCGTCGCCGGCGGCGCGTCAGACCGGTTCCGAACGATCGCTTACCAGTTCGGAGACGAGTTCCTTCACCACGGCGGCCGGCTCCGCGGCCACAACGGGCGCGGCCGCCACCGCCGCCACCGCGGCCGCCGCGACGGCTTGCTGAGGCGCGCTCAGCGCGCCACGCGCAAGCGCCAGAAGATGATAGTAAAGCCGCGTGCTCAAGCCGTAGTTGTACGCGAACAGATGCGTGAAGGCGACCTTGAACCCGTCGAGCACCTGATTATTTCTGGCGTGAACCGACACCACGATCGGCGCGAGCCGGCGCAACGCCAGCTTGCGCGACGGCTCCAGTTGCGCTGGCAGCTGCAACGCCTTGACGAACGCATACGCGCTGACCGTCGCCGCGACTGCTGTGCCGCGCGTGCTATGCGAGATGGAGCTTGCCGTCTTTCGATACACCGAGACATAGTCGTGCAGATAGAACACCTCGCGTGCGGCGAGACAGAGTTCAGTGCCGAATACGAAGTCGCAGCACACACCGTATTCTTCCCGGTAGCCGATCCGCTTCACGAGTTCGGCATTGGCCATCCAGCCGTTGTTCGGAAACATCTGGATCAGACCGGTTCGGCCCGGCTGCGACTGCAGGCCTTCAGCGTCCTTCGTACGCCGGAATGCGGCGTTGAGCTTCGCGCTCGCCGCGAAATCGATGGCGCCGCCGTGATCGGCTTCGTACTGGTCGCCGAATGCCACATCGAGTTGCGGGTGGCGCAGCCACAGCGACACGAGCTTTTCGACACCGTCCGTGGCGAGCAGGTCGTCATCGTGGATCAGCAGAATCTTGTCGCCGCTTGCGCGCTCGAACAGGCTCGCGACATTGCGCGCCTGGCCGAGCGGCGGCTGATTTTTTACATAGCGCACGCGCGGTTCGTGCGCGTAACGGGCTGCGATCAACCGCTCAGTGCGCGCGTCCTTCGAGTCATCTCCGATCACGATCTCCAGATCGTCGTAGCTCTGCGCCAAGCACGAGTCGATGCACGTGGCGATCAGCTCAGGGCGATCGCAGGTAGGCAGACAGATGGACACGTGGGGGCGGTGAGGGGGAGTGGCGGAGATGGACATAAGCGTCGCCTTTGTTATCTGTTGAGGGGCGGCAGCTGGTCCGCTTGGCGCACACGTCGCTGCAAGCAGAAAAATAGTCCATCACGCGGAAAAAATAATCGGTAAAAAACAGGAAGAAATGTTTGGCTTATGAAAGCCGTCAGAAGGGAGAAATTTATGCGGCTTCGCTGGCGAAAAGCAGCAAAGCCGCTCCGGGATTGGCGCTTAATATTTCAGCCGACAGGCGGCTCGCCCTCGCCGGGTTTCTTGCCCGGATTGTCCGATGGCGCCTGATCGCGCCCTTCGTCGTCGCGTTTGGGCAGCTTGCTCTTCTCGTTGTCGCTGTGCGCGGCCGGCTGCGGATGCTCGATATCGGCCGGTTTGTTGTTGGCCTGTTCTTTGGTTTCGCTCATGATCCTCTCCTGGTTGGATGACATGAGCAGTGCAGCAATCGGCAGACCCGGGCGCGTGTTTCGTGTTTTGTTCGGGTCTGGCCATCGCGCTGCGCGCGCTGTCAAACAAAGCCTTGACCCGTTCCCCCATTCAGCGCACCGTGCAAGGAGCACCCTACCTCCCGGGAGTACGACATGTCCCTCAACTTCCCGAATCCCAGCCGCAGTTACGACGCCTCTCATCACTGCGTGAATTTCTGGGGCTACGACAACGCGCGCGAAATCGCTTTTGCCGTCAACCGGTCGGTGATTTCGAATCTGAGCCCAAGCGTCGGCTCCGACGAACCGGCGGTGCTTGCCGCGTTCGACCAGCATCGCGAGCAGATTCTCACGCTCGCGCGCGGTCTGTACATCGGCGGCCCACAGAACCGCTACACGATTTCCTGACGCGGCGCGGTGCGACGCAGCGTGTTCCGCCGATGCGCGGACGTCCCCGAACACTGCCTCAAGCCGCCGTTTCGCGCTGTGCGCCGCCTGTCAGCGACACGATGAAATCGTAAAACGCCCGCACCTTCGCCGGCGGATGATGCCGCGAAGGATAGAGCGCATACAGCGGATAAACCTCGTCGCCCCAATCGGGAAATAGCTCGACGAGCTTTCCGCTCGCCATCAACGACTCGGTGCCGAGCGAGAGAATCTGCGCGACGCCCTGGCCCGCCGTGCAAACGCTGTGCAGGGTGCCCACGTCGTTCACGGTCAAGCGACCCTGCGGCGCGATCGAGATTTTCTTGCGGCCGCGATGAAATTCCCAACTGAACGGGTAGCCCGTGAGCGGGTCGCGAAACTTGATGCAGACATGCTTGCCGTTTTCGAGTTCGGCCGGAGTCGTCGGATGCCCGTGCTTCTTGAGATACGACGGCGCGGCTACCGTGAGAATCCGCGTGTCCAATAGTTTGCGTGCGATCAGCGTCGACACCGGCGGATCGCCGAAACGGATCGCGAGATCGAAGCCGTCGCCGACCAGATCGCCCAATTGATCGCGGGTGATCAGTTCGAGCTGCAGATCCGGATGCTTGTCGATAAAACCGCCCAGCCGCGGTCCGAGTACGAGGCGCGAAAAGAACGGATCCATGTTCACGCGCAAACGTCCGCGCACGGCGGTTGCGCCTTGGGCGGCGGAAGCCGCCGCTTCTTCGAGTCCGCCCAGCAGCGGCACGATCTGTTCGTAGAAACGCCGGCCTTCGTCGGTCAGCGTGACAGAACGCGTGGTGCGATCGAAGAGCCGGATGCCCAGACGCGCTTCGAGCCGCGCGACCGAACGGCTCACCCCGGATTGCGACATGTCGAGCGCTTCTCCGGCTGCCGCAAAACTCCCGCAATCGACAATCGCCGTCAAGACGCCCATGCCGTTCAGCATGCGCTCGTCAAATGGCATGTGATAGTCCTTTGTTATTCGTTAATGCGTGACATGCTAACGCGAAAGTCCGTTTGAATTCACGCGTGGACTCGGGGAAACGCCGCCTGGTAAGGCGCACGAATGATGTCGTGTCATGAGTGGCATGACAGCCAGGCTATCGCGTCAGCCGAGCGGCGGGCGTTAATCTGTTGGCATTCGCCCGAAGCACCAAGACAGGTGCTTCTCGTCATGCATCGGGCATATTCGCACTGAACAAGGAGGACGTCTCATGTCGCGAATTTTTATTACCGGTTCCGCAGATGGTCTCGGTCAAATGGCTGCGCGTCTACTCGTCGAGGGCGGCCATGAGGTGGTATTGCAGGCGCGCAGCGCGGCACGCGCCGATGAGGCGTTGCAAGCCGTGCCGCAAGCGCAAGCCGCGCTGGCCGGCGACCTGTCGAGCATCGCGGCCACGGTGGCGCTCGCGGAGCAGGTCAACCAGCTTGGCCGTTTCGACGCGGTGATCCACAACGCGGCAGTCGGCTATCAGGAGCCGCGGCGGGTCGCCACCGTCGACGGCTTGCCGCACGTGTTCGCGGTCAATACGCTGGCGCCGTACATTCTCACCGCTTTGATCGAGAAGCCGAAGCGGCTCGTCTATCTGAGTTCAGGCCTGCATCGCAGCGGCGACGCGAGCCTCGACGATCTGGCCTGGGAGCGGCGTCCCTGGCGGGGCGCCGCGGCATACTCGGATTCGAAACTGCACGACGCGTTGCTGGCGTTCGCGATGGCGCGGCGCTGGCCACAGGTGTTGTCCAATGCGCTGGAGCCGGGTTGGGTGGCGACGAAAATGGGTGGTCCGGGTGCACCGGACGATTTGCAGGCCGCGCCGAAAACCCAGGTGTGGCTCGCGGTCAGCGAGGAGCCGGCGGCCACCGTGAGCGGCGCGTATTTCTATCACATGAAGCAGTGCGAAACACACCCGGCCGTGCGCGACGTTGCCGTTCAGGAGCGTTTGCTCGAGGCGTGCGCGGGATTTTCTGGCATCCGCTTGCCGGATTGACGTGACGCAAGGCGTGGATATCAGCGGCCCGCGCCCTGCGTCGCTTGCCCCTGCACCGGGCGCGAGGCAGGCGCTTCGTCGAGGTGGCGAAACACCCACGCCGACACCAGTGTGATCACGCCGACGCACACAAAGGCGAGCCGAAAACCGAGCGCCGCCGATCCGGCTTGCGCCGAAAAAAGATTCACCAGCCCGCCGCCGATCGACACGCCCAGCCCAATGGCCAGCATCTGCACCATCGAAAAAAGGCTGTTGCCGCTGCCGGCATCTTCATGCGAGAGGCCTTTGAGCGTGACGCTGTTCATGGCCGCGAATTGCATGGAGTTGGCCGCGCCGAACACGGCCAGAATCGCGATTTCGACCACGAGCGGCGTGCCGCGCGTAATCAGTGCGAACGCAACGATCGACGAACCGACGACGATCGTATTGACCAGCAGGAAGGTGTCGTAGCCATAGCGGCGCACGAGCGGCGCGATCCAGCGTTTGGCGACGGTGCCGGCGAGCGCCGCGGGCAGCATCATCAGACCGGAATGCAGCGGCGAGTAGCCCAGTTGCAATTGCAGCAGCAAGGGCACGAGAAACGGCACGGCGCTCGAACCGATGCGGCACAACAGATTGCCGATCAGGCCGACGCTGAAGTTCGGCTCGCGAAACAGCGACAACTTGAAGAGCGGATTCACGCGGCGTCTCGCGTGCGGGATGTAGGCCAGCGCGCTAATAGCGGCGAGCGCGAACAGCGCCGCCGACCATGCCACGCGATGCGTGGGCATCGGCGAGTCGACGGCGAGCGAGAACGCGATCATGCACAACGAGAGCAACCCGCAGCCGACGAAGTCGAACGGCGGCGCCTTTGCTTCGCCATACGACGGCAAGAAGCGCTGCACCGCGTACAGACCCACGGCGCCGATCGGCACGTTGATCAGGAAAATCCAGTGCCACGTGATCGCCTGAACGAACCAGCCGCCGAGCGTCGGCCCGGCGATCGGCCCCAGTTGTCCGGCCACCGAAATGAACGCGAGCGCCGCGACGTACTGGTCACCCGTGACGCTGCGCAGGACGGCGAGCCGCCCGATCGGCAGCAGCATCGAGCCACCCACGCCTTGCAGCACGCGTGCCATCACCAGTTGGCCGAGCGTATGCGCGCTCGCGCAGCAGATCGAGCCGAGCACGAACACGAGAATGGCGGCGAAGTAGACGCGCCGCGTGCCGAAGCGGTCGGCGAGCCAGCCCGAGGCGGGCGTGAGCATCGCCATAGTCAGCGTGTAGGCGACCACGATGGGCTGCATCGCGAGCGGCGCCACGTGCAGGCTGTTCGCAATCGACGGCAGCGCGGTGTTGACGATCGTCGTGTCGAGCGACTGCATGAAAAAGCCGGCGGCGACGATCCAGAGCAGAGCGGTCTGGGAAGAATCTTTGGTCATCTTTTGACGGAGCAGCGGGGCGGCGGCGGTGACGGCGGTGACGGCCGTCCGGCGCCGAGCATTCAGTGAGGCAATTCCGTCATCATATTGACATCCTCGTCAATCGGGAACCCCACTAGGGATGTTGACTGTTATCGACTTTGCCGATGAGCAGCGCGACAATGCTCCATGCTCAATCCCATCTGGCTCAAGACCTTTTCGACCGTCGCGGCCTGCCACAGCTTCACCGAGGCGGGGCGACGGCTCGATCTGACGCAATCGAGCGTCAGCGAACACATCCGGCGGCTCGAACAAAGCGTGGGCCGGCGGCTTTTCGTGCGCGACACCCATTCGCTCGCAATGACGCCCGACGGCGAAGCCATGCTCGCGCACGCCAGCGTGATTCTGCAGGCGCTCGCGCGGGCCGAATCGCAGTTTCGCGCGCCGCGTCTGAAAGGCCGTGTGCGGCTCGGTTCTTCGGACGACGTCGCGCTCGGCCCATTGCCCACCGTGCTGGCGGCGTTTCGCGATGCGCATCCGGACGTCGAACTGGAAATCACCATCGGCATGACCGGCAAGCTGTATGAACTGCTCGACGCCGGCGCGATCGATCTGCTGGTCGGCAAGCGGCGTCTCGGCGACCGGCGCGGCGTGCCGCTCTTCACCGGGCGGCTGGAGTGGCTGGCGCGCGCCGGCACGCTGGTCGATCTAAGCCAGCCGTTGCCGCTAATTCTGGTCGCCGAACCGAGCGTGACGCGCGCCGTCGTGCTCGACGCGCTCGCCGAGGCGGGCTTCAGTTGGCAACTGGTGTGCACGAGCAGCAGCCACGCGGGTTGCATCGCGGCCGCGCGCGGCGGGCTCGGCATTACGGTTCGTCCGCAGTATCTGGCGGCGCGGGGTCTCGCGGCGCCCTTGAACATGGCGAGTCTGCCGACGCTGCCGTCGGTGGAATTCATCGCGCTGGCGGCCAAACGGCTCAGCAGGCCGGCAGGCACGCTGTTGCAATTGCTGCATGACAGCGATCTGCGCGGGTCGTGGATCGGCGAATAGGGGCGAGGCGTGAGGACCCATGCCACGCTTGCGTGCCGTATAACTAGGATTCCAGAATAATCCGCAGCGGCATGCCGCTGTCTGGTGGTTCGTCGATTGAATCTATTCGAGCCGGGCGGCGCCGCCCACCGGCGAAACAGGCACGTCGCGGCCTGTTGCGCGTTTACCGCGTCCGCGAAATTTTGTTATTTCACCGGAAGGCGAATCGCTATACTTTCCACATACGGTTCATTGTTCCATATAAGGAACGTTGGTCGTTCACGTGCGCGGGGCCGCACGTCATAAGCCAGAGCGCCAGAACCAGCCAGAGCGATAAAAACCACGATGACCAAGAATCTGACCATCAATCTTCGGATCGCGATCACCATCGCATTTCTCGGCGTGCTGCTGATCGCCACCGGCATGCTCGGCATTCTCGGCATGCGCGAAAGCAACTCGGCGCAGCGCGACGCCTACACGGTGCACTTCGCTTCCGTGGTCGCGCTCGGCAAATCGGGCACGGCCATGTCGCGGGCGCGTTTCGGGCTCGACTGGGCGATGAGCAATCCGCACTCCCCGCAACTGAATGCGCAACTGGAACGTGCGCGCATGCTGCTCGGCGATTCGGATAAATGGTGGAACAGCTTTCGCGGTCTGCCGAAATCGTCCGAACTGCAACGCTTCACCGACGATCTCGACGCGAAGCGCACCGCCGTGCGCCGCGACGGCATCGACAAGCTGATCGAGGCGATCCGCACCGGCGACGCGAGCTGGATGGACGAAAGCCGCGCGAACCATCTGATCGGCCTTTACACGGCGATGAACGCGAGCCAGGGCGCGCTGGAGGACTATCTGAACCAGCAGGCGAGCGACGCCAGCGAGCGTTCGGCCGCGCTCTTTCATACGCTGTTGGCTGCGTGCATCGGCAGCACGCTGCTGGGGCTGACGGTTGCGTTCATCAGTTGGCGCACGCTGCGCCGCGCGATCATGGCCCCGCTGAACGACGCCTTACGCCAGTTCGACGCGATCGCGGCCGGCGAACTGACGACCCGCGTGCCGATTCGTTCGAACGACGAAATGGCGACGCTCCTGCGCGGCGTCGCCTCCATGCAGGACAAGCTCGGCGCCACGGTCACCACGGTGCGAGCCGGCTCGCACTCGATCGCGTCGTCGACGCAGCAGATCGCCGCCGGCAATCTCGATCTCTCGCAACGCACCGAGGAACAGGCGGCATCGCTCGAAGAAACCGCGGCGGCGATGGAGCAGCTCACGTCGACCGTGCAACTGAACGCGGAGAACGCGCATCACGCGAGCGAACTCGCGTCGCGTGCTTCGGAGATGGCCGCGCGCGGGCGCACTTCAGTCGGCAGCATGGTGGAGACGATGCGCGTGATTCACGCGGGTTCGTCGAAAATGACCGGCATCATTACCGCGATCGAAGGCATTGCGTTTCAGACCAATATTCTCGCGCTGAACGCGGCGGTCGAAGCGGCGCGCGCGGGCGAGGAAGGGCGCGGTTTCGCGGTGGTGGCGGGCGAGGTGCGCAGTCTCGCGCAGCGTTCAGCGGCGGCCGCGAAGGAAATCGGCACCCTGATCGCGGAGTCGACTTCGCGCGTCGAGAGCGGCGCGGGGCTCGTCAATGAAGCGGGCGAGACGATGCAGGAAATCGAAGCCGCGATCGACCGCGTGGCGCGTATCGTCGGCGAGATTGCTGCGGCTTCGAAAGAACAGAGCGAGGGCATCAGGCAGGTGAGCCTCGCCGTCACGCAGATGGACGAGGTCACGCAACATAATGCGGCGCTGGTCGAGGAGAGCGCGGCGACCGCGAACTCGCTCGCGGATCAGGCGCGGCAATTGAGCGAACTGACAGCGGCTTTCAAAGTCGCGAGCGATGCGGCGCAGCGTGAGCCTGCTTTCTAACTTAACTTAATCGGTGTGCCTTTGAGCGCGCGGCCCTCAGGCCGGGAGCTTGCGGAACGAAATCGCGAAGCGGTTCCATGCGTTGATCGCGGAAACCAGCAGCGTCAGATCGACCAGTTCTTCGTCGCTGAAGTGCGGGCGCACGGCTTCCCACACAGCGTCGGGCACGTGCTCCTGCGATACCAGCGTCAGCGCTTCCGTCCATTCGAGCGCGGCGCGTTCGCGATCCGTGAAGAACGGCGTTTCACGCCAGACCACCACGGTGGCCAGGCGGCGATCGGTTTCGCCGCCCTTGCGGGCGTCGGTGGTGTGCATATCGACGCAGTACGCGCAGCCGTTGATCTGCGAGGCGCGCAGACGAACCAGTTCGGTCAGCGATTTTTCAAGCGCCGATTTGCCGATGCGTTCTTCAACACCGATCAGCGCCTTGATCGCGGCGGGGTTGGCTTTGTAGAAGTCGAGACGTTGTTCCATGATTCACTCCTGAGTTGGGTTGGACGCATGCCGTGATGCGATGAGTGAAGATTAGGCGCTTGACTGGTTCTGGGAAATAACCGATTTCGGCTATTTTCAGGTAACCACTTCGACCTGGCGGCGACGAACGCGGGTGGCACGCCGAGCGTCCTTACCGGTGGTAATGGCATCGTTGCCGCGCATCCGCTGATTCGGTATGGTGGGTCATTCACCCATCTATCCATCCGAAGAGATTGCGCATGACTTCCGCTGCAGACCAACAACCGCCGCCGATCCGCACCGACGTCCTGATCGTCGGCGCCGGCCCCGTGGGGCTTTTCGCCGCTTTCGAGGCGGGCGTGATCGGCCTGTCCTGCCAGATCGTCGACGGGCTCGACAAGGTCGGCGGCCAGTGCATCGAGCTTTATCCGGACAAGCCGATCTACGACATTCCCGCTATTGCCTCGTGCACCGCGCGTGAACTGGTCGAGCGGTTGCTGGCGCAATGCAAGCCGTTCGATCCGCCTATCCATCTCGAACAGCGGGTCGAGTCGGTCGAACAGAACGACGATGGACGCTGGACGGTACGCACCGATCGCGGCCTCGTGTTCGACGTGGCGGCGATCCTCCTCGCGGCCGGCAACGGCGCATTCGTGCCGCAGAAGCTGGCGCTGGCCGAAGCCGTGCCGCTGGAGTCGCGTCATGTGCACTACAGCGTGCCGCGTCTCGCTGACTTTGCCGACAAGGTCGTGGTCGTGGCCGGCGGCGGCGATTCCGCGCTCGACTGGGCGCTGGCGCTGCGCAAGGTCGCGCGCCGGGTGACGCTGGTGCATCGGCGCAGCGGTTTTAGTGCGGCCGATTCGAGTGTGGCGTCCATGCGGCGCGCGGTCGAGGCGGGCGAGATGGATTTCATCGTCGGCGCGATTGCGGGGCTCAACGTCGAAGGCGATGCATTGAAGTCCATCACGTTGCGACATATCGAGGGCGAGACGCAACTCGCGGCTGAGCATCTCGTCGCGCTCTATGGACTGGTTGCCGATCTCGGGCCGATCGCGCAATGGGGGCTATCGATTCACGCCGGGCGCGTCGATGTGGATACGTCGAACTATGAGAGCTCGCGGCCCGGCATCTTCGCGGTGGGCGACATCGCCAATTATCCGAACAAGCAGAAGCTGATCCTGTCGGGATTTCATGAGGCGTCGCTGGCGCTGCGCCGCGCATATTCGTACGCTTATCCGGACAAAAAGCGCGTGCATGTGCATTCCAGTTACGACGCAAAGCTGGCGGAAAAGGTCAGCGCCACCGGGTGATCATCTTGCGAAGATATCGAATCCCTGATTGAGCGAGCCGGTAGTGATCCGCAGGTCACTACCGGCTCTTTTCTACACGCCGTTATTTCCCGGCGGGTTGACTCGCGGCCGCGGCCGCGCTGGCTTCCTTGTCCTTCTTCTTGGCCTCGTGATGTCCGATCGCGCAGCCGGCCGCCGCGCCCGCTACGCCGTGGTCACCCGCGACGTGGCCGGCCACGCCGCCTACGACCGCGCCTTTCGTACAGCCCTCGGCTTGCGCGGCGGTGCAGGTGAGTGCCAGCGCGGCAGCGAGAGCAAGGGTGGTGAATGCCTGTTTCAATTGCGACTCCTATTATTTGATGGTGGTGCGATCAGGGAGTAGCAATTGCGGGGCCCGGCGATCCAGACGGCGCTTTTCTCGACGCGAACGCTGGCGCCGGGCCTTTCTCGCGGACCTCAGGTGAAACCATAGGCGAAGCAGGCGGCGATTGGCGGTGTATGCTTTTGGCCGTAGACCTTATTTTCGACCACAATGAAACAGCTTGATGTCCCTTCCGCCGGCGAAAACGGCAAGCCCGCCAAAGTCCCGGCCGCGGCCCGCTCGAGGGCGTCTGTCGAAATCGATTACTGGGCACTGCTGGAGGCAATCGAAGACTATGCGATTTTCCTGCTCGATCCGTCCGGGCGGATCGTGAGCTGCAACGGCGGGGGATACAAGCTGACGGGCTACTCGGAGCAGGAGATCGTCGGCGAGCACTTTTCGCGCTTCTATACCGAGGAAGCCGTGGCGCGCGACTGGCCCGCCTACGAACTGCAGCAGGCTTCGCTGACCGGCCGCTTCGAGGACACGGGCTGGCGTAAGCGCAAGGACGGCACGATCTTCTGGTCGAATGTCGTGATCACGTCGATGCGCGACGACGCGGGCATACTCACCGGCTTTGCCAAGATCACGCGCGATCTCAGCGCGCAACGCGAGTACGTCGAAGCGCTGCGTCAAAGCGAAGAGCGTTTCCGTTTGCTGGTCGACTGCGTCAAGGATTACGCGATCTTCATGCTCGATCCGCAAGGCTACGTGGTGAGCTGGAATTCGGGCGCCGCGCGCATCAAAGGCTATACGCGCGAGGAAATCGTCGGCCGGCATTTCTCGACCTTCTACGTACCCGAGGAAGCGGCGGCGGGCAAGCCCGCGCGCGAACTGGCGATTGCCCGGCAGCTCGGCCACGTCGAGGACGAAGGCTGGCGCGTGCGCAAGGACGGTACGACCTTCTGGGCCAACGTCGTCATCACCGCGGTGCATGACGAATCGAACCGGCTGCGCGGCTTCGCCAAGGTCACGCGCGACCTGACCGAGCGGCGTCAGCGTGAAGAACTGGAACGTTCGGGCGAACGCATGCGCCAGTTTCTCGCGACCCTTGCCCATGAATTGCGCAATCCGCTGGCGCCGGTCCGCAACGCGATCGGCGTGATGCAACTCGAAACCGGCGTGAGTCCCACGCTGGCGCGTTCGCGCGACCTGATCGACCGGCAGGTCACGCACCTCACGCGCCTCGTCGACGATCTGCTCGACGTCGGCCGGATCATGTCGAACAAGGTCGAGTTGCGCCTTGGCCGTGTCGATCTGGCCGAGGTCATGGGGCGCGCGATCGAGGCCGCCCGGCCGTTTACGGATGCGCACGAGCAGCGGGTCGTCCAGCATATGCCCGACGAGCCGGTGATCGTGCGCGGCGACATGACGCGCCTCGTGCAGGTGTTGCAGAACCTCTTGCACAACGCCGCGAAATTCTCGCCGGTCGGCAGCGCCATCGAGGTCGCGGCGCGCATCGACTACCACATGGCCGTGCTCGAAGTGCGCGATGCGGGTTGCGGCATTCCTGTGCGTTCGCTCGACAGGATCTTCGAGCTGTTTGCTCAGGAAAAGGACGGGCAGAATGCCGGCGAGGGCGGTCTCGGCATCGGCCTCACGTTGTGCAAGTCGCTCGTCGAGCTGCACGGCGGCAGCATTATCGCGAGCAGCGAAGGGCCGGGCTGCGGCAGCACCTTTACGCTGAGTCTGCCGCTGGCCGCCGCGCTGCCCGAGGCGCCGGGCGATGAGGCGAACGCGGCGGACACCGAAATCGGGCCGCTGCGCATTCTGCTGGTCGACGACAATCGCGATTCGGCCGACAGTCTCGCCATGCTGCTCGAACTCAAGGGCCACGAGGTGCGCATTGCCTATGAGGGCGAGCAGGCGGTGCAGGTCGCGCCGCGCTTCGTGCCTCACCTCGCGGTAATCGACATTGCGATGCCGAAGATGGACGGCTATGAGACCATCGCGGCGCTGCGCGCGATGCCCGAACTCGCCCATACCCTGTACGCCGCCATGACCGGCTTCGGCCAGGCGAGCGATCGTGAGCGTACCCGCGAAGCCGGGTTCCATGCGCACCTCGTGAAGCCGGTTGCACTCGAGCTGTTCGATGCTCTGCTGGCCGACGTGGAAGCGCGGCGCAGCGAACGCGGTCTTGGCTAGCCCATCGACCGAGGCACGCTTCCTTCATACCAGCGTGGTTTGACGGCCTGCGTGCATCGGCATTCCTGATTCCTGAAGAAAAGTGGTGCGTGTCCCGGCGTTGGGCGCCGGAGGCACGCCACTTGCTGAGATCTTTTGTGAGCGGCGGCCCTCGAGAGTCCGCCGGCAATCGATCGAACAGTTTCAGGGAGGCACGATGCTCGATTTGCGTGATCGTGCGGCCGGCGTCAATGCGCGGCCGCCGCAAAGCTCCGCCATGACCGCGTCCCGCGATTTCCATGCAGCCGCGAGCAGCACCCGGAAGGACGCGCAACCTGCCGGGTCGCTTGAAAAATTTCTGCGTGACACGCCTTTCGATTCCAACGACTCCGCCGCGCTCGGCGACGTGTTGCGCGCTCTGGTCGAACGCGGTTTTGACCGCGCGCCTTTTTCGCCCTTGCCTGGCCACGGCGAGACGCTCGTGCGCTGGCGCAGCCTCGCTGCGGTGGCCGCGTGCGATCTCGGGCTTGTCAAGCTGTTCGAAGGACACACGGATGCGCTCGCGATTCTCGCCGAGCTTCACGGCCCCACGCCGCCCGCGGATAGCCGCTGGGGTGTCTGGGCCGCCGAGCCGCCGGATGCGCGCGTGCAGGCGCTCAAAGTAGGAATCCGAAGCGACGGCGCAGAGCTTCGTCTCACCGGCACGAAGGCCTGGTGCTCGGGCGCGCGTGTCGTCACACATGCGCTCGTTACCGCATGGTTGGACGATGAGCCGGTGCTGGCGGCCGTCGCGATGAATCAGCCGTCCATTTCAATCGACACGTCGAAGTGGCAAGCGGTCGGCATGCAGGCCACGGCCAGCGCCGACGTGAGCTTCGATCACGCAGCGGCGACACTCGTGGGCGGCGCGCATGGCTATGTACAGCGCCCCGGCTTCTGGCACGGCGGCGCAGGTATTGCCGCGTGCTGGTACGGGGCCGCCGCGCAGATCGGCCGGATGCTGCGCGACGCGTGCACGCAGCGCGTGGATCCGCATCGGCTCGCTCATCTCGGTGCGGTGGAGGTGGCATTGGCGGGCGCGGCCGCAGTATTGCGCGAGACTGCCGCGCACATCGACGCCAATCCGCTAGCCGATTCGCAGCGCGAGACTATGCGCGCGCGTCTCGTGGTGGAAGAGGCGTCGACTGCCGTGATGAATCACGCGACGCGTACGCTGGGCGCGGGCCCGTTGTGCCGCAACGCGCGCTTCGCGCGTGCGCTGGCGGATCTGCCGGTGTTCCTGCGGCAGAGCCACGCCGAGCGCGATCTCGCCGCGCTCGGCGAACTGATCGCAGCCGCGCAAGCCGCCGACAATCACGACGATGCTGATGCCGGAGGTGCCCCGTGGACGCTCTGACGTCATGCACGGAGGGCCGTTGACATGAGCTCGCCGGCTACCTACTTCGATGAACTCTATCGGCACAGCGACGATCCGTGGAAGCTGCGCGAAGGCTGGTATGAGAGCCGCAAGCGTGCGCTGACGCTCGCGTTGCTGCCGCGCCCGCGTTACCAGAACGCCTTCGAACCCGGCTGCGCGAATGGCGAACTGACCGTCGAGCTGGCGAAGCGCTGCGACAGGCTGCTCGCGGCGGATCTGCATGAGCGCGCGGTGGAACTGGCGCGCGAGCGCGTCGCCGGCATAACGCACGTGCGTGTCGAACAGCGCACGGTGCCGCGTGAATGGCCGACCGAGGCCGGCCCATTCGATCTGATCGTGATCAGCGAATTCGCGTATTACCTCGATTCGGCGGAGCTCGAAACGCTGGCTTCACGGATCGCGGCCTCGCTCACCACAGACGGCACGTTGCTCGCCTGTCATTGGCGCCGGCCCTTCGCCGAAGCGCTCGAAACCGCCGATGTCGCGCATGCGCTATTCGATGCGCGCTGCGGCCTCACGCGTCTCGCGCATCACGATGAAGCCGATCTGCTGATCGATGTCTGGTCGCGCGACGCGCGCTCGGTCGCGCAACGCGAGGGGCTCCTATGATCGGCGTGATCGTCCCGGCGCATAACGAAGAGGCGTTGCTCGCGCCTTGTCTCGCTGCCTTGATCGCCGCTTCGCGCCATGAGGATCTGGCGGGCGAAACGGTGCGCATCGTGGTCGTGCTCGACGCATGCGACGACTTCAGCGGTGCGATCGCGCGGGCCTACGGCGTCGAGACGCTCACGCTGAAGGCGCGCAACGTCGGCATTGCGCGCGCGACCGGCGCGGACTTCCTGCTCGCGGACGGCGCGCGCTGGCTTGCGTTCACCGATGCCGACAGCCGCGTCTCGTCGGGCTGGCTGGTCGCGCAGCTTTCGCTGGATGCGGACGCGGTGTGCGGCTCGATTGCAGTCGACGACTGGACCGCGCATCCGCACAGCGTGCGCGAATATTTCCGCAAGACTTACGTGGATGCAGACGGTCATCGTCACATTCACGGCGCGAACCTCGGCGTGTCGGCCGACGCCTACCGGCGCGCGGGCGGCTTTCCGCCTCTCAAATGCAGCGAGGATGTCGCGCTGGTCGACCGGCTCATCGGGATCGGCGCGCGCATCGCGTGGAGCGCGGCGCCGCGCGTCATTACGAGCGCGCGCGCAGCGGCCCGCGCTCGGGGCGGCTTCGGCGATACGCTTGCTTCGTGGGCGGCGGCCGGATAAGCGGTCGCCGCTCGCTGTCGAAGGAGGGCGGCATGATGGAAGCGACCTTGCTGCTATTCGGTCAAGGCAGAACGCTCGACCCGCTGCAGATGGCCATGCGCGCGATCGTCGTGTTTCTGATCGCGCTGGTGCTGATCCGGATTTCGGGCCGGCGCTCGTTCGGACAACGCTCGCCGTTCGATTCGGTGGTGGTGATTCTGCTCGGCGCGACATTGAGCCGGGCCATCGTCGGCGCGTCGCCGTTTATCGCCACCGTGGGCGCTTCGTTCATGATCGTCATCTGTCACCGGGCGCTGGCGTGGGCGTGCATGCGCTCGCGCGCGCTGGAGCGGCTGGTGGGCGGCGTCGAGCGCGAGGTGTTCAGCAACGGTGAGTTCAACGAGCGCGAGATGGACGCAGCGCTGATCAGCCGAACCGATGTCCAGGAAAGCGTGCGGCAGAAAACCGGCTCACGTTCGATGGAAAACGTGGCCGCGGCGATTCTCGAACGCAACGGCGAAGTGAGCGTGATCCGCAAAGAGGCGTGAATCGAACCGGTCAACCCCGGCCGCCGCGCGCGATTTCCTCGCCGGCGCCGCGTGGCATGCGCAGCGTGACCGGAATCGACGCGAACGAGCACAGCCCGACCACCAGAAACGCCGGCCAGAAATCCGACCATGTGATGCCCGGATGCCCATGCAGCACGCGCGAGATCTGCAGCACGATACCGCCGATCGTCACGCCAAGGCCGAGCGACATCTGCTGCACGACGCTGCCGAGACTGGTGGCGCGGCCCACGTCGCGGCTCGCGATTTCCGCGTAAGTGAGCGAGTTCAGACTCGTGAATTGCAGCGCCGGGAAGAAGCCGCCGAGCAACACGACCACCCAGATGATCCAGGTCGGCGTGCCGGGGAAAAACAGTCCGCAGGCCGCGATCGAAAGTCCCGACAACGCGGCGTTCACCACCAGCACCGAACGGAACCCGAAACGATGCAGCACGCTCGAGGCGACCGTGCGCATGAACATGCCGCCGAACGCGGACGCGCAGGTGATCAGGCCGGATTGGAAGGCGCTCATGCCGTGACCCTCCTGCAGCATCAGCGGCAGCAGGAACGGCAGTGCGCCGAGACCTATCCGGAACAATGAACCGCCGAGCACGCTTGCCTGGAACGTCGGCACCTTGAAGAAGCGCAAGTCCAGCAGCGGCAGCGGGACGCGTTGCGCGTAGGCGATATAGCCCGCGAGCAGAACCGCGCCGCATGCGCACATGCCGAACGCGTCGCGGTTCGAAATCAGTTCGCCGCCGACCAGCGACAGCCCGAGCAGAAGCAGCACCGCGCCCGCCGCCGACAGGAAAAAACCGATCCAGTCGAGCGGGCCGGGATCCGGCTCGCGCGTGTTGGCGATGTGCTTGTTGGTCAGATAGATGCCGAGAATGCCGATCGGCACGTTGATGAAGAAAATCAGACGCCAGTGCAGATAGGTCGTGATGAAGCCGCCGAGCAGTGGCCCCGCGGCGGGACCGAGCATCGCGGGGACGCTCAGATAGTTCATCGCGCGGATGAAGTCCGCCTTGTGCACCACCCGGAAGATGATGATCCGCCCGACCGGCACCATCATCGCGCCGCCCACGCCTTGCGCGAAACGCGCGAGCGTGAAGGTGGCGAGAGAATTCGACGCCGCGCACAGCAGCGAACCCGTCACGAAGATGCCGATTGCCGTGCGGAAGATCGTGCGTGCGCCGAACCGGTCGGCGAGCCAGCCGCACACCGGGATGAACACGCCGAGCCCCAGCACATAGCTCGTCACCGCGATTTTCAGCGTGACCGGATCGCGCCCGAAGTCGCGCGCCATGGCGGGCAGCGCGGTCACGATCACGTTGGCATCGACGCTTTCCATGAACATCGCGCACGCGACGATCAAGGGCGCAATCAGGGCTTTCTGAACGGCGGTCATGAAGGCGGGCTGCGGCTAACGGTCGCGGGCAAAGGGGTCATTATTGCACCTGTACGGTGCGGATTGTTAAAAGTGCAGCAGCCGATGTCACCCTTTTTTGAGATTGGGACAGCTGTGCAGGTGACCGTCGGGCAGAGGCCTAAGGTTTTATTGATATTTGTTGCAGTGCGGCAGGAGATCGTTATAATCGGGTTATTGCCTAGGTATAAACCCTATATAGGAGTCCGCCATGAACACCGCTTCCAATGCTTCCGCCGTCCGCGCTACCGTGCCCGCCAACAACACGTTCTTCGGCAAGCTGCGCGCCTTGGCCCTGCATGCGCTGAACCTGCATCTGCAAAACTGCGCCGTGATCGCGGAAGCGCATCGCCGTCCCGAGTAAGACAAAGGCCGCGCCGCATGCGCTGACCGATAGAGCGGGGCGCGGACATGCGCAGCGTGTGCTGCGCGATCCGGTTCCTGCGTCATTCGAATTTCGTTGAAGCGGCAGCACGCGCGTAGTTCGCGCGTTTGCGCGGCTTTCGTGACGCCGCTCGAGTTCCAATCTCGTACGGCACCGGACGGTACGTCGCGGCCTGGTTCAGTCGCGGGCGCGGCTCGACACCGTCACTGCGGTCTTGCGTTCCTTGGTCGCTCGCGTGGCCAGCGCGCTCATCAACAGCGCCATCGACACCAGGCCGACCAGATACACGCCTGCCATCATCCAATCCTGTTCCGCCATCTTCATTCTCCTTCAAGTACCGAATTTCACCCGGCAAGTGCGCCGCGTTTCACTGAGCTATTGCTCTCGATTACGGCACGTGAAGAGAAAATCTTGATGCTGTGCTTCAACACCTCGAGCGATAACGCATGCGCATGCGATCGACGCAACGTCGAATCTTCATTCTCAGCGCGCAAATAGCGTTTAAACTTCAGCCCCCTGTCAGCTATCAGGCGCGCCTCGCTCGCGCCGCATCGGCAATATCGACCGCTTATTCACGCACATCACCGTGGCGCGCCGCGCGGCGCTTTCAAAACCAACGGCGTTATCAGGTTAAACCCCCGCAATACGGCTGACGCTGTCAACCTTTTTACCCCTGTGCCGTTATCCATTTGTAATCGCCATTAACCGGCGATGCCGCGGCAGACGATCCGTCGTCGCAACAGCTCCAAGCAAGGCCCAGCATTGACCATGTTCCATCGATATAACTATAAATTCGACCGGCTAGGCGCGATGTTCGACCGGGCGTCGAAAACGCTCGGCAACCGGGGACTTCTCTCGCCCCTGCTCGCGCTTGGAATTGGCGCGTTGCTGCTGGTCGTCTTGCAACACCTCTCGCAAGCTGTCGACTATCGCTCGGTGATGCGCGAGTTGCGTCGACTGACGGCCGGCGAATGGAGCGCCGCGCTCGGCGCCACCGCGCTCAGCTATGTGGCGCTGGTCGGCCGCGATGCCGTCGGGTTGCGCTATCTGGGCGCGGCCGTGCCGCGTGTGGCGCTGTGGATCGGCGCGACGGCGGGCTCGGCGCTGGGCAACGCCACCGGTTTCGGCGCGCTGACCGGCGGCGCCGTGCGCGCGCGGGTCTACAGCGTGGCGAGCGTCACGCCCGCGCAGATCGGCCGCATGACGGTGTTCACGAGCGTGTCGCTCGCGCTCGCACTGGTGCTGATGACGGCGCTCGGCATGGTCGGCGTGGCCGGCACGCTCGCACCGATGCTGCACCTCGAACCGCTTACGCTGCGTTGGACCGGCGTGGCGCTGCTCGCCGCGCTCGCCTCGGCGGTGGCCGCCTGCCGCGGCGAAACGCGCCCGGTGCGCACGCGCTGGCAGTGGCTCTCGTTCGATATCCCCGCACGCCGCGATCTGCTCGCGCAAGTGGCGCTCGCGGTGCTCGACGTGGTGGCCGCCGGCCTCGCCTTGTGGGCGCTGCTGCCACATGCGGACGTGAGCTTTGTGACCTTCATCACGGTGTACGCCGCGGCCATGCTGCTCGGCATGATCGGCCACACGCCCGGCGGCGTCGGCGTGTTCGAAGCAGCGATGGTGTTCACGCTGAACGGCAGCGTGCAAACGCATCAGATGGTTGCGGCCTTGCTCGCGTATCGCGCGATTTACTTCGGTGTCCCGTTGATCGTCTCGGCCGCGCTGCTCGCCGGTTTCGAAGGCCGCGCGCTGAAAAGCCGTTTGCCGCTGCAACATGCCGCTGCGGCGTCGAAGCTCGCGCCGCTGTTTCTGAGTCTCGTCACCTTCGTGGTGGGCGGCATGCTGGTGATTTCCAGCGCGACGCCTGCGTTCTGGCAACGTATTCACATGCTGCGCAACGTGCTGCCGCTGTGGGTGCTCGAAAGTTCGCAGATGCTCTGCAGCGTGCTCGGCGTGCTGCTGCTGTTCGTCGCGCGTGGTTTGCTGCGGCGCCTGGACGCCGCGTGGTGGATGACGCTTCTGCTGGCGGTGCTGAGTCTCGCGCTGTCGCTGACCAAAGGTCTCGCGTTCGTGGAGGCCGGTGTGCTCGGCATGCTGGTCGTGTTGCTGCTGTCCACGCGCAGGCGTTTCAACCGTCATTCGTCGCTGTTCGCGGAGCGCTTCACGGCGGGCTGGCTGGTGTCGGTCGCGATGGTGCTGATGCTGGCCACCTGGGTCATGCTGTTTGCTTTCCGCGACGTGCCGTACACGCGCGACCTGTGGTGGCAATTCGCCTTCGACGAACGCGCGCCGCGTGCATTGCGCGCGACGCTGGCCGCGAGCCTGTTCGCTGCGACGTTCTCGTTCTGGCAGCTGCTGCGTCCCGCGCCGGGGCGCTTCGTCAAACCTGCGCCGCAAGATCTGCACGACGCGGCGCGCATTGTGCGCGCGCAGGAACGCAGCGACGCCGGTCTCGCGCTGATGGGCGACAAGAGCTTCCTGTTCTCCGAGTCGCGCAAGGCTTTCCTGATGTACGCGAAATACGGCCGCACGTGGGCCGCTTTGCACGATCCGGTGGGGCCGCGCGAAGAGTGGGCCGGCTTGATTGGCAAGTTCGTCGCGCTCGCGCACACGCACGGCGGCCGCGCTGCGTTCTATCAGGTGCGCGCCAACGCATTGCCGCTTTACCTCGATGCCGGCCTCACGCTGATGAAGCTCGGCGAGGAAGCGCACGTCGTGCTCGACGATTTCGACCTGAAGGGCTCGCATCGCGCGCATCTTCGCTATGCGTTAAAGCGTGGCGAGCGCGATGGCTTCACCGTCGAGGTAATCGATCAGGCGAACGTGCCCGCGTCGCTCGAGACGTTGCGCGAGATTTCCGACGGTTGGCTCGACAGCCGCGACGCGCGCGAAAAGAGCTTCTCGGTGGCCGCCTTCACGGACGAATATCTCGCTGCGCAATCGGTGATGCTGGTGCGTCAGAACGGCGAGCCCGCTGCCTTCGTCACTTTCATGACGACCGACATGAACACCGAGGCGACCGTCGGCGTGATGCGTCACGTGGAAAGCGCGTCGCCGTATGCAATGGAATATCTGTTCACGCAACTGGCGCTGCATCTGAAGCAGGCGGGTTTTCGCTCGCTCAGTCTGGGCATCGCGCCGCTCTCCGGCATGCAGCCCACGCCGCTGGCGTCGCGCTGGCACCGGTTCGCCGGCATCGTATGGCGCTTCGGCGGCCGTTTCTATAACTTCCGCGGACTGCGTGCTTTCAAAAGCAAGTTCCAGCCGCATTGGGAGCCGCGCTATCTCGCGGCGTCGGGTTCGGTCGGCGTGTTCTTCACGCTCGCGGACCTGTCATTGCTGGCAGGAGGCCGGCGTTCATGACATTGCATTCGTTGTTCAAGCTCGCTCTCGCAGCGAGCCTCGTGACCGGTGGCGCGCTCGCGCACGCGGCAACCACCACGGTGCCCGGCGGCCGTTATGGCGACGTCACGGTCACTCAGCCGACTGGACCCGGTCCGTTACGCGGCTTAGTGGTGCTGTACTCGCAAGCGAGCGGCTGGAGCGCGGCGGATCAGCAGAGCGCCGATGCGCTCGCCAAGGCCGGTGCGCTGACCGTCGGTGTCGACACGGCTCGCTACGCCGCCAATCTGGTCGCGAAGAAAGAGGCCTGCCATCAGCTGGTGGGCGATGCGGAAGCGTTGAGCCATCAGCTCGAACGGCAATCGAAGTCGAGCCATTATTTCGCGCCGATCGTCGCGGGCACGGGGCAGGGTGCCACGCTCGCGATGCATGTGCTCGAACAGGCGCCGTCGAATACGATTGCCGGCGCGGTCGCGGTGGATGCCGAGCACACGCTCGATGCACGCTTTCAGCCTTGCCCGCCGGACCCGACAATTATCCGCGACAAGGTGCCGGGTTTCGTCGAAAAGGCGGCCACGGGTAACGCCGATCGCGCGCGCCTCGTCGCGTTGCTCACGCCGCATTTGCAGGCCGTGTCGACGAGCGACGACGACGTCTCCGATCTGCCGCTCATCGAATTGCCGTCGGCGCATCCGAACGGCCTGATGGCGATCGTGATTTCCGGCGACGGCGGCTGGCGCGATCTCGATAAGACGATCGCGCAGGCTTTGCAGAAAGACGGCGTCTCCGTGATCGGTTGGGACAGCTTACGGTATTTCTGGAGCGAGAAGCCGCCCGCGCAAACCAGCCGCGACCTCGCGCGCGTGATGCAAACCTACGGCGCGCGCTGGAATGCGCAGCATATTGCGCTCGTCGGTTATTCGTTCGGCGCGGATGTGATGCCGTTCGCCTATAACCGTCTGCCGGAAGCGTTGCGCGCGAAGGTCTCGCTGATCGCGCTGCTCGGCTTCGCGCCCGATGCCGATTTTCAGATTCGCGTGGGCGGCTGGCTCGGCATGCCGGCAAGCGACAAGGCGTTGAAGGTCCAGCCGGAATTGACGCGCGTGCCGCCCGCCATCGTGCAGTGCTTCTACGGCGAGAACGAGAAGGACACCTTGTGTCCGACGCTGACCAAAACCGGCATCGAGGTGATTCGCACGTCTGGCGATCATCACTTTGGCGGCGATTACAACTCGCTTGAAAAGCGCATTCTCGACGCCTTCAGGAAGCAGAGCGGGGTGCATTGATCGTCGCATCGCGCAGACTCGGCGTCGTAGTCACGATGTTGTTCGTGACGGCGGGCGAGCGTGGTGGCGAGCGCATGTGGCAGTCATGCGGATAACTCGCCGCGGTGAGCATGGCAATTAGCGGGGATTGACAAAGCGCCTCAAGTCAACGAAGATCGAACGCATGAACTGCCTCGACATCCGTATTGCGCTGATTATTAGCATCATTCATCGAATGGTGGGTTAGCGCGCGTCGGATAGCAGTGACACATAACCCGCCCCACGAGGCGGGTTTTTTTATGTCCGCTTGCAGCCTGCCTCCTGGTGAACTCTCTGCTGATTCGTCCTTGCCGCACAGGAGCTTGCCTTGTCGTTACACCAACTCAAACAGGTGGCCGAAGCCGCCGATAGCGTCGCGCTGCGCCACGACTACCTGAAAAAAACCCTGACCGCGCGCGTCTACGACGTGGCCCGCGAGACCGAACTCGAACGCGCGCCGAATCTGTCGGCGCGTCTGCGCAATCCGGTGTACCTGAAGCGCGAGGACAACCAGCCGGTGTTCTCGTTCAAGGTGCGCGGCGCGTACAACAAGATGGCGCATATTCCCGCTGAAGCGTTGGAACGTGGCGTGATTACGGCGTCGGCGGGCAATCATGCGCAGGGCGTGGCGCTGTCGGCGGCGCGTATGGGCGTGAAAGCGATCATCGTGGTGCCGGTTACGACGCCGCAGGTGAAGGTCGACGCGGTGCGCGCGCACGGCGGCCCGACCGTCGAAGTGGTGCAGTTCGGCGAGTCGTATAGCGATGCTTACGGTCACGCGGTAAAGCTGCAGGAAGAGCGCGATCTGACCTTCGTGCATCCGTTCGACGATCCGTATGTGATCGCCGGCCAGGGCACCGTCGCGATGGAGATTCTTAGTCAGCATCAGGGACCGATTCACGCGATCTTCGTGCCGATCGGCGGCGGTGGACTGGCGGCGGGCGTGGCTGCGTACGTGAAATCGGTGCGGCCCGAGATCAAGGTGATCGGCGTGCAGACCGATGATTCGTGTGCGATGGCCGCATCGCTGAAAGCCGGCGAGCGGGTCACGCTGAATGAGGTCGGTCTGTTCTCGGACGGCACGGCGGTCAAGCTCGTCGGCGAAGAAACCTTCCGTCTCTGCAGCGAATATCTCGACGACGTGCTGCTCGTGAACACCGACGCGCTCTGCGCCGCGATCAAGGACGTCTTCCAGGACACGCGCAGCGTGCTGGAGCCCGCTGGCTCTCTGGCCGTGGCGGGCGCCAAGCAGTATGCGGAGCGCGAAGGCATCGAGAACCAGACGCTGATCGCGATCACGTCGGGCGCGAACATGAACTTCGACCGCATGCGCTTCGTGGCCGAGCGCGCCGAAGTCGGCGAAGCGC
>Ga0209759_1000682_pt1 | contig 30669 bp, 16 predicted proteins | sample AraplaCL_Col_mMS_FD_184261 | JGI IMG/M metagenome (GOLD analysis project Ga0209759, IMG submission 184261) | Arabidopsis root microbial communities from the University of North Carolina, USA - plate scrape CL_Col_mMS (SPAdes) (version 2) | ecosystem: Host-associated > Plants > Roots >...
CTTCGGATTCGAGAAGAACCGGCCCGCCACGTTTCGCCATCCGTTTTACAGCCTGATGGGCGACTGGGTGATGTATCGCGACATCTGGACCGGCAAGATCCCGTTCTGAAACATCAGGCGCGGGCAGTGGCCATTGCAGACGCCGCAGCCGCCTGCGCGGCCGCTGCCACGCCGCGTTCGCCTGTTGTGAAAATGCTCTCCAAGGTTGCGTCGAGCGCTGGATTCTGCAGCTGGCTGACCAGCGCGCGCGTGTCACCCAGATGGCGCGCCAGCGCGGTGCGCGGCAAGCGTGGCAGATTCAACACCAGCCTTTCATAGAGCGGTCGCAGCGTGGTCGTGCGCGCATCGCAAAGCAGCGCCCAATGGGTCTCGCCGCGATCCTGCTGCAGCTTGCCGATCAAATGCAGCGCCTTCAGCTTGGTCAGCAGGTCAACCAGGTAATCGGCTTCCAGTTGCAGGCGCCGGCCGATATCAAGCTCGGCCACCGTACGTGGCGCCTGTTCGCGGGCGCGATACAGCAGCAGCAGAACACCCAGCGCATCGAAGAATTCACTGCCCGGAAACGTACGCCGCTGCCAGTAGCCCTGGCGGATGATCGGCAGCGTCGACGCGATGGTTGCGCCGAGCAACGTCACCAGCCAGCTCACGTAGATCCACGTCAGGAAGATCGGTAGCGTGGCAAACGCGCCGTAGACGGCCGTATACGTCGGGATATGCGCAACGTAAGCGCCAAAAACGCGCTTGGCGATTTCAAACGCCGCCGCGGCAATCAGGCCGGCAACGAAGGCATCGCGCCGTTCCACATTGGTGTTCGGCACGAACACGTACAGCATCGCAAACGCAATCGCCGAAAGCAGGATCGGGACCAAGCCCACAATCACACCCAGGCCGAACGGCAGCTTGTGCACATAGCCGGCCGAGATCGACACGAGGTACGAACTGACCGACAGGCTTGCGCCAATCAGCACCGGCGCGAATGTCATCAGAGCCCAGAACACCAGAACGCGCTGCGCGAGCGGCCGACGATGGCGCACGCGCCAGATGGCGTTCAGCGCGTTCTCGATGGTGAGCATGGTCATCACCGAGGTCACGACCAAGCCGATCAGGCCTGCTGCCGTCAGCCCCTTGGCGTTGCTTGAAAACTGGTTGAGATACGTCAGGATCGGCCGGCTGATGTTGCCCGGCACGAGATTGCTGAACATGTAGCCCTCGATGTCCGCCCGGAAGCTCTTGAACATCGGGAATGCCGTGAACAGCGCAAACGCCACCGTCAGAATGGGAACGAGCGACAGCACCGTCGTGAACGTCAGGCTGCTGGCCACTTGCGGAAGGCGATCTTCACCGGCGCGGCGCAAGGCGTAACGCGCCAGCGCACGCAGCTTGGCGGCATTCCATTGACGAAGCGCACGGGTGTCAAAAAGCATGAAAAATGAGGCTGGAGGCGGGGTTGGGGGGCGCAACTATAATACCGCGAGGCTCTCAACGCTTTGTTATGAAAGATATCCTGGTCTTGTACTACAGCCGTCACGGCAGCACGCGCGCATTGGCCGAAGCCATTGCTCAAGGCATTGAAAGCGTCGACGGCGCTCAGGCGCGTGTGCGCACAGTGCCCGCCGTCTCCACCGTCTGCGAAGCCACGCAGCCCGACGTGCCCGACAGCGGCCCGCCCTATGTGGAAGTACGCGACCTGGAGGAATGCGTGGGCCTGGCGCTGGGTTCGCCCACGCGCTTTGGCAACATGGCCGCGCCGCTCAAGTACTTCCTGGATGGCACCACACCGCAATGGCTGGCGGGCGCGCTGGCGGGCAAACCGGCATGCGTGTTCACCTCCACGGGCAGCATGCATGGCGGGCAGGAAACCACCCTGCTCTCGATGATGCTGCCGCTGCTGCACCATGGCATGGTCGTGCTCGGTCTGCCGTATCAGCACAGCGAACTGCTTTCCACCGATGCCGGCGGCACACCGTACGGACCGTCACACGTCGCGCATCGCGGCGATACCGCACCGCTTACCGCCCACGAACGCACGCTCGCCACGGCCATGGGCCGGAGGCTGGCGCAGACCGCTCTGAAGCTCGCCGCATGACTCCCGCCGACAACGCCGTCACCGAATCCCGCGCACTGGCTCTGCTGAGTGCAGGCAGCCTCATCGCACTGATCGTGCTGTGCGCCGCGTGGGAGTTGTGGCTCGCGCCCGTGCGCCCGGGCGGCTCGTGGCTGGCGCTGAAGGCGCTGCTGCTGGCGTGGCCACTGCCCGGCGTGCTGCGCAAGAACCGCTACACGATGCAATGGGCGTCGATGTTCATCCTGCTGTTCTTTACCGAAGGCATCGTGCGGGCGACATCGGACGTTGGGCTTTCGCGCTCTCTGGCATGGGGCGAGGTGGCGCTCAGCGTGGTGTTCTTTACCGCAACCATCTTCTACCTGCGCCCGTTCAAGCGCGCTGCAAAAGCCCGCGCCGGCCACAGCACCTGACCCGTCATGACTCACGATGCCTTCCTGCAAGCCTGCGTTGATGCCATCGGCGCAACACACGTCCTGACCGCGCCGGAAGACCTGGCGCCCTACCTTACCGATTGGCGCAAGCGTTTCACGGGGCGCGCACGCGCAGTGTTGCGCCCGGCCAGCCCCGACGAGGTGGCAACACTCGTACGCCTGTGCGGCGAATACGGCGTGCCCATCGTTCCGCAAGGCGGCAACACCGGCCTGTGCGGCGGCGCCACGCCCGACATGGAAGGCAACGCAGTCGTGATTTCGTTGCTGCGCATGCAGCGCGTGCGCGCCGTCGACCCCATCAACAACACCATCACCGCGGATGCCGGCTGCATCCTGGCCAACGTGCAACAAGCCGCCGCAGATGCTGACCGCCTCTTCCCACTCAGCTTGGCGGCCGAAGGCAGTTGCACGATCGGTGGCAATCTTGCGACCAATGCGGGCGGCACCGCCGTCCTGCGCTACGGCAACGCGCGCGAGCTCTGCCTGGGCATCGAAGCGGTCCTGCCCAACGGCGAACTGTGGAATGGCTTGCGTGGCCTGCGCAAAGACAACACAGGCTATGACCTGCGGGACTTGCTGATCGGCGCGGAAGGCACGCTCGGCATCATCACCGGGGCGATGCTGAAGCTGTTTCCGCAACCGCGCGCCAAGGTGACGGCGCTGGCGGCGCTGCAATCGCCGCGGCAAGCGCTGGAGTTTCTATCGCTGGCGCAAGGCCATGCAGGGACGCTGCTGACAGGCTTCGAGCTGATGTCGGCGTTTTGCCTGGAGCTGGTGCACAAGCATTACCCGCAGCTGCGCGTGCCGTTTACGCAGGCATATCCGCAATATGTGCTGCTGGAATTGTCCGATCTGGAAAGCGAAGCGCACGCGCGCACGCTGTTCGAATCGCTCATGGAAGACGCGCTCGCGCGCGGCGTGATCGACGATGCGGCGGTGGCGGGATCAGTGGCGCAGTCGCGCGACTTCTGGAGCCTGCGCGAACATATTCCGCTGGCGCAGGCCGATGAAGGCAAGAACATCAAGCACGACATTGGCGTGCCCATTTCGCGCATTGCGGACTTCATTGACGTGACCGACCGCGCGCTGGCCGCAGCCTATCCCAGCATCCGCATGGTGACGTTCGGCCATCTTGGCGACGGCAACCTGCATTACAACGTGTCGCCGCCAGAAGGCCATGCGCACGAAGCGTTCCTGGCCAACCAGGACGGCATCAACCGCATCGTGCATGACAGCGTGCATGCGCACGGCGGTTCTATCTCAGCCGAACATGGCATCGGCCAGCTCAAGCGCGAAGACAACGCGCGCTACAAGAGCCCCGTTGAACTGGCAGCCATGCGCGCGATCAAGCAGGCGCTGGACCCGCGCGGCCTGATGAATCCGGGGAAAGTGTTGTAAGGCGATCCGACCTTGCTTCAGCCGAACAGCTTCAGCGTGTAGTTCGCCACCGCCAAGAGGACCGTTGCCCCCAGCAGCCACAACAGCATGCGTGGTACGCCGCTGGGCGGCAGACGATGATCGCTGGCGTTGGAACGGTCGCCAATGCGCCCGCTCTGGGCGCTACGGATGTAGGTACTGCGGGACGCCCCTGCCGGGCGTCGTGCATGACGCGTGCTCATTGTTGTTTCCTCCCTGCCCCATGGCTAGCGCCTCGCCCCGGCTCCCTGCAGCCATGGCGAAACACAGCAGCCCCATGGATCGCTCCATGGCTGCTCAAACAAGACTCCCTGATTTCCCGTCTGGCCGAACCCAAAAGGCTTCGTCACGCCCGTTTGGCGTGCATAGGCACGGTGTTCCGCGTCATTGCGCGGAATTTCGAATGAAACGTTATTGTTGTATGGCACTACCCGACGCCACGAAATGTATCAAAAATCCCCCCAATTGGGGGGTACGTATTTTAGGTATCACCTTTTGGATGATGCGCAGGAACGACGCTTGCGGGCTTGCTCAGGGCAAACCCGAACTCGACCCATGTATGGAGGCAGCCCATGCCCGCTTTGCCCGACCTGACCAAGCGCGCCCACATCACGCCGCCGCAGCCGCCCGAACAGCCCCCGCACCCGCCGCCGGAAATGCCGCCGCCCGACGAACCGGCCCACGACCCGGTGCACGACCCTGAACCCCAAACGCCCCCAATCGAACTGCCGCCCGGGGAGCTACCGCCGGAAATCCCGCCCCAGCATTAGCGCGGCGCAACATCCCATCTGTTAGAATCGCGGCCTCCCAGGCACCCGGAGGCCGCGCGTTTTTGGTATGCCTGGGCAGCCTGCATATCTGCATATCTGCCCATAGCTCAGTTGGATAGAGCATCGGCCTTCTAAGCCGACGGTCGGGGGTTCGAATCCCTCTGGGCAGGCCAATAAAAACAAAGGGTTGCAGCCTTTCGACTGCAACCCTTTTTCATACCCTATCTCCGTGTAGGCACCGTGTAGGCAAATTAAGCGGACATAAGTCCATACCGATCCATGCAAACGTAAGGCACTGCATCCGCTCAAATGGAACCCCCACGATTGTCCGTGCCACTAAGCGACCTTCCTATGCGTTCTGAGCGCAGCGGCGATCTTCTTACTGTTCCGCCAATCGAAGAAAGGCTTCCAGACAATCAGCACAAGACCGAAGCCACCAAATCCAAGCCCAAATGCCGGCCGGATGTCTTGCAAGGCTCCTAGCACTATCCACGCTCCGGTAATGGCGCTGGCCAGCGTCGCAAGAATGAACCATGTAAAGCTCGCCGCCGGTGAGGTGCCTGGCTTCCATACCTCTCGTCCGTCGTCGTCAAAGCGCCACGCAACGAGCGTCTCCCACCGACCAGGAACACGCAGCACTGCTGTAATACGCATGCCTGCATGAATGCCAAGCTGCCCGCGCAACTCCTGACCTCGTCGCACCAGATTGCCGCTTCGGAAGTTGAAGGTGGTGAACGTGCCCTGGCGAGCACGATGCACGTGGTGGACTTCGGTTACTTCGTCAAGCGGCAGCGTTAGGCACTGGAATGTTGGCTCCAACGGTCTTCTCCGGTTGTCACTTTTGCTGCGCGATTCGAACTCGCGGAGACCATTCCGATATGTTGGGGATGCCTGATGCTTTAGCGTTACCAAGTCAATCGAGTACCTGGCTTTTCTTCAGTTGCCCGGTGCAAATGGAGCATTCAGGTTGACGATACCCAGCCCAACATAACCCGGCGGCTCAGCTGCAATTGCCAGATCCTGGCCAACCGTCCATCTGGAAGCGAGACGCTTGGCCCGTTGAATCTCATCGAAGGAATAGCTGCCCTCAGTATCTGCGTAGTGCTGCTTCGCGAACTCGTACCCCTGGGCTGCAGAGATTGCCTGCCAGGCGTAACCGCGCACGCAATCTGCCTTGACGCCCCTACCGTTGTAGTAGGCCCAGCCGAGGCTGTACTGCGCCGGCGCGTCTCCGGCTATAGAGGCCAACCGCAACCATTTGATCGCTTCCGCATAGTTCGCACGCACGTACGTGCCATTCAGATACACCCGCCCCACAATCCGCCTTGCGATCAGATCTCCCTGCTCCGCTGCCCGCAATAGCCAGCGCATGCCGATGGTGTTGTCCTGGGTAGTTCCACGCCCACGCATATAGAAAGCCCCAAGGTATTTCTGTCCCTCCGCATTGCCATGCTCAGCGGCCTTCTTGTACCACTTGAAGGCTTTTGCGTCGTCCTTGGGAACCCCGTGGCCATTCTCGTACAGCATCCCGATGCCTACCTCACCGGCAGACGCTCCGGCTTGCTGTGCCTTGACGTACCACCGCATGGCTGTAGCGTAGTCCGGCTTTCCATCAACGCCTTCGAACGCCCAGTTGCCAAGTTCGACGTAAGCGTTCGGGTCTCCAAGCTCGGCCGCCTTGCTCAGCAGCGCTTGCGCTTTCGCGGCATCCGCTCTGACGCCCCGTCCGTCCCGATACATGACGCCGATTCGGGTCTGTGCATAGATAACGCCATGCGCGGCCGCGTTCTCATAAAGGGCAAGCGCGCGTCGCGGGTCTGCTGGAACGTTGCGGCCACTCTCGTACAACCATCCGAGGTTATAGCCGGCATACGCAAAACCGCCATCGAATGCCTGTTGATACAAGCTCACCGCCTTGGCGCCATCGCGCAGAACACCGAGCCCATTGTCGTATAGATAGGCAAGCCCGCTCAACGCACAGACGTTGTGCTGATCAGCAGACAGTTGGTACCAATGTGCGGCCTGAACATAGTCGACTGGTACGCCGTACCCATACAGGTACATGGTGCCAAGCCCGTACTGCGACGTCGCATCACCTTCCAGGGCATGCTTGCGGTACAACGCAAGCGCCTTTGCATAGCCCTCCGGCCCCGGTTGTCGCAGCACATAGAACGCCGCAAGTCCGTTGTCCCCCAGCGCGGAATTCGTTTTCGCGAGCCTGGTGAACGTCTGCAGTGCTGCCTTGTCGTCTCGCGGCACGCCATAGCCATACATCATGAGCGTGCCCAGGGTCGCTTGGGCACGCGCGTCTCCATGCTGTGCAAGCGGCTTGAGTTCGGCGGCGGCGTCTCCGAAACGCTGGTCCCGGAACGCTTGCTCCGCGCGTTCTATATCCGCGTTGGCGCACGGCACCTGTCCGAATAGCGCAGCCGTAAGCACACACATCAGCATTGAGAAAAAACGAGACTTCTGCATAGGCAGAGTCGGTTGTCGGCAGACAAACGGATTCCCAAACGCGCGCATACACGCGGCCTTCAATGTTGGTCGGGCCATGTGTGTGATCTTCTGGCATGTTCGACACCATTCCAGCGCAACATCACGAGCGCCAGAATGCTGATGACAGCCTGAAAGGAGTTGATCTGTTTTATATCGAGCAGGTATTCGCGATAGCCGGCCCCAAGAAAACGCACGATCGGTGATGCATATGGCAGATAGCCGGGTACGGTGGCGCTCACGATCACCACCGACACCATCAAGCCCAGACCGAAACCCCAAGCTCGCGCGCCCTTGGGCAAACCAAATGCGCCCACTACGAGACCGACCAGGGATGCAAGGAACCATACACCTGCACGGTGCAGCCCCGTCGCCCATCCAATCCGGAAAAGTACGGCGTGATAGCTAACGGCAAACACAAGGGAGAACACTACCAATACAGCTGTGGCAAGTATGGTTCGCTTGTTTCGCACCACAGGCGCAGATGACACGTCGTTTAGATAACGTGTCCCGAGGTGGCTGAACAGGATTGCGCCGGTCAACACAAACATGGGCACAGCACTGAGCGCCAAAGGCCAAGGCTGCAGAACGAAGTATGCAAGCGCGGCCACCGTCGCAGCCGATACATAGAGCGTGCGCCCCCATGCAAGCCTGCGCAGCAACCCGGCACCGGATACCAGCGCGGCCACAGACCAAAGTATCGCAATAAGCCACAACCAGCGTTGCTTGGTCGGGTACGCAGCAAACACTGGCCCCCTTCCCCCCAATACCCGACTAGGAAACTTGCAGCCGAAACAAGTGAGAACGCGGCCTGCAAGGTCAACGCGCAGATGGCAATTCGGACAGTGGTATGTCGCCGCATGGCAGCTTGTTGGCAAACGGGCGTTCTAAAAAAGGTCTGCACTTGGATTCAAGCGAGCAGATTGCAGCGCACGCGGAACGCATAATCGTGCGGACGTGGATGAACAAAAATTCGCCCCCCGGCCCAAGCGGGTGCGCCTTTACCGCAAAGACCATGTTGTGCCTTTAGCCCGAAAATGGATCGGCACCGTCAGGACAAATGCGCGTAAAACCGCGTCACATCACCCCGAGATATGGCCGCTCCGCAGCAAACAGCGCGCGCTGTGCGAAGGTGCGCCATTGCGCTGGAGCGCGATCACCCATCACGGTGATTCCTGCCACCAAGGCCTGGGCGCGCAAGACTACAGGCAGACCATCCAGCGTACGCTCTGCCGCAACAGCATTGCCCTGACGCGCCAAGGCGAGGAAGCGATCCAGCCGGGCAGACAGATCCGGAATCTCATACTGCGTGGCTTGCGCAGCCAAGAGCGTCTGGATGGCCGGCGTCGCAGTCGACGGCCCTGCGGCAAGCGCCAGAATGGCCGTGTACTCGTCAATGCCTTGGTCGACGAGCAGGCCACGAACGCGTTCACGCAGCGCGGCCGCCGCGCCAACCGAAGCCGCCGCCATCCGAAGCACATGGGCGTGGGCTGGTGTGCCTGCAGAAGCGGATACCGCCTCTTCCAACTTGCCTCTGGCGATCAACGCAATCGGTTGATACGCGCCAGGCGGCAACGCTGCGCCCGGCTCGTACATCAGCACGTCCCGCACGGCGGGGGACTGCTCCGCCAGCGCTGCCTGTCGGGATTTGGCTGCTTCCGGGTCCACCAAGCGTGCCATGCGCAGCAATTCTATGCCGGCCGATTCACGCAGCGCCGGGCTTCCGGATTGGGCCACCTCGTAGTCGGCCAGCGCGTCACGGTAGCGGCCCTGCATGGCGGCATGCCAGCCAGCGGCGTTCGCGTACCACGCGGCTTGCGGCCACCGCCGATGACCGGCCTCAAACGCCGCATCCTGCTCGGGGCCGGCCGGCAAGCAGCGCGTGGCGACGTAGGCCAAGTCCGGCTGATCTGGCGCTTTGTCGGCCAGAGCCCGTTGCCGCGCGCATACAGCGTCGTGAGCGGCCGTGCCTTTCGCGGCATCCTGTTCAAACCGCAGCGCCACCACGTCGAGCGGAAAACGCGCACGGCGGGCCGCAAAGGCATCTTCGAATCCCGGCACATCGCTAGCCAGGCTCAGCCAATCAACCAAATAAGTAGTATCGGGCGCATCAAAGCGGACATGCGACAGGAGCATGGGCGCGGCGGCAGACTTGTCCTTCAGCGCTCCGACCAGCGTACTGGGGGCAATATCGCTGGAGCCCTCGAGCACCGTGCGGATGCCGCCGGCACTGTTCGAATTGATGCTGGTGGGCGGCGCTGCGAACATCACGTCGGTGGTGGCAGACTGCCAGCGCTGCGGCGACAGCAGGCGCGGCGGCACGGCGGTGGCCGGACCATAGGTGGCTGTCCACTGGCGCAACGGTGCGGCGCTCGCCACGGTATAGACCAGATTCTTGTCCACCCGATTAATCGACACATGGAAGGTTTCGATGGGATCGCCGTCTTGCGTTTGCGCGGCTACCGCAAAGTCACGACCCCCGTGCACATTCACACTGGCATACGCATTGGACGCAAGCGCCACCCGCTGGCCTTCAACAGTGACCACGACCGATCGGGCCAAGGGGTTGTAGACAATCACCCTCGCCTCGTCCATCGACCAGCCAAACAGCAACACACCACCCACGATGCCGACGGCGACCACAGCCCGCGCCAACCCGGGGAAGAACCCACTGGCGGAACGAAAGCGCTCCCACAAGTTCGGCTTTTCGATTCGCTGAATACGTTCGGCGTCGATGACCAGGGTCTCGTAACCGGGTGGAGCCGAGGGGGTCTCAGCAGGTGCATCGGCAAGTGGCTCGCCACGGGTGGCCGCCGCAATGCTTGCCTCAGTCCGCAACAACTCGTCCAATGTGACCCGACCGAGTCTCGACAGGCAACCTACCGCATGGCTCACCCAGCTATCCGCGTAGCGCAGCCAATCGTTGATGTTCTCACGCACGGGGCTACCCAGGCCGAGCTCCCCCAGCATGGCAGACCAGCTTTCCACCCCAAGCTCGGCCAGCACCCGCTCGCCCGGCTTGACATAGGCTGTCATGCGAAACACCTCCTTGAGAGCCCGCTGTACGGTTTCTGCACTGGCCAACACATCCTTGACGCCGCGTTCGTTCACGGAGCCGGTGATGGTCACACGTTGCCAACAACGTGCCAGGGCGGCTTGCGTGTCCCGCAGCTCGGCCTCGGTGTGGTGCGCGTAGTGCAACACGTGCAGCAGCCCTTTCAGGTAGGCGCGCCACTGCGGCGATAGTTGCTCGGCATGGGCCTGATGCAGGCTGCGCGCCCGTTTAAGCACGGCGGCCAGACGCGCGCGCACCTCGGCACGCTCCGCGCCCACCGCATCGATGGTGGGTTGCAGGTCGCTGCGCTTGAGAATGCGGCCGCGATGACGGACCACACCATCCGCGGCGGTATACACACCATCACGCAACGAGCGCAGCAGTGCATGCTCTTGATCCAGCGCTCGCAGAGCCTCCAGATCTTCGCTGATAGAAGCCGGATATAGGGCGTCCAGATCGAGTGCGCCGTCTGCGGGCACTTGCGCATACAAGTCGTCAGCCCGTGCGGCATGGCGCGTAACAGGGAAACCGAGATAGATGCCACGATAGTGCGGCTTGAGCTGTTCAATAGCGAATTGATCGTCGAGCTTCTGCAGCGTGACATCCGGCTCGACCACAGGATGCGCGGTCTCGCCGATCAGCTCTTGCGTCATGCGCTCGCGCAATGCCTGCGCATGGTCGAAGATGACCCAGGCGCTGCGGGTGTCCTCCGGTGCCGCCAGATAGGTCCGCTTGGCGTTCTCCTCGCGCTCATGGTTGAGCGGGTGGGTCGCCCACATGCGCGGCGGCTGTGCCAACTCCGCCTTGAAGACGCGAAATGCAGCTGCGTCACCAATAGGCACCTGCGGCCGCTGGCCGTACCCAGGGTCGTTGTAGATCCGCCCCAGCCGGGCCGCGATGGCCTCCTGTACAACAAACACATCGCGCGGTGGACGCTCGGCACCGGCTTCCCCTCGCACGAAACCCACGGCGCGCTCCCATGCGTCGTCGGCGACTTGCAACCGGTGCAGCGCATGGATGAGCGCATCGCTACCGGTGAGCGACACTGCCACCAGATCGGCCTGCATCTCCATCTCGCGCGACAGCGCCCGCTGCACGATCATCACGAGGCGAAAGCTCGTATCGACGATCGAGCGCAGCGACCAGACGATGAGGCTTAGAATCCAACCGACCCAAGCCACTCTATAGTCAACCCGCGACAGGCCCCGCAGAAAGCCATCCAGCGCGTCACGCTTTCCGACGATATGCGCCGCAATCTGCTGGGTGGTGTAGACCCACCGCCCCAACGCCATGGAGCGCTGCGCGAAATGCCCGAACTCATGTGCGCAGACCGCTTTGAACTCGCTCAGATTGAGCATGTTGACCAGCCCAAGGCCGATCTCCAGGTTCTTGCGTGAGGGAAACACCAAGTTCATCAACGACAAGTCGTAGAACACTGCGGCGTTGACCCGACCACTCACGAACACCTTGTGCGGTCGCGGTGCACCCGCATCGTCTGCCACCTGATCGAGGAAGGTGAACAGCCCCGGCTGCTCGGTGCGCTTAAGTTCGACGACGCCTTGGTACTCACCCTTCTTGATGAAGAACAGCGCCTTCACCAAAAACACAGCCAGGAACAGGCTGGACGCACAAACGAGCATATCGACGGGGCTCGAATGCACATTGAGCGCCAGCAACCGGTTGATACCGGTCGTGACAAACCAGACAGTCAACGTGATGTACAGGACGATAAACGTCAGCAACCCGGCCACTGCCAGCCAAGCTTTACGCTTGTAAGACACGCTGGGTCGCGTGAAACCGGCCGGCACTTCGGAGGGACCTGCGGGGTAGACGGGGGTCATAGTGACAGGACAGACTGACGATGATGTTGAAAAAATCACTGCACTAGCGTTGCCGCTGACAACCCTGGGGCAACCGCGTCACTGCGTAACCTTGGCCTGTTTAAGCAGTGCGCCAACGACCTGTACTGTGGCGCGCTCCAACTCGGCGGTTTCCAGTGCCTGCTTGATGGCCGGCTTCACCGTATCAAACGCGGGCACTTGTGTCGGCCGCACTGCGTCCACCTTCACGATGTAGCGTTGGCCACCAGCCTCCACGGGCGCGGCGCTCACGCCACCGGCCGGAAGTGCGGCGATTTCACGCGCGACTGCCAGTGGCAGGTTCTGTGTCTTGCCTTCCTCGACCGGTACCTTGAAGCTGGCCCAATCCAACTCGCCGCCGCGCGCCTTGTTCGGCGCTGTGCTGTATTGCTGCGCCAGCTTGGCAAAGTCTGCGCCCTGCTTGAGTTGCGTGATGGCCTGCGTGGCCGTCACATCGTCGCCCACCTGAATCACTCGGGCCTTGTATTCCTTGTCACCCAAGCTGGAAACAATGGCGTCGTAGCGAGCTTTGACTTGTTCGTCGCTCACCGGTGCGGGCTTGATGTTGTCCTTCAGCCACGCCTGCGTAATCGCAGCATCGTGCGCCTCCTGCACGGCCTGCTTAACCGTCGGTAGCTTCTCGTAACTAGGGTTCTTTGCGGCCTGCTGCCGGAACAGCTCCCGGGCAATCAGTTGCTGCTTGAGTGCTTGAGCGACGTTCGGATTGGCCGTCACACCGGTTTGCGCCAGCGCACGGTCCAGTTGCGCTTGGGTGATTTGGGTGCCATTGACGATGGCAACAACGCCGGAGGGCAGCGCGTCGGCCCATGCGGATGAAGTCGTCACTACGCCAAATGCCAGCGTGGTCAAGGCAAAAGTGCGGATCGATTTGCTCATATCAAAATCCTTGTCAATCAGTCCAGTTCAAGGTCGCCAGCAAACATAGCTGCACGCGGAAATTAGTTACGTGGGACAGCACCGGCTTCGGTCATCCCTTTATGTCCATCATCGACATTTCTTGCATTCAGCAAGGCTCGATAGATCGCCGAGTTAGTTCCCACGACAAGGACCGTCGAGACGACTGCCATGATTGCCTGCACTACCGATCCGACTGGGGTCACCGGGCTGCCAAGCGTAGAGATCTGACCCGTCGTTACCATCCAGAGGGACACCAACAAAATCGGTGCCGTACTCGCGACTGTGACGAGGAAAATGAACCAAGCCCGTCCAGATGTCGCACTCCATGAAAGACGAATAGACGAACGTCCCGCATCGGTCGCCAACGCTGGCAGGACAAGGACTAGACGGTAATACAACACATAGTAGAGGGCGAACTGAATAATCGAACCTACCAGGCCCAACACCAACCGCAGCTTGGCGATGAATACAAAGGCTGCGCCTGACAGCACGGCAAGAAGACAGAAGACGACCGTCTGCGATGACCATGCATGGTCGTTGGTCCTTCCCTGAAGGAGGAGTCGATATCCGGCGAGTTGCAGCGGCACCGTCACCAACGTCTGCGCCATCATGAGCAGCGTCATGAAAAACCACGGTCGAAATTCACCATTCGTCGCCGCCACGGTCAGCATGAGTAATCCAAGCGTGGTTAGCACGGTAAGCAACGGATGGCTTTCGACAATATGAATCGCCGACCGATACGCGGCCTTGATCGTTTCGCCTTTGGCAATTTTCGTTTTCATGTTCTTGGCTGTATCGTTGGCGTAGCGCGATTGATCGTCATCAGGCGTGCGCGTCGGTTAATAGGTCCAGTTCAGGGTCGCAAGCAAAACCGTCGGCTTGCTGCCAAGTTGGACAGGTTGCACCAGCGCGCGACCGAGCAGCAGCTCGCTGGTGAAAGCGCTCTTGCCAAGGCTTCTCGATAAGCGCAAGCCGAGCCCCGTGCCGGCGAGGTACTGCCAGCGCTGCGTGGCAACGAGCTGCGTCTGGCCACCGTCCAAAAAGGCGTAGGGCTCGATACGGATGCCCCAAAGCGCGGGCGCGTTGGCCCACACGACTTCATTGCGCAAGGTCAGTCCCCGGTCGCCGCTGATGAGCCCTTCGCGGAACCCACGCACTGAACTCATACCGCCCGCAAAGATCTGCTCCGATCCGAACAGCGCCACGTTGGACCACTGCGCCTGTACCTGTCCACGGTAGGCCAGCGCGGCGTTGCCGACCTTCGGCAGCGGTAACTGCGTGCTGGCATTGCCATCGAGCTTCCAGAACTGGCTGTGTGCCTCTTCACGCGTGATGTCGGGCGCGTCCTGGCTGGCGCTGAGCGTGCGCATCCCGCGCGACACTCCGGCTTCCCAGGTGGCATAGGCACCCTGTCCGTCGACGGCGAACTTGCGCAGCCCGTTGATCGCCACGCGCAGGACAGTCAGAAATTGCGGATCGAGCAGCAGGTTGTTGACCTCGCGCTCGGTGCGCCGGTGCGTGAGCGTCACGTCGAACGCCGTACGGCCTGCCGAGTCGCGCTCGATGACCCGATTCCACCCAAAGGTGTGCGCAAAGGTGCGGCCATAGACCAGCGCCGTGTCACCGATCAGGTTGTTGTACTCAGAAATCGAGCCGGTATAGCTGAAGGTGTTGTAGCCGAATGGCACGGCCGCCGAGGCGATAGCGGCATTGGTGTCGGTCGTGCCGATGTAGGACAGAGAGAGCGCTTCTTGGAAGCCAAGGGCATTGTCGGCGTCGATGCCGGCACGCAGACGTGTCACACCTGTGGCGCGACTACCGTAGTTGTCCGTGCCGACGTTGAAGCGGAACCGGTCGCCTGGCTGGTTCGTCAAGGCAATGACGGAGCCGCCTGGGCTTTGCCCCGGCAGGATCTGTACTTCGGCCTGGTTGCGGCGCAGACGGTTGATCTGGTCGACGCCCTGTTCCAGGTCGGTGAGTTTCAGCGTGCCGCCTACGGCGGGCATCGACCAAACGGTGCCGGCATCGGTCAGCCACCCGCCGTTGCGCGGGCTTTCTGCTGCCGACTGGTTCGGCACCGTCGTCTTGACGGTCTGACCGTTGATTTGCAGGCTTTCCACCTTGCCAGGCAACACGGCGATGGTCAGCACCCCGTCCTTGAGGTTCTGTGGCGGCAGGTACGCGCGGGTCGTCACGAAACCTTGCTGTACGAACGCTTCGGTGAGGCGGCGCAGCAGCAGGTTGATGCGATTGGTGCCGAGGTCGTGGTTGACGAACGGCTGTGTGATGCGCTCGACCGTGGCCGCATCAAGCACCGTGTTGCCGGTCAACTCGATGCGGTGAATCGCGAACGTGGCGCCGGCTTCCACCACAGACTCAACCGTGGCCGTCTCCGGCACGGCGGCCGGCACCGCGATCTGCGCTGGCGGTTGCGTGGCTTCGCGGCGGCGCTCGGCTTCCTGGCGCTCACGCAGTGCGCGCTGGGCCGGGTCTTCGAGGGGCGGCGTTTGGGCGTGGGAGACGCCGGTCAGTAACAACGCCGCGATGGCGAGAGGCTTCAGCTTCATAGGGACTTGCCTCACTGCCACAGCCACGAGGTCAGGCCCAGGTGAGACTCGATCGACACCGGTTGGCGCGATTTAGCACGCACGGTGGCGATGCCGTTGCTCGCTGTCACCGTCTGACCGTCGAAGCTGCCGCCCTCGATCTGGCCCTGGCCGTTGATGATCAACGCCTGTCCTGCAAGCCAAGCACCGCCCACATCGGCCGCGTACAGGCGCGCCCAGGTATCCCCGAAGAACGCCTTGAAGCCACGATCACGCGCCAGCGCCGTGTAACCCGTGATACCGACCGCGCGGACCTTGGGTGCGGTGATGGTCAGGTTGCCCAGCGACAGAACTTGCCCGCCGATGTTCTCGGCCAGCGTCCCTGCATTGACTGTCAGGTTGCCGCCGGCTGAGATGGCACCACCCGTGGTGGACACCGTGCTGGAAGCGGTTTCTCGGCAGAAGATCGTGCACGAACGGTAGAAGTGCGCGCTGCCGGTGGCCAGCGTTTCGTTGTGGAAGGTGTTGACGGCGGTGATGGCGATGTCGGCTTTTTCGTTGCCCAGAATCTGGCCACCGATGTTGCTGACGTTGCGCCCGCTGATCGTGGTGCCGGTCTGCGACACGAGGTACGGCACTTGGCCCAAGGCCGGGATGGTGCCGTAGTCCACATCGAAGCCAGAACTGTGATTGCGCAGGATCAGCCAGCGGGTACCGCTGCTGGTCCATGCCGTCGGTTGTTCGCCGTTGGCGCCAGAGGATTTGTCGAGCAGGTTCTGCACGTCACCCTGGGCAGCCAGGGTGAGCTTGGCGTTGGAGAGGATGCGGCTTTGGTGGTTGACGATATCGCCACCGGCGCGCAGTACCACGTCGTCGTTCTGCCCGAAGACAATGCCTTGCGTGCTAGCTGTGGCGTCATTGCGGATCGTGCCGCCAGCAAGCAACGTAACGGCGCCTTCCGAAGCAGCCTGGCTCGTGTTACGGGTCTGGCCCTGGATCAGACCACCGGTATTGGTGAGATCGGAGTCGCTCTGGATCAGTACGCCGCCCGCCACAGCGGCGACGGTCGTTGGTAGCGTGGAAGCGGTGATGGTGACGTTGCTGCCGTGGATCGTGGCATTGCGTGCGGCGATGACACTGGAATCGATCTGGCTGTAGCTGCCGGCGGCGTTCAGTGCAACGTCACCGCCCGACGATTGGACGGTGCTGGCATTGCCGTTTGCGGACGCGAGCGCGATGGAGCCGGCCTTGATCGATGTACCGCCAACCCCATCAACCTTGCTGCCGGCGAGCTGGACGGCGCCAGGTGCTGTGATCGCTACGGTGCCCTGTTGCGAGGTCCACTGCGTCTGTCCGGTGCCGTCGGCGTTGAGCGACAAGGAAGCGACCTTGGCGACGACGTTCTGGGCTGCGGTCAATTGCGTGGCAGTCATGGACACACCCGAGCCGGCGTCGTAGAGGCCCACACCGCCGGTGGCGGTCAGTGTGCTGTGGTCGATGGTGACAGGTTCGGTGTGGACCTGGCCCGCGCTGCCGATGATGATGTTGCCCGTTTGGCTGCTGGTACCGGCAGCCAAGGTGCTGCTATCCAGATGTACGGTGTTCGAGGCGATCTGGATGTTGCGGTTGGCGCTCAAAGAACCGTTGCCGGTCAGGCTGGCGGCGTTGACCAGCACATCGTTGGCCGCCTGGACGCTGCCGGACACCAGTTGCAGATTGCCCGTGCTGCTGACGACGAAATCGCCCGCCGTTGCATAAGCGGCGCCAGCATGACGCACGCCAGCACCCTGGTCGGTGGCGATCAGTTCGATGCGTCCACCGGTCAGCGATCCGCCCGAGGCGATGTCGATCGCGTAGCCCAGCGGTGTACCGGTACCCGCGCTGCTGTAGCTGATCCAGGGGTCGAGGTTGTCTGTGGGGGAGACGCTGGTATCAACTTCGGCGCTGCTATCACCCGCGACGATGCGCACGCGGCTGTTGGGGTCCGTGTAGCTGTTCTGCACGGCACCGGCCACCCGGACCTGCTTGGCGATCAGTTCCAGGTTGAGCATCGTGCCGGCCAAGCCGCCCGGACCAATGTTGATGGCGCCTGCGTTGGTGTTGAGCACCACGTTGCGCTGCAGTTGACCCGCACTGTTGGTGAAGTCGTTAAACGACACCTGTCCGGTGGTGAGCGCCACGTTGCCCGTGTTGGTGAACGAGCCGCCGTCCACCGTGATGCCGTTCGGGTTGGCCAGAATCACGTTCGCACGCGGTCCCAGCACGGCGATGTTGCCCTGGATGAGCGACGGGTTGGTGCTGGTGACCTGGTTGACGATGGTGCGCGCGGCTACCGTCGTGTTGTTGAGGTCGGCGCCAGCGCTTCCGACGTTGAACGACGAATACGTGTTGTGCGAGACACCGGCGACGCCGGGGGCAATGTTGACCGCTTGTCGGCCGTTGGCGCCGGTGCTGACAGTCGTTGCCGTGCCGCCGTCAGCAACGATGCCGGTAGCAATAGCGACCGGAGGAATGACCAACGCCCAAAAACCCAGAAGCACGGCCAGCCTGGCCGGGCGAAATTTTGCCTGCACGAACTTCCCCTAATCACTGTTATGCGGATAACTGTCCGCTCGCAGCAGCAATCCTGCCCAATAGATCACAGATCCGGTCTCTGCTTGCTAAAGATCAGGAGCACGGCGCCACGAAACGTATGAAGGGAATTCCTTTCCTTCCAAAAACGATATGAAGATTTCTGCCACCTGATCTGACATAAACCATTCATCAGACTTCAGAGCAATGTTCCCGGCGCCAAATGAAAGAATCGTGCCGTCCGGGCAAACAGGATTAGGCTTGTCGTGGAATGCACGAAGTCTCTCGCCCGAATGCGGATCGAATTTTTCGACCATACACCTGACCCCGCCCCCCGCCACCTGAACGTAGCGCCCGTTGTCATCGACCAATGAGGCAAACGAGTGAGGGCCATAGCTCTTTAGTGCCTTTATTGATCTTTTTATTTGCCCAGGCTTGGGGTCCACAACAGTACTTTTTCCTTCCACATCAAAATTCATAGCTGCATCCCTCACTTAACGTACACGGTTGTCGCACTGTTGATCGTTCTGCCATTGAATCTTCCGACACCACTTGCACCAAAACTATTTACATACAGATCCGTGAACCGTTGATACAAGGTTGGCGTCGCGCTGCCGCTCTTAATTTCAATGCCGTGCAAAACGCCATTTGCGTCTTGGGTGACTATGTCATAGCGACGTGGACCCAAGGGGCCGGCCACGACCACTTCTTGGCCTACAACGTTAACCCCATTGCTACTCAGGAAGTCGGCGAACTGGGCGGCAGCGGTTGTCCCTGGCGCAGGCATCCCCGATACGCTTGCGAATCTACCATCGGCAGTTCGCAGACTTCCGTCCGTATACAGCCTGAGATTGCCACCAATACTTGACCACCACCCCTTCGAATTTCCAGTCCCTCCCGCCCCAACGATCGGCGGCGGCTGTAGGGTTTCCGTCCCGTCCGGGTTGTGGATGACGCCCGCCCCTCCCGTGAGCATCGCTCTTTCGCGGTCGAGTAGTTTGCGCATCTCTTCCTGGCTTTCCTCCACGGGAGGATGCAGGTGAGATTTATCGGAATTGTTCAGTGCCTCGTTTTGCGCGGCGGCTGCGCCGACAGAAGCATTTCCTCCGAGAGCGTGGGCGATGGCTCCACCGGCCAAAGTCGCCAATGCCTCAGTGGTCATGTTGAAGACGGGGTTTAGATATGCATCCGTCACGGACCCATCGGCATTTTGGAAAGCGGTTTGTGTCCCACTGGCCGCATACTGCGCATCGCGAAGAATTGGAGCAACAAGGGCGCTTGTCATGGCCCCCGCTGCGCCACTGGCGCAGTCCCCTCCGTTCAGTGATGCGGCAGCGCACCCGAGCAACCCGTGCGCTGCAATGTTTGCAACTACTGAACCCGGTGTAGCTCCTGTTGCGCCTAGGCCAGGTAACGCGTCTCCAATGCTGTATGCGCCTATCGCGGCGGTGTTTGCTACCAAGTTGTTTACGAACGAACGTCCAAAGCTGCCGCCATAGGCGATCGTGTTGACGCCCGCGTTGGCAGCGCTCATGACGAGCACAGCTTCGGCGCGCTGCATTATGTTCGTCGTCGTGCTGGCAGCCGCCTGCGTCATGGTCGTGCCGGGCACGCTTTGGGCACCTGCCAGGTTGGCCAGCGTGTTGCCCTGGCCCATCTGGTCCGCAATGCCCAACGTGCCGTCAGCATTAACCGTGATGCCGTTGGCAATCCCGGCCGTGACCGCGCCTACCAAACCGGCGGTAAAGAGCTTGCCGAAGTTGATGCCGTCGTTATTCGCAAGCTGCCCGATGGCGGACCCGGCCATCGCACCCACCGTTGCGCCGGCGACCGTGGCGCTCACGAGCCCTGACGACAATCCCGCCAACACAGGACCCAGCGCGCCGCCTGTCATCACGGCAATAGCGGACATAACCACGCCCGCAAAGATCGTCCCCATGATGTCTGGCGAGCGCACAAACGTGTCCGTATGCGTGCTGGTCACCGCTTGCACGCCAGCCTGCACTGCGGCAGCGACACGTGCGGACTCCGCCGCGCTCATCGAACCGTCTGCGTTGAGCTGGGCCAGCACACCATTGATGTTCTGTACCTGGCCAGCGAGGTCCGCCGCATTGGCCGCAAACATGAAGCCGCTGTGAGCCTGCCCTTGCTGGCCCGTAGTGCGCGCCCACCCATCCTCGATCGGTTGCCACGCTGCCGTCATCTCGGCCGCGCGCTGCTCGTTCACGATGGTCGTGTTGCTCGTCAGCGAGCCATACGAGCCCAGCGTGCCGGTGTTCTGGATCGGATTGTTGGCGATCAGGTCCAGACTCTTGCTCGCCACGATCGAGCCGCCCGGCTCGATGCCCGAGTAACCCGGAGGAAGATATACCTGCGGCACCAGTGCGCTCACCATCGGGCACGCGCCGCTCATGCAACTCTGGTCAGGCACGGATTGGCTGACGTACCACAAGATCGGCTTGTCGAGCGCGGCCAGTTGGTCGGGTGTCAGCGCCTGACCCAACTGGATGTTGTGAGCCTTCGCGTAGTCGACCGCGTTCTGATACAGGACCAGCTTTTGTTGATCGTCGACGGTCAGGTGATTCTGGTTGTCGTACGTCAGGCCATTGATGAAGCTGGTGCGCCCGGTTGCCGCCAAGGCCTGCTGATCCAGTCGCGCGTTCTCCGCCTGCGGGTCGTAATAGAACGGCGTGCTGCCCGGGCGTAGGTCGGCCGGCAGCGCATTGATGAGCGTCTGCGGACCGATGCCACCCAGCACCGCCGTCGCCGGGGTGTTGGTCAAGTACTGCGTCGTCGCGCTACCGGTCGGCGTCGTCAGCGGGTTGCCGGCCGGCGGTGCGTTGAAGTGCCACGTGATGCCGTTGACAGCACCACCTGCGCTCGGGTTACCCAACGTTGGCACGTTTGCGGCCTGCGCGCCGCTTGGGCCCGCTTGACCGGGACCCACCGGTTGCCCAGTCACGATCACCGGATTGAACTGATACTGACCGTTCGACGTTCCCGGATTCGTGGGATTCGGCACCCCTTTCTGCAGGGTCGTAGTCGGCCCACTGAAACTATCCGGTGTCCCGGTGACCGGCAGTTGCGCGTTCGGCGTGCCGACCGGCCCCAGGCTGATCACCTGTTTGCCGCTGGTCGACGGCGGCGTCTGGATCGACGGGTTGGTGATGCCGTTGGAGATCGAGGCGCCCGTCAGCGAGATCGCAGTGCCTTCGATGTTGCCGCTGTTGATGAGCGCACCACCTGAGCGGATGGCGAGATTGCCGCCGCTCACGTACGAGTTCAGTTGACCGATGGTCGGGGCGTTCTCGGCCGTGCCGTTCCAGCCGTTGGCCAGATTGCTGCCGAACACGCGCTGGCAACCCGAGATGTCCCCAGCCGCGTCGCAACCCCAGGTGTCGCTGGCTGTCGAATTCTGGTTGTAGTACGACCAGTGGTAATACTGGCGCAGGAAGACGGGGCTGTTATCAAAGCTGCCCGTCGTGATGGAGACCGTCCCCGGCGCCACGATGGCGCCGCCATTGTTGTGCACAGCCCCGGCATTGATGTTCAGGTCCGTCGCGGCCAGGATCATGCCGGCGTCGCCCGTGGCGGTCTGCGTGGCCGTGGCACACGCGGTACCGCCCACCTTGCCGCAGGCGGAGGTGTCCGAGCCGTGGCTCGCGTAGACCGTCGTGGTGGGCGCTGCCTGGTTGACCAAGCTGGTGGCCGCATTGATCGTCACCGAGCTGGCGGTCGATTGGATCGTCGCTCCGGTGTTCGTCACCGTCGGCGCGGTGATCTGCACGGGCCCCGCCGCCGCAATTGTGGCGGTCTGGTTCGTCAGTTGCGACAGATTGGCCGTAAGCGTGCCGCCCGCGATGATGCTGGCGACCTGCTGCTTGGGATCAATCACCTCGTGGTACGGGCTACCGCCACCACCCGGCGCAACGCCCGGATCGGTACAGGTTGCCGGATTGCCCACACAGCCCGGAAGCGTGGTGCGGTTGACGTTCAGTTGACCGACGTTGTTGACCGAGCCGCCAAGGTTGATGTTTCCAGCAGCGGCGATCTGGCCGCCGTTATTCAAGGTTCCGACTTGCGTCAGGTCGATGTTGCCACCGGCGGCAATCACACCCTGCTTACCAGCCGTCTGCTGCACCGTGGTTTGCGGTGCGGGCGGCGTGACAGTGAAGCCCGCGAGACCATTTTGGGCGGTGACATCACCGTTGAACCCCATGGACGAAGACGGTCCGAACCAGACCCAGTGCGGTGCCTCCGGCCCCGGGGGCGGACCATTACCGTTGCCACTGTTGTAGCACTCGGTCGGCAGACACCCGTCATTAAGCACCGCCAGCGGATTGTTCGACGAGATGGCGTTGTAGCCCAGCTGGCTCGCCAGTTGCTGCATGAACGCGTTGACCGTACCCTGATCGAGCGACTCGGTAATGGTCTTGGTCACGCTCGCCGAGGTGCCATTGTTCAGCGTCCCGACCGCCATCTTGATGTCGTTGGCGGCGCTGATCTGCCCGCCATTGTTCGATAGCGTGGAGGCGGTCACCGAGAGGTTGCGCCCGGCCTGGATGATGCCGCCCGTACCGCTGCCCGTGGTCGTCTCGGTGCGCGTGACGGTCGGCAGCGTGATGAAGGGCGCCGGCGTCCCGGGGGCCGGTTTGTAATCGGCACTCGGGAAGCTGGTGGTATCGGGCGTCCCGCCAAGGTGCCACAGGTTCAATTGCTGCGTTTGGGGTCCATTGTCGCCACCGCCGCTGCTGGGCGTGTAATTCTCAACGCCTTGGTACGCGGAGATCACGCCGTTGGCGTCCGGCTTCAAATCGCCGATCGTAACTGCGAAGGTATATGGTCCAAACACTGGGCCGCCATCTGCCGACCCCGCGCCGGGGAGCGGCAACATGACCTGCTTGGTGCCAATCTGAATCTGCGACCAATAGGTCGGATTCACCTCCTGGCCGGTCACCACGGTGGTCCCACTGCCATTCGGCGCGGTGGCATCGTTAATGACTCGGCTTGCGACCAGGTTCACATCGCGCTTGGCGCCAATCGTGCCGCCCTGGTTCAGCACGTCGCCCGAGACGTTGACGTTCACGTCGCGGTTGGCCTGCGTGAGTGCGCCGGCATTGTCGTAGCCGGTGCCGGCGATCTTGATGTCATTGAGCGCCTCGACCGTGCCGCGATTGGTGGTGGCACCCGTCACGGAGAGGTTGTTGTCAGCGTGCAGCGTTGCGCCGGCCGCATTGCCAACCGTGCCGCCCGAGACCGTCAAGTCGTGACCGGCCACGATCTGGCCGGTATTGCTGACCGCGCCTGACGTATTGAGGGTCAGGTCGTTGGCGTGCTGGATCGAACCCGAGTTCGTGATGCCGTTGGCGGCATTGACCGTGGCGCTGTTGCCGCCCAGGGTCCAGCTTCCCGTGTTGTTGACGGCCCCGACGTTGTAGGTGAGTTGGTTGCCGGCGTTGATGGTCCCCAGATTCGGGTTAGCGCCATCGAGCGCCTGGTTCGACAGGTTCAGCGTGGCATTGTTGGCCGCGAGGCTTTGCCCGCCTGCATTGTTGAAGCTGCCGTTGCCGCCGGAGATCGTCAGGGTCAGGTCGCCACCCGTAGTCTTGCCAGTCGGGTCTCCCGCGAAGATGACGCCATTTTGATTGCTGGCGAGCTTGCTGGTCGTGACGTTCAGCGTCTTCGTGCCGAGCAGCGTACCGTTCTGGTTGTTCAGGCTGTTGTCGGCCGTCACGTTGACGGTCTGGCCACCGATCAAGCCCGAGTTCACCACGTTCGTGCCGTGCACCGTGGTGGTCGCGCCACCGAGCGTGCCAGCATTGGTGATTGTGGAGCCCGTTGCGGTCAACGTGTCCGACGCGCTCACGGTGCCCGTATTGGTCACCGTGCCGCCGGTCAGGTTGGCCGAGCTGGTGGTCAGCGTGCCGGCCGTGGTAACGCTTTGGGTACCGGTAGCGTTCAGCGTGCCGTTAACTTGGCTGGTGGTGCCCACACGGCCCAGCGATACGTTGGTGCCAGTCAGTGTCGCATTGCCGCCCACGACGGGCAGCGCGGCGATGGACACGCCGTTTGCGGCCGTGGCCGTCAGGTTGCCCGCCGTCTGGCTGCTGCCGGTCAGCGCAATGTTACGGCCCGCATTCAGGGTGGTGTCGCCCAGGCTTGCCGTGGTGCCCGCCCCCGTAATGTCCTGGGTGGCGGTGGCGCTCAGTTTGCCAAGCGCGTAAGCCTGGCCGTCAATGCTGGTGTTGCCCTGCGTCGCGGTGAGCGTCGTGTCGCCAGCGGATTGGGTAGCTCCAGACACTGCAACGTTGGTGCCCGTGAGCGCAACATTGCCGCTGTGGGCGATCACATTGCCGGTCGCGCTCGTCGTGCCCGCGTTCGATTGCGCGGCAACATTCTGCGCCGCGTAGACGGTACCGCCCAGGGTGGTGCCGGTCTGCCCGTTGGCCGCCACGCTGCCTGAAGACAGCACGGCCCCAGAGGTCGACAGCGCGCCTGCGCTCGCGGTGAGCATGGTGTCACCACCAGAGGCTGTGGCGCCGGCCACACCGAGGTTGCGGCCCGCCGTGGCAGTCAGCGCTGTGCCTGCCGTGGCTGAGCCGGTGCCCGCGATCGTGGCGTCCCGGCCAGCGGTGAGGGTCGAGGCGCCTGTGCTTTGCACGGTCCCGCTCACGGACAGATCCTGCCCTGCAGAAGCCGCGAGATCGCCAAGTGCGGTGACCTTGCCTGCCAGCGTCGTGTTGCCTTGCGCGGCTTGGACTGCGGTGTTGCCGGCCGATACCGTGGTACCGCTGACCGTCGCGTCGGTGGCGGCCTTCACCGTCAGGTTGCCGTTGGCTGCCGTGACGCTGCCGGGAACCGAAACGCTGGCTGCCGTCGACTGTGTGCTGACATCCTTGGTCGCGTACACGATGCCGCCAAGCGATGTATCCCCTTGGCTGCTCGCGCTCAGGTTGCCGCCGGAGAGCACTGCACCCGTCGTCGTGAGCGTGCCGCCCGTAGCCGTCAGCTGCGTGTCGCTACCGGAGATGGTGCTACCTGCAACCGCCAGGTTCCGGCCGGCGGTCGCATTGAGCGTCGTGTTCGTCGTCACCGCGCCGGTTGAGGTCACAGCTAGATCGCGCCCGGCATTCAGGGCGGTGGCGATGCCGCTTTGCGCGGTGCCACTGACCGTCACATCCTGCGCGGCCGACGCGTTCAGGTTGCCGCCAGCCACGGTCGTGCCGACAAGCGTCGTGGTGCCATTCGTTGCAGTCAGCGTCGTGTCGTTGACCGACTGCGTGTCACCCGACACCGTGACGTTCTGCCCGCCCGTGGCGCTGAGCTTGCCCAACGTAGTGGTCTTGCCGGCCAGGGTGGCGTTGCCCTGATGAGCGCTGACCGTCGTGTCACCCGCCGATTGGGTCGTGCCGGAAACCGTTGCGTCGGTCGCGCCCGTGAGCGCCAGATTGCCGCCGTGCGCAGTCAGCGAGCCCGTCGCGTTCACATCCGCACCTGTCGACTGCGCGGTGATGGCCTGATTGGCCGATACCGTGCCGCCCAGGGTCGTCGTGCCTTGCGAAGTCGTGTTCAGGTTGCCGCCGGACTGCACGATGCCCGAAGTGGAAAGCGCTCCCGTCGTGGCCGTCAGTTGCGTGTCGCCCGTTGAGGCGACAGTGCCGGCCACCGAGAGGTTGCGGCCGGCGGTCGCCGCCAGCGTGCTGGTGGTCAGCGCGCTGCCGGTGACGGACACGTCCTGGCCAGCGGTTGCAATCAAAGCACCGTTGGAGACGAGTTTCCCGGCCACGTTCACGTTGCCAGACTGCGCCTCCAGGTTTGCAGTGCCGCCCGTATTGACTTGGCCGTCGACGGAAGCGTTCTGCGCCGCCGTGACGTTCAGGTTGCCGTTGTGCGTGAGAGCGCCGGACAGGTCCGCCGATCCATTCTGGGCCGTCACGGAAACGTTGCGACCGGCCGTGATCGTGCCGCCCAGCAGCGCATCGGTGCCAGCGGTGACCGTCAAATCTTGCGGAGCGGCCACGCTGCCGGTGACCTGTACGCTGCCGGTCCGTGCCGCCAAGCCGAGATTGCCCGACGTGGTGCCCACGCTGCCGGAAACTAGCAGGTTGCGCTGGGTGGCAAAGGTAAGGTCTCCACTACCGGTCAAGGAACCGGCGATGGTCGTATCGCGCGCAGCATTGAGCACGATGGCGCCGGGGGAGGAGACGGTACCGCCCAGGGTGATGTCGCCGGTGCCGTCCTGACCCTTGGCAGTCACCGCAATGCTTCCGGCGTTGAGATTGCCGCCCAGGTTCACGCTGTTGCCGGCCGTGGCGGTCAGCGCGTTAGTCGCCGAGAGGTTGCCCGCGCCGCTGATGTTGCCGCCGGCATTCAAGGTCAGGTTGTTGCCGGCTTGGGTTGCACCACCGACACTGAGGTCGCCGCCGGCCGTCAGCGCGATGTCCTGCGGCGCACGAATGGTGCCCGTCGTAGAGACGTTAGCCGTTGAGTTGATGCCGACGTTCTGCTGCGCGTAGACGTTGCCGACCGAGACGTTGCCGTTGCTGTCGATGTTCACGTTGGACGTGTTCGCGGCCATGTCGGCAGCGGTACGTACCCCCAGCCCCTGTGCGGTCGATACGATTTTGATTTGACCGCTCGTCATCGCGCCGAAAGCGGTGGCGTCGATCGCGAGGCCGTTCTGTGCGCTCGCGCTATTTGCGGCAGTATTCTGGCCGTTGGCGCTCACCTGCCAATCTGAGCCTGCGCGACCGGTGCCGGTGGCGACGGGCGTCACCAGTTGATTACCTGCGATCAAGTTCAGTTGCTGCCCCGCATACAGAGCTGCATTGACGCCGATCGTTTGGCCGATGAGATTGATCGCCCCGACAGTGCCCTCAATGCCAGCACCGTTTGTCGTGCCGGCCACCGGATCGATCTGGATGCGTCCGCTCGTGACCGAGTAGCCGACAGCGGTGGCCTGATCGAACGGAACGCTTGCACCGCTGCTGTTGAGGAACTGCGGCACGCCGGTGGATAGTGTGACTTTGGGGCTGTTGGTAAACCCCGCCCCCGCCAATAAGAAGCCGCCCGGCGCCGCGAAGATCAAGGACGCCGGTGCCCCAAACACCTCGACGGTGCCGTTCAGGCGGATCGCGTCGGTGCTGGTGATTTGCGTGAGGATCGTGGACGCTGGCCCAGACGCGGCGAGGTTCGGATTGCCCGCGACATTCCCGCCCAGGAAGGTGCCGCCCCCAGTCAATGAGTTGTTGTACACCAGCCCACTCTGATCGACCGTGAGCGAACGTAGCTGATTCAGCGACAAGCCGCTCGCGTTCGGTGCCGTTACGTTGATGGTCGGCACGCCCGTGGTGGTCTGCGTGATTGTGGGCGTGAAACGGATTGGCGCGGCAGGATCTGTGATCGGGCCGGCTTCAGCCTGCTGTACACCCCAGCGAACAAGAATGCGGCCCGTGGTCCGCCACGACGCGACGCGATCAGCGAAGTCATCCAAGGGCGAGGCCGTATGCAACGCAAGCGTTGCGGCGCTCTGCTGTGCCGCCTGCCAGGAAATCTGTACAGGACCCAGCCAAGACAACACGGCAACGGCTGCAGCCAGTGAGCGGGCCATTGGCGAGCGACGCACGCGGCCATGGCGGCTCGTCACGTCCTCGGCAACAGTGTCGCGGGACGCGTTATCAGAAACCGCTGGGGATGGCTTGGCGTTCATGGTGGTTCTCTACTGACACGGCAGACGGCAACAACCCGCTGGCGAGCGCATGAACGTTCGCAAAGCAGGCGATACACGGAGCAACAACAGACAGCCGACGTGCAGTGACGACGGAAGAGGTCCGATCCAGGTCAGGTGATGGGGCAGGCCAGCGCGCAACGCTGACTACAGGAGTACTGGGTCGAAGGCCCAACAAAGCGGAGACGCACAAAGGCGCGCCCGAGATGTCGTCTCATGCGAAAGCACTCCCTGCCCCGTCTGATCGGAACGAACCCCGGCGGCCTCACTCCGTCTATCGCGGCGCGATTGCCTTATTGCTGTTTGCGCGGATGATAATCGAAGCCGCCTTACCGATAATCAACAATTGAAAATTGGCAGAAAATGCGATGCAAATGCGCGACGTTTAGAGTCATTTAGATCTGAATTCAACGATGTTAAATTCTACCGGATTGGCTTCGCAACACCATTTCAGCAATGGCGCCGAGCGATATTGACGGCATCAAGGCCGAGCCACTCGTGCGGGGTATTGCGTCAGGAGCCCTTCCTTGTTGGAGCGATCACGCAGGCCGAAGTAGTACACCCCGGCAAGCGGGCGTCGGGCTGCTCGAGGACGCCAACAGGCCAGATCCCGCAGCCCGGGTTCCGCCCACCCCGACCTCCAACTCACTAGGTCACCGCCGCGAACGCGGCGTAGAAAGATCGACAGGAAGAACCTCGGGACACGCGAATTCCCTTTGCCTCCAGCGAGGCATCGAGCCATCGCGCCGAAGCGCTGATAGACCGGGAAGACCCGCCGTCAAACTACCGCCGACCTGTGATCTAACTAATCTCAGTCACATATGACTTCCAGGTGCAAGGCAAGCGCCCTGCTCCGCCCGCGCAATTTCGCGTAGGCGCCTGCTCGGGAGAACCCGTGACCTCCAATCCACCCATCGCCCTTGCGATTAGCCTGGTCGTCGTTTTCGTTGTTCTGTTCGCGCTTGGAATCTACTGGATGCTGTTCCGCAAACGGCATCCGGTTGTGCCGCGCCCCACCCGGCCGCCTACGATTGCGCAGCCGCCTGACCCTCACGCTTCCGAGGACGAGTGGGAATCGTCCGCGCCATACCCGGAGTACGCGTTGCGCGCAGCGCAGCCTGGGCTCGCGCATCCTCGCACCAGGCACGCTGGCATGGCGGCCATGCCCTACCCTGATACCCACGGCGACGGGAATCGCTGGGACGCGCCACTGGCATCGTGGGACGGCACACACGAGATGCCCGACAGCATCCGCTCGCACGAGCACGACGTACGGCACCCGGATGAAGAAGCTGCTCCGCCAACAGCATCTACCTCGCCAGCAACCGCGCTGGCAGCGGCCCAGGTCCGTTGCCCTCACTGTTTATCTTCCCGCATCGACACGCGCAATCTCGCCCGTAAAGCTGGCAGCACTATCGGCAGCGTTGCCGTTGCCACGGGCGCCATGACTGCAGCGCTTGCGGGCGCGGAAACCGGGGCAGCCGTCGGCGCCATTGCAGGACCGCTCGGATCGGTATTCGGCGGCTTGGCAGGAGCCATCATCGCGGGGCTGGCGGGCAGCGCTGCCGGTTGCGCCGCGGGCTCAGTTGTCGGCGCCGCCATCGACGCCAATGTGCTGGACAACTACCGATGCCTGGCGTGTCAGCACGTTTTCAGCGTCGCCCACGATTAAAGCCCGGCGCCCCCGCACATTGCCTTTCCTCTTCTTCTGATCTGCCCGGCCTTGGCCGGGCTCTATGCACTCGTCTTTCCAAATGCGCTTGTCTTTCTAAAGGAGCACTCCGTGCATCTCGTTTCTTCCATGGCCTACGTCGGCCAACAACCCTGGCATGGCCTCGGTAATCAGCTCGCCCCCAATCAGCCGCTCGAAGTCTGGCGCCAGCGCGCAGGGCTGGACTGGACTGGACTGGCAAATCGAATCATCCGAGGTCCGCTTCGTCTCTGGCAACGCGAGTTCCAATATTGGCGCCATTCACGCCTTCCCCGACCAGAAGGTGCTATTCCGTTCTGACTCCAAGGCACCCTTGGCTGTTGTTTCGTCGCGCTATCAAGTCGTTCAGCCTCGTGAGGTACTGGAGTTCTACCGGGATTTGACCGAAGTTGGCGGCTTTGAATTGGAAACGGCAGGCGCACTGGCCGGTGGCCGCAAAATTTGGGCCCTTGCCAAGACCGGACACACAGGCATCCTCAAGAACAAGGACGCGATCAAAGGGTATTTGCTGCTGGCGACAGCCTGCGACGGATCGTTAAGTACGACTGCACAGTTCACATCGATCCGCGTGGTCTGCAGCAACACGCTGCAAGTCGCCCTGGGCCACGGCGCTGGCGCCGTCAAGGTCTCCCACCGCACGCGCTTTGATGCCGATGCCGTCAAACGGCAATTGGGCATCGCCGTCAGCTCCTGGGACGCCTTCATGGCACGCACCAAGGCGATGGCCGAATGCAGGCTCACCGACGCCGGCGTCGAAGCGTTCTTCCGGCGTGTGCTGACCTACCCCTCCACCAACCCGTCTGAGCGTGCCGCACCGGCCATCAACGAACGCGCACTCAAAGTCGTCGGTGAACTGTACGCCGGGCGCGGCCTGGGCGCGCAGTTGCCCTCTGCGGCGGGCACGCTCTGGGGCGCCCTGAACGCGGTCTCCGAGTGGACAGATCACCGCAGGCGCGCACGCAGCGACGACCACCGGCGCGACTACGAATCGCGCCGTCGAATTGACGATGAAGCGCTGACCGGTCGGATGATGGCCATCGCCGCGCAGAAGCGCCGCTACGGCTATCGCCGGATTCACGTGCTGCTTCAGCGGGAGGGCTGGTTGAC
>Ga0209759_1000686_pt1 | contig 30494 bp, 31 predicted proteins | sample AraplaCL_Col_mMS_FD_184261 | JGI IMG/M metagenome (GOLD analysis project Ga0209759, IMG submission 184261) | Arabidopsis root microbial communities from the University of North Carolina, USA - plate scrape CL_Col_mMS (SPAdes) (version 2) | ecosystem: Host-associated > Plants > Roots >...
GCCGCCGCGCAGGATCACGTGGCAGCCGCGGGATGATTGCTGTTCAGCGCGACCTGCACGCGCTTGTTCGAGGCGACCACGGCACGCTGCGGTTGAGGCTGCGGCGCCTGCGGCGCGTTGATGGGCACCGAGCGCCCGCGCGCGACGTCGCGCAAACGCGCCCGCTCCGCCATCACTTTTGCACCGTAGCCGCCATCGTCAGGCGACGTGGAACCGACATAGAAGCGCAAACCCTCGGCGAGCGAGCCGCCGCGCGCGATGCAGTCCTTCAGCACGAGTGCGCCCACCGTGATATTGGCGAGCGGCTCGAGTGCCGCCGTCGTCCCCCCGAAATACTCGAACTTGTCGGAGTGGACCTTCGCCATCACCTGCATGAGGCCTTGTGCGCCTACGCCGCTTTCCGCGTAGGGATTGAAGCCCGATTCGATTGCCATGACCGCGAGCAGCAAGAGCGGATCGAGGCCGACCTGGCGGCCCGTTTCGAACGCCGCTTTCACGAGCTCGGAGACCGGTTCCTGTGCGACGTGATAACGGCGCGCCAGATATGAGGCGACGAGCGCCTGCTCGCGCACCGAGACGAGAACACGGTCGTCGCGCGCCTCCGCGGCCACGCGCTGCGAGGAAATCGTCTTCGCGAGCAGATCGACGCTCGTCGGGGTGCGTGCATCGAGCGAGGTTGCGCTGCTTGCGACACTGAGCCCGCTCCCGCCGCTGCCATCGAAAGCACCGTCATAGCGCGCGTTGTCGGCGTTGATCGGGTTGGCACTGAGCGTCTCGTCGCGGGACGCGGCATGGGCCGGCGCGAACGGCGGCAGGGGATGGCCGCTCAACAGACGCGCGGGGCCGGCCTCGACGGCGGCCGTCAGCACCGGCATCAGCTTGGCTGCGAGCGTCCCACGCACCGTCGGCAACAGCCACAACGCGAGCGCCACCGCCACGGCGCACGCGCCGACGATGCTGAACAGATGGTGGCTGACACGCGTTCCACGGCGCAACGCTGCCCGCACGAGCGGGGCGAAGCGAACCTCGGGACGCCACGATAACCAAGTATTCATTCAGTTCTCCCATTGGGCATGGCCTCGCGAGGGGTACTGCGGCGCATGGAGCGCATTTCGCGAAAGCCAAGGCGTGCACGGCCTTGGTTGGGACCGCGGCGACGCCGGGATACGGCACGGTACCGTCGAATACGGTACCGGACCGTGTGGAGAGCCACATCGGAGCAAAAGGACCGTCGGCATGCCCCGAAGGCATGCACGCGGTGGCTCTCACACGCAAACGCCAGCGGCACGAAGCGCTGGCAAGAACAACCATCGGACCGGGCACCGTGCAAGGCGGCGAGCGGTGACGCGGTGCGTCAATGACCGGGATATAGAACTCGAATCGCATTGGCCCAGCAGCCAATGCCGACGGATTCTAGCAGGCTTTTATAGATCGTCAATGCTACAAATTCTCAAATTCATAACTAAATGTAATTAAAGAAAGGCTCCAAACGGCCGAAAACTATGCCTCACGCGCGTTTCGGGCCGGTTGTGAAAACGCTTTCGACGACGCGATTCCGCCCTCGACGAGTACAATCGCAGGCCATCCGGCCCCCCGCGGTAGCGGGGAACGGCCCTCTTTCAAAGCGCCGCGCATCGGCCGCCGCCTGACCGTAATCCATGAAATACAAAGACTTGCGTGATTTTGTCGAGCGCCTGGAAGCAACGGGCGAACTGCGGCGCATCAATCATCCTGTGTCGCCTGTCCTCGAAATGACCGAGCTCGCCGATCGCGTGTTGCGCGCGGGCGGCCCGGCACTGCTTTTCGACGCGCCGACCGGCTACCGGTTTCCCGTACTCGCGAACCTCTTCGGCACGACGCGGCGCATCGCGCTCGGCATGGGTATCGATAGCGCCGGCGCGGCCAGCGACGGTGCCGCGCTGGAGTCGCTGCGCGATATCGGCCGACTCCTGTCCGCATTGAAGGAGCCGGAGCCCCCCAAGGGGCTGAAAGACGCCGGCAAGCTGATCTCGCTCGCCAAGGCGGTCTGGGACATGGCACCGAAGACGGTGAGCTCGCCGCCGTGCCAGGAGATCGTCTGGGAGGGCAACGACGTAGATCTCGCGAAGCTGCCGATCCAGACCTGCTGGCCCGGCGATGCGGCGCCGCTCGTCACGTGGGGCCTGACGGTCACGCGAGGACCCAACAAGACCCGGCAAAACCTCGGCATCTACCGACAACAGCTGATCGGCCGCAACAAGCTCATCATGCGCTGGCTCGCGCATCGCGGCGGCGCGCTGGACTTCCGCGAGTTCGCGCTCAAGCACCCCGGCCAGCCCTACCCGGTCGCCGTCGTGCTGGGCGCCGATCCGGCGACGATCCTCGGAGCGGTCACGCCTGTTCCCGACACGCTCTCCGAGTACCAGTTCGCCGGACTGCTGCGCGGCGGGCGCACCGAACTCGCCAAGTGCCTCACGCCCGGCGTGGACACATTGCAGGTACCCGCACGCGCGGAGATCGTGCTCGAAGGGTTCATTCATCCGCAGGCCGACGACGCCACGGCCGTCCCGCCCGGCGCCCCCGCGCGCCCGTCGCGCGGCCCCGCCGCCGCCTATGAACATGCGCTGGAGGGGCCCTACGGCGACCATACCGGCTACTACAACGAGCAGGAGTGGTTCCCTGTCTTCACCGTCGAGCGCATCACGATGCGCCGCGATGCGATCTACCATTCGACCTACACCGGAAAACCGCCCGACGAGCCCGCCATGCTCGGCGTCGCGCTGAACGAAGTGTTCGTCCCGTTGCTGCAAAAGCAGTTTCCCGAGATCACGGACTTCTACCTGCCGCCCGAAGGATGCAGCTATCGGATGGCCATCGTGCAGATGAAGAAGAGCTACGCCGGGCACGCGAAGCGCGTCATGTTCGGCGTCTGGAGTTTTCTGCGGCAGTTCATGTACACGAAGTTCATCGTGGTCGTCGATGACGATGTCGACGTGCGCGACTGGAAAGAAGTGATATGGGCCGTTACGACACGGGTCGACCCCGCGCGCGATACGCTGCTCGTCGAACGTACCCCCATCGACTATCTCGATTTCGCGTCGCCCGTGGCCGGTCTCGGCTCGAAGATGGGTATCGACGCAACCAATAAATGGCCGGGCGAAACCGATCGCGAATGGGGACGTCCCATCTCGATGGATCCGGCCGTGAAAGCACGCGTCGATACGCTGTGGGACCAGCTTGGCTTCGGCCGTTGATATTGCCGGCAAACGAACGCACGGCAAAACTGCTATGTACTCCCATTCCGCATCGATGCTGTCAAACGGCTTTTTTCTGTCTTTATCGCTGTGCCTCGACATCGGGCTCGTCAACGTCGCGATGCTTTCGCTGACGTTGCGGCACGGCTTCAAATCGGGGTTCTGGCTCGGGCTGGGGTCCTGCTTCGGCGATCTGGCCTACGCGACGCTCGCTCTCGCAGGGATGACCGCGCTGTTGCGCTTCGAAGCCGTTCGCTGGATCGTCTGGCTCGGCGGCGGCGCCATGCTGCTCTACCTGACCTGGAAGATGGCGCGCGAAGCGCTCGCGAGTTGCGCGGTGGTAGCGGACTCGACGGCGGCGCATGCAGACGCGTCGTCCGCTCCGGCGCGTGGGTTCGTGCGCGGTGCCATGCTCGCCCTCTCCTCGCCTTCGGCCATCGTCTGGTTCGCCGCGGTGGGCGGTGCGCTGATCGCGCGGGCCGGCGCGACCGATGCGCGCGCGGCTTCCGTGTTTCTCGGCGGATTTTTTCTCGGCGGACTCGCCTGGACGCTTTTTCTGTGCGTACTGGCCAGCCACGGACGCAAACGCGCCGGCTCGGGCCTCTTACGCGCCTGCCACATCGTTTCCGCGCTGCTGTTCGCTTATTTGTCCTATAGCGTCATCGTGGACGGATACCGGGACCTCATCGTGCATATCGCGCGAACGGCGTGACGCATTCGGGCGGCGGACAATAAAAAACGGCGCAACACCGCGGCAAAGCCTGTGTTGCGCCGCCTTTACGGCACCTGCGTCAGCGCGAACGCACCGGCGCGTGGAACGCGATCAATAGCCCCAGGGGCGGCCGCGATAGCCTCGATGGTGGTGATGCCACGGACGGCCGTAATAACCGCCGACGTAAACCGGCGGCCCATACCCATAGACGACGGGCGGCGGCGAATACACGACAGGGGGCGGCGCATAGTACACCGGCGGCGGTGGCGAATAGACCGGATAGGCCGGCGCAATCGGGAAACCAATCCCGACGCCAACCGACACGTGTGCCTGCGCCGTGGCGGCGAACCCCACGCCGGCCGCAGCCACTGCTATCAACGCAACGAGCTTTTTCATTTCTATTCCTTTGCGGTGCAGGTGCGGCGCCCACAACGGCGCACGACTGACCCATGCACTGACATGTCAAATGTATAGAAAAAGCGTCGCACACACCGTGTGCATTTGTTGCAAATTGCAATTGCGCTCCGCGCCCAGCGCCGGGCCGCGCCATCGTCCGAGCGGAAGCAGCGACTGCCGCCGGTCCTCTTTACCGACCGACGGCTGCCGCGCCCACGTTCATCGGTAATCTTTGATTACAAAACGGTGTGTCGGACTCACACCCCGGCATCTGAACGCCGGGGCGGCGCGACGAACCCGCAGACGGGTTGCCGCGTCAACCGACCTTCACATAGGTGAATTCGCGCGTAATGGCGGGGGGCACGTAGGCGCCACCGATCTTGACGCGCGGCGTCAGGCGCTTTTTCTGGTCCCACCAGATGCGCCGTTGCGAGGGACTCAAAAAGCGCAAGTGTTTGCGATAGGAAAAGACGTTCATCGTGACCTCCCATACATGGCTGCAACACCGGAACGAAAATACAACGCGAACTCATTCCAACCTTCGTCCATGCACCGGCGCGACGCGGGTGGCGTCCGTGCCCGCCTGGCGGCCTGCGACCGACGCCTTGCGGTCACATCGCACTTGTTCGTTATGCTGCCACTTTCTGCTCTGGCTCTCATACCACACCCGAAAACGATCCCCGAAAATCAGCACGAATCCCGGTTGCGCAACATGGGGAGTGTGGGCTAACGGCGACGCCGCTCGCCGCTGACAATCCAGATGCGCGATACTGCGGCGAATTGCATTTGCCCATCGTTCCCGACATGCCGTTTTCCCTCGCTCCGCGGCTCGGCTTCATCGGCGCCGGCCGGCTTGCCCGCTGTCTGGCGCTCGGCTTCGCGCGCGCCGGCTATCCCGTGACTGCCGTCGCGAGCCGCCGCGGCGATACCGCGCGTGAGCTTGCCACCGTGCTCGGCGCCTGCCAGGCCGTGGAGGATCCGCAACAGGTCGTCGAAGCCGCCGATATCGTCTTTTTAGCGACTCCCGATGACAGCATCGGTACGATCGCGAACACATTACAGTTCGATGCCGCCATCGCGCGCGGCGCCCGCAAGGCGCTCGTGCACTGTTCTGGGGCAACCGGCGTCGACATACTGGCCGGCGCCGCGGCGCAAGGCGTGCTGACCGGCGGCTTCCATCCGCTCTTTCTCTTCAGCGGCGCCCCAGCGGACGTGGACCGTATCGCGGGCTGCTCGATCACGATCGAAGCGAACGCCGAGCTTGCCCAAGCATTGAAAACGCTGGCGCGCAGTATGTCGTGCCATCCGCTCGAGATTCCGGCCGGGCAACGGATGCTCTATCACGGAGCAGCCCACTATGCCGCAAGCTTCGCGCTTTGCGCACTGTCCGAAGCCGTGGAACTCTGGCGCACGCTCGGGTTGAGCGAGGAAGACGCGTTGCGGGCGTTGCTGCCGATGCTGAGCGGCACCATCGACACAGCCCGGGAGAAAGGCTTGGCCCATGCCCTCGCGGGCCCGGTTTCGCGCGGCGATGCGGCGCTGCTGCAAAAGCAAGTGGCTTGCTTCGAGGCGCTCGGCAGCGATCACGCCGCCCTTTATGGGCTGCTCACGCGCCGTGCCGTAGCGCTGGCGCGGCAGCGCGCGAATCCACCGGCGACACTCGATGCAATCGATCGCATCGTGGAGGATTCGCTCGCCCGTACGCTGCAAGTGCAAGCCGCAAGTAAGCCGTGATATGGTGACGACCGGCGCGGCGCGCCGCACTTTCCTAAGAACCCAAGAACGAAAGGACCAACGATGTTCGGCGATATCGCCCGCTTTCTGCTCAACACCGTATTCACGCTTTTCGGGGCTGCGCTCCTCCTGCGGGCGTGGATCGTCGCGGTACGCATGCCGCCTTACAACCCGGTCTCGAACGCGGTCAACCACGCGACGAACTGGCTCGTGCTGCCCTTGCGCCACGTCTTCAAGACGGCGCGCGGAGTCGACTGGGCGAGCCTGGTCGCCGCGCTGATCGCGGCGATCGTCTATGTGGTGCTGATGGTATCGGTCGCCGGCGTCGATCCGCTCGGGCTCGCGCCCGTCATCGCGATCGTGGCGTTGCTGACCGTCATCAAATGGGCGTTGAACCTGCTCGTCTGGCTGACGATCCTGATGGCGTTGCTCTCATGGCTCAATCCGAGCTCGCCCGCCATGCCGATCCTGTATCAGTTGACCGCGCCGTTTCTCAATCCGCTGCGGCGCGTGCTGCCGCGCTTCGGCGGCATCGATTTGTCGCCGATCCTGCTCTTCGTCATCGTTCAGGTATTGTTGATGATCGTGACGCGCGTGGCCGTTTCGCTGACGCTGTTCGGCATTTGAAGCGGCGGCGGCGGGCGGGTCGCAAAGCTGGCGCGGCCGGGATACGGCACGAGGCATCGGCGAGTGCGCACTTCATGCCGTTGCCGCATCCCGGTACGGCATCAAGCGCGTACCTGAGCGCTGCGGCACCATTCGTCGAAACCAATGCGGCCTAGACGCGCCTCGCCCAACGGCACGAGCGAACGCTCTTCGACCACGCCGCCGAAATAACGGGCCTCCGGGTCGCGTACGACTTCGCGCACATCACCGACTGCCTTCAGATAGCGAGCGATGATTTCGTCGAACGGCGCGCGCTCCGGCCCAGCGATCTCGACGATCCCGTTTCGCGGCGCCGCGAGCGCCACCTGGGCAACGAAGGCCGCGACGTCGTCGGCAGCGATGGGCTGGAACAGACCGGGCGAGAGCCGCACGACGTTTCCAACGGTACCCGCATCGGCAATGCCGCGCAGGAATTCCATGAACTGAGTCGAACGGATGATGGTGTAAGGCACACGCGAAGCCTCGATCAGTTTCTCTTGGGCAACCTTGGCGCGGAAATAGCCGTTCTCGGGTGTCCGGTCCGCACCGACGATCGACAGCGCGACATGGTGACGGACGCCGGCGGCGGCCTCCGCCGCATGAACGTTGCGGCCGGAAGTCTCGAAGAATTCCCGCACGGCCTTGTCTTCAAACGAGGGTGAATTGGCGAGATCGACTACCACCTGCGCGCCGGCAATGGCCGCATGGAGCCCCTCGCCGGTGATGCTGTTGATGCCATTATTGGGCGAGGCCGCGACGACGACATGGCCACCTTGACGCAGAATAGCGACGGTCTTCGAGCCGATCAGGCCCGTACCGCCAATGACGACGATTCTCATGATTCACCCTCCATCTGGTTAGCGGCAAGGCGCCGGAGGAACTCATCGTAAAGGGGGGGCGCGAATCGCGGTAGACACGCAAATAGGCTCACTGTGTTGTCCTATTAGCAGCAATCGAAGTCGCTCAGTCGCTCAGCCGCTCAGCCGCGCAGCGAGTCGCGACGCCCTGCAATAGATGAAGCCGCGAACCGTGTCACAAACGGCAGCGCAGATACGTCTAGTTCGCTTATGGACTCCAAGACTTGCGCTCCCATGTCAACGTACCCCTCACGCTTCCCCCTTTCGGGCGCGGACGATCAGTTCGCAAGCAAAATGGCGACCAGTTTTGCTTGCGTCGTTTCTTTTTTGGCCGTCGCCAGCGAAGGCAGCTTTTCCCGCGCGGGCGACCGCCTCGGCATCGGTCGCTCTTCGGTCAGCCGGAACGTACAGAAACTCGAGGCCCAACTCGACACGCGTCTCTTTTTGCGCACGACTCGCAGTACGTCGCTAACGCGCGAGGGCGAGCTCTTCTATGAGAACTGTCAGCCGGGTATGGAGCGCATCGCCCAGGCGCTCGAAGACATGCGAGAGCTGCGTACCGGGCCGCCGCGCGGCCACCTGCGCATCGGTTCGACGCCCGGCTTCGGCCGCAAGGTCGTCGCGCCGCTATTGCAGGACTTTCACAGGCAATATCCCGAGATCCAGCTCGAATTGCTGCTGAACGATCAGCCCGCCGACTTCACCGCCGATCGAATCGACGTGTCCTTTCGCGAGGGTCGCATGGAAGACAGCGGAATCGTGGCTCGGCAGTTGATCCCCATGCAGATGATTGCCTGCGCGTCACGCGGCTATGCGCGGATTCACGGTTTGCCGCGCCACGTCGACGAGCTCGCGAATCATCGCTGCATCAACTTCCGGACGGCTTCGGGCCGCATCAGGGAATGGGAGTTCAAGATCGACGGGGTCGCGCAGCGGCGCCAGCCTTTCGCGCACCAAACGTTCAACGACGCGGATCTGGTCCTGCAGGCGGTGCGCCACGGAGTGGGCATCGCTCAGTTGCCCGCCTACCAAGTCTGCGACCTGCTCGAGGATGGGCAACTGCTCAGCTGTCTCGCACAGCATGCACCCGACGATAGCGGCCACTACATTTGCTATCTCAGCCGCAAGCATCTTCCGGCCCGAATCCGGGTGTTCATCGACTACATGATCGAGCACACCAGAGCACTCGATTTGCAGTGTCTGCCGTCGATGCCGACCTTATCGGCAGTCGAATGACGGTAAGAAGGCACTGGAAGTGCCTGCTTCAGTGCGCCACTGCCGTCGCCGCGCCGCCGCCCTTTGCGGGCCGGGTGAGCCATACCAGCGGAATGATCGCGATGAAGATCATCGACGAGAGCCAGAAGATGTCGTTCAGTCCGAGCATCGCGGCCTGCGCATTCAGCGAGTGTTCGAAGAATGCCGCGGCCTGATCCATACCACCGCCGAGCATCGCGCGAAGGTTCGCGATCGAGCTCACATAGTCGGGGTTGTTCACGCTCGATTGTTCGACGAGCTGCGCATGATGCAATATCGTGCGGTCGTTCCAGCCCGTCGAGATCAACGATGTGCCGACACCTCCCGCGAGCACGCGCATGAAGTTGGACAAGCCGGCGGCCGCCGGAATCTTGTCCGCCGACAGCCCCGACAAAATGATCGCGGTAAGCGGCGTAAAAAAGAGTGCCATGGGAATGCCTTGCAACAGCGTCGGCAGCACCAAGGTATATGCATCGACGCCTGTCGTGTAATGCGAACGCATGAAGAACACGGCTGCAAAGCCGAGAAAAGCCAGCGTCGCGAGGACCCGCGCATCGGACTTCGGCAAAATCTTCGCCATCACGGGCGCGAGCAGCACGGCGAAGATTCCGAGCGGCGCCGTCACGAGACCGGCATCCACCGAACGATAGCCTAGATAACCCTGAATCCACTGCGGCAGGATCACGAGGTTCGAGAAGAACACCGCGTACGAAATCGAGATCGCAATCGTGCCGCCGCGGAAGTTACGTTGCGCAAAGAGGCGAAGATCGACGATCGGGTGGTTCTCCGTGAGCTCCCAGATGAGGAAGAACAGGAAGCTGATGGCGGCAACGACAGCGAGCGTGCAAATTACGGGCGAGTTGAACCAATCGAGATCCTTGCCCTTATCGAGCATGATCTGCAGCGACGCAACCCACGCGATCAGCGACAGCAGCCCCACCTTGTCGATGGGAAGCTTTCGCGCCGGGGAATCGCGGTCACGGTAGATCACCCAGGTGACGACGGCGGCAAACAACCCCACGGGAATGTTGATATAGAAGATCCACGACCAGCTATAGCTGTCAGTGATCCAGCCGCCCAGCGCAGGACCCGCAATCGGCCCGACTGTCGCCGTCATCGCCCACAGCGACAGCGCCGTCGAACTTCTTTCCTTCGGATACGAGCCGAGCAAAATGGCCTGCGAGAGCGGAATCAGCGGACCTGCGACGGCTCCCTGCAACACGCGAGCAGCGAGTAGCACGATCAGATTCGGTGCGACGCCGCACAGCCACGACGAGAATACGAACAGCACGATCGCGGCCACGAATAGCCTGATCTGACCGACGCGCTGTGTCAGCCAACCCGTCAACGGAATCGCGACGGCATTGGCCGCCGCGAAAAGCGTGATCACCCATGTGCCTTCGTCGACGGATACGCCGAGATTGCCCGAGATGGTTGGAATCGCAACGTTGGCGATGGAAGAGTCGAGAACGTTCATGAACGTCGCGAGCGCGACCGCGATCGTCGCGAGGACCAGTTTGCCGCCTGTCAGCGGCGGTGGTGCAATTTGCATCGAGGAATTCATCTCGCTTCCAGTCTGAAATTTTCGACAGGTCCGGCGTATCGATCCGGCCCGTCAGAGTAGTGAATGAACGGGAACACGAGCGCGGGTCGCGCTCCGGCAGGCAATTCAGCCTGCGTGCTGTTTGGCGTCACTCTTATCGCTTGGGTCGCGCTTTGCGGAAGGCATCGACGATACGACGTCGCCCACGGACCCCGCATGCGACGAAACGCTGTTCTGCGCGATGATCTTTTCGATCTCGGCATCTGCCTGCGCGCCGTATTCGGCAAACACATTTGTGCGATACGACGTGTTCCTGGCGGCGCCGAGCTGCGGGCCGGTCTCGTTGCGCGTGTCTACGTCCACATCCATCGACAGGCCGATGCGCAGCGGATGCGCCTCGAGCTCCCTGCGATCGAGCTGGATGCGCACGGGCAGACGCTGAACGATCTTGATCCAATTGCCCGTCGCGTTCTGCGCGGGCAAGGTGGAGAACGCGCTGCCCGTGCCCGCTGAGAAGCCGAGAACGCGGCCGTGGTACCGGACCTTGCCGCCATACACATCGGCCGTCATCGTCACCGGTTGGCCGACGCGCATGTTACGTAACTGGCTTTCCTTGTAATTCGCTTCGATCCACACACCCTCGAGCGGCACGATCGCCATCAGAGGCGTGCCCGGCGACACGCGCTGCCCGACCTGCACCGAACGCCTCGCGACATAGCCGGTGACGGGCGCTGGCAACGTGTCGCGCGCATACGCGAGATATGCATCGCGAACTTTCGACGCGGCAGCCTGCACGTTCGGGTGCTGACCGATCGTCGTGCGGCCGGTCAAGGCGCGATTGGCTTGCGCCTGCTGACGTGCGGCATCGAGCGCCGCCTGCGCGGCCGTCACGGCGTCACGCGCGTGCGCGATGTCTTCGGCCGACACGGCGCCCGTATCGGCGATGGCCTGGCGGCGGCGTAGATCATCCTGCGCACGGACCAGATCGGAGCGCTTCTGCGCGACGTTCGCGGCATAGAAATCGTTGTCCACGTATAAACGGCTGACCTGCCGCACGGCCTGCCCGAGCAGGGCTTCCGCGTTGCCGAGCGCAACTCTCGCATCCGCGTTATCGAGCGTAACCACGGGGTCGCCTGCCTTCACCATCTGTGTATCGTCGGCATTCACGGCAACGACAGTGCCCGTCACCTGCGGCGTCAACTGCACGAGATTGCCGCTGACGTACGCGTCGTCGGTAGATTCGTGGTAACGCGCATACGTCATGTAGTACGCACCGTAAGCCCCCGCCGAGACAACGACAGCCGCGCCGAGCAGCGCGAGCAGCACCTTGCGCTTGCCCGTGTCGGGTCCGGTCGCGACTGCGGCCTTCGGGTCAACGACTGCGTCACGTTTCGCGCCGCTCGTCCGGGTCTCCTGGCCCTCCACAGCATTGATTTCGCTCATTTCAGTTCTCCAGGCAAATTGGGTAGTGGCGCCTTAGCGCGCGGCGACAACAGGCGTTTGGAGTGCGGACGCTTGCGTGCGCGACGCTGCTGCAGAGTCTTGACTCGACGTATCGACGAAACCGCCTCCGAGCGCGGAAGCCAGTGCAATCTGCTGATCTCGGCGGTTCATGCGCAAATCCGCGACAGCCTGATCGGCGGAAAGCGCGGCGACGTCGGCATTCAAAACCGTCAACTGATTCGTGAGGCCAGCCTTGTACTGAATGAGCGCGAGCTTGTCGGCCTGGTGTGCGGCGTCCTGCGCGATCTGCGCATCCGCAAGCTGCGCATCCGTCGAACGGACATCCGCGAGTTGCTTGGCGACTTCGTTGAGCGCGCTCACGAGCGACTGGTTGTAGGTCGCGACTGCGTAGTCGAAGTCGGCGTAGCGGCCCTTCAGTTGTGCGCGCAGTTCGCCCGCGTCGAAGATGGGCAGATGGATGGCCGGACCGACCGATGCAGTGCGGCTCGCCGCCGTCAGAAAGCGGCCGAAGCCGAATGCGTCGAGGCCGATTGCAGCGCTCAGGTTGATGTCGGGATAGAACTCGGCCTTCGCCTCGTTCACATCGTGTGTCATCGCATCGACACGCCATCGCGCAGCCACGATCTCCGGGCGGCGACTCAGGAGATCCGCCGGCAGATTGTCGGGCAGGCGCACATCGTCACCCATGCCCAGCGTCGGGCGCGCGATCTGCAAGCCGCGGTCGGGACCTGCGCCAAGCAGCGCAGCGATCTCATAGCGAACCGCGAGGATGCGTCCGTCGAGCGATTTCAGCGCGGCGCGGCTCGTCGCGAGGTTGGCCTGCGCGGTCTTGCGCTCGACTTCCGTGTCCAGCCCCGTCGCGATGCGGCCCGCCGTGATCCGCTCGATCTGCTCGCGATGCGCGATTTCCTCTTGAGCGATGTCGCGCAGCACATACAGGCGCGCAAGCTGGTTGTACGTGCGCGCAATCGACGTCGTCAGCGTCAGCTTGACGACTTCCGCGTCGGCTCGGCTCGCCTGATGCAGCGAGATTGCCGCTTTCAGCGCTTCGCGGTTCTTGCCCCACAGATCGAGATCGTAGGACGCGCTCAAGAGGCCCTTGTTCTCCGTCTGCCACGAGCCGCCAAAAGGAGGCGGCACGAACGTTGTACTCGAGAAGCGTTGACGCGTGAGCGAATAGTTCGCGTCGACCCGCGGCATCGTGCTCGCCTTCGCCGTTTCGCTGTACGCCGATGCAGCCCCAACGCGTGCACGCGCCTGCTCTAGCGTCGGACTGCTTTTCAGCGCTTCCTCGATCAGCGCCTTGAGTTGCGCGTCGCCGAACTGGTCGGCCCAGTTGGCGGCGGGCCAATGGCCTTGCTGCGCGGGAAGGCTTTGCCGAGTGGCATACTGCTGCGGCTCGGCCATTTTCGCGTCGCCGTGGATATCGGCATAGTTCACGCACGCTGACAGCGCCGCCGCGAACATCACCACACCCGGTTTCAGCGCACGCGATACGCACTGCCTGATGTTTGACTGAATGCTCATCTCCCGGCCCATCATGCATTCCTCCCTCGCAAGCGCGAACAGGGTCTTGATGCCTTGCCATGGATTCCTCATGCATCGGCGTACCTGTTCACTATGTCCGACACCTGACACACACCATGTGCAGAAGTGTTCGCAGTTATTGCTCAGCAGCCGATATCGGTCTTCGCCCAAGCGGGATCTGGCTCGCTCCACGGCATCTATCCCGGTATAAATGGCGTTCGGTTCAGATCGAACCTTTATCCCTCTTCCCGCCGCAAAGCGGTGTAACGGGATATATTCAATGGGCCGACGTTGCGCGCAATGATGAAATCCACCGTAGTGAATTACCCGTCCATTTCCCGCGTAAATTCCATGGTGCGTATAGCCTTCCCGCTCGGTGACAATATGCGCGCCAACTTCGAAAGCGCATTCGGCGATGCCCAGCTCCGGTGAAGTTGTGCGGCAATCAAGATATGAACTTTCCATGGCGAGCCGCCCATGTTATGGGTGCAATAAGAGGCGAGTCCCTCCGAGATTGCGCTCGGAGATCCAATTGGATGCCCGCCTTGCGAGCCGCATCGTTCCGTTGTCAGGCCTGATTGGCTATGGAAGATTGCGATTTGAGAGGCGGATATCGGGCTTCAGATAATGCCGCTGAACGAGACGGCAATTGCAAGCCCGGCACTCACCGCAGAAAGCATGATCCAGCCTGCAAACATCGATAGGGATCCGAGACTAAACATGACGCTCTCCACTAACGACCTCGACGCCCCACCAACTCAATTGAGCTGATCGCGGTGTCATGTCGGAATAGTAGGCGTCGAGTCGCCACCTCGGTAGATACGCATCGGAACACTCACTGTTGCCCTGTGGACACCAATACAACATGCGACGGCACTGCTTGTGGTGTTCACACCTGATGCAGGCTTTCCGAGACGTCGGTATTGAATTCGCCCAGGCAAAGGGAATTGCGCGCCCGGATCTCGTCCGTCATGAAATCGACGAACACACGAATGCGTGACGGCAGATGCTGCCGGCAGAGATAGCAGATGTAGTGACCCCGGTCATCCGGAACATATCGCCTTAGCGCCGCGACGAGCTCCTTGCGCGCAATGTAATCGCACACCTGATAGCCCGGCATCTGGGCGATTCCGCGGCCCTCCAGGACCGCTTGCAATACCAGGTCTGCGTCGTTGAAAGTCAGTCTGGCGGTCGGCAGATACTTTCGCAGATGGCCGTCGACCTTGAAATCCCAATCAAAGACGCGACCGTTGAACCTCAGGTTGATACAGTCGTGCTGGGCCAGGTCTTCCAGCGTGGATGGAAGTCCCCGCTCCTCGGCGTAGGCGCGCGACGCGCAGAGTACCAATTGCATTGGAATCAACTGTTTCGCAATGATGCTGGAATCCTCGATGCACCCATCGCGAAACGCGACGTCGATCTGTTCCGCTGCGAAATCGACTGGCCTGTCGTCCAGCAGCAGGTCGACTGCGATATCAGGATAGACCTCGGAGAACCGGAAAAGCAGCGGAGCAACCACTTTGCGTCCGAACCCGACAGTCGAGAGGACGCGAAGGAAGCCACGAGGTGGACCCTGGCGGAGGTCCAGCATATCGTTCACGGCCCCAACGATATGAGCCACGCCCTGGTTGCAATTCTCGAAGAACCTTTCGCCCTCTTGTGTCAGGGTTGTCGTTCTTGTCGTTCGGAGAAACAGGCGCGTACTGAGCTGCGTTTCGAGCTTCTGAACATTTCGGCAGACAGCCGAGCGCCCTACCCCCAATCGCTCCCCGGCTTTGGCGAAGCTTCCCTCGGTTGCGACCGCCATGAAGGCGATGATCCCAGCGTAGCTCGTCGCGAAACAGGTAGACAAAGCGTCAGCGTTATTTGGCAAGCCAACGCGGAAGCCTCGCTGCGATGTATCCGATTGGTCCATCGATAGCCCCAATACTGAGACATGATCGGATCGGCCGTCCGGGTGCCAGCTGCGCTGGCACCGGCAACGACTGCCAAGTTGCAACTATGAAGTGGCGGTCATTGGCGCAACTCCGGGGGGACCGGAAACGGCTGCATGGAAAACTATCGGGAAAGGTCCCCGTCGCATGCGGCGCCGTCAACCTGGAGATGTGGGTCTGGATGGAAGTGTAACACTCGCCTGTTTCGAAAGCAGTCTCTTGGATGAGCGCCTAATGTCCGATCATTTCATTTGGATTGTCGCCAAACGAGAAACATCATGTCGCCCATGACGGCCCTACCGTTGCTATCGGCGTCCGTTTACGATGGGGGCGGCATTGTCCCGTAGTCTGCAAGAGAGACTCCGACCAATCGCTGGCTGGGGTCGGATCGCACGTCACTGAACTCGAGAATGCATCATGGACGATAAAAAGCTGCAAGCGCCTCCGATTTCCCTTCTCGACAGGTATCGGGGCCGCGATTTTCATCCCCTCTATACAACGAGTGTCACCGTTTCCGGGGGCGAGACGGGACACGGGCGCGCATCTGGAGTGGCCCGCTCGGACGACGGAAATCTGGTTGTGGAGCTGCGGCTGCCCACCGAGTTCGGCGGCCCCGGGAACGGAACCAATCCCGAGCAGTTGTTCGCGGCGGGCTTTGCGGCGTGCTTCCACGGAGCGCTGAACCTGCTCGGCAAACGCGCCGCGATGGACATCGCCGATACGGTTGTCGAAGTGCAGGTTTCGTTCGGTCGCGATCCGATGGACGGAGGCTATGCGTTGGTCATCGACCTGCGGGTCCGGATGCCGGGCGTCGATCGATGCGTGGCGGAAGAGATGGTTCGAACTGCCGAGCGCTTGTGCCCGTATGCAAAGATGGCCCGACAAGGGACCGTCAATATCGTGACCGTCGTTGACTGACCCAAAGCCCATGGGGCGGCAAGCGCGCGTGATTGTCCGTTGTCGAAGACATTCCCTACTTCACCGGCACCAGGACCGGCGCACCTGCGTCTTCAAAAGATCACACCGCTCATCCGCTATGCGCCGGCATGGCCAACGTGCGCTCGTATTGCGTCAACCGCAGCTCCGTCGGCATCGCCGAAAGCTGCTCCAGCAACGCCGTCAATCGTCGGCGATCGACGATCGATATGGTTGTCGCTTCCAACAGGTGCTCGATCTGTGAGACCCAGTATTCACGACGGATCAGCCAGGGAAGGCGGGCTAAAGTGTGCACCGTCTTTTCCAGTCGCTCGATTTCTCCCCTCACCATGCGTATCCTCCTGCCCCGTCGGAAACCCACCGCTTCGTACGGCCGGATGTTTCCGAGCCGTTCGATGAACTTGGCGCAACAACCATGCATCGAGTCGCGGAATGACGGTCAGGCCCACCAGGCTCGGGAGAAGGGATAGCCACAGCGTTCGCGCAAACGTTTGGCCGTTCATCACCGCCCTCTCGTCATGACTCCATGCCTCTTGTGTAACGGCTCACGAGTGCGGCACTTGATAGGGGCAAACCCTTATTCGGCGCGGAGCCTCCCGCAATCGCGAGAGCCGGCCTCGGTCGCGTTCACGGTCTACGTATTGTCGATGGCACCGAAGCGGGCTGGGATGATCGCATAGAGGGCGCGCAGCTTTTCCTGCGAGACGCGTTCGACGAGACGCTTCGCTTCGGCCTCGGTCACGACGAATTCGACTTCGACCGTCAACGAGCCCTGAAGCTCGAAGAAGCGCTCCTCGTGCAGAACACGATGCGCGCCGAAACCGGCCATCGCGCGAAAGGCGGAGCCGCCCGTCACGCCCATTCGGCTCGCTTCGGTCAGCAACCACTCCCACAACGGCTTCCAATGCAGCCGATGGTTTTCGTGGACATAAAACCGTAACAGCACATACTCGTCCATGGCGCGTCTCCAGGAACGGGGGAGCAGGAGCGGGCGCCGGCCTCCTTACGCTGCGTAGAGCCAGGCCCGGGCTGTCCAGATGCCGAGACCGGTCAGCGCGAACGAGCCGAACACATGCAGCGCCGCTTCGATCAGCGCCCACGCAAATTGCCCTTGCGCGATCAGTGTGACCACTTCCGCCGAAAACGTCGAGAACGTCGTGAGCCCGCCCATGAAGCCGGTGATGACGAAGAGCCGCCATTCGGGCGGCAAACCGGCCTTCGCGGTGAAAAAGACCAAGGCGACGCCGATCAGATAGGCGCCGATGAGGTTGGACGCAAGCGTGCCGAGCGGCACCATCGGAAGCACCGCATTGAGTCCGATCGAAAATGCCCAGCGCAGCAACGCGCCCAGACCGGCGCCAATGAAAATGGAAAGCAGCGAGTAAATCAAGGTCCCGTCCTGATTCAAGTCATGTTCGGCGTTTTTTTATGAACCGGGATGGTACGGCAGACGAGGCCGGACGAACAGCGTCGTTCGCGTCGAACCGCCCTTCGAACAACTCGCGCTCACGAGCCAGCCCCTCGCCCACGACATCGAAAAACGCTCTGACGCGTGCCGTGCCTTTCAGGTCGGAGTGCGCGACGATCCAAAGCTCGCCCTCGAGTTCCGGCACCGGTGCCCGCAGCGCACGGACGACGCCGGGCTGGCTGTCGCCGAGATAGCACGGCAATAGCGCGAGCCCGATGCCGGCACGCGCCGCGACAAACTGGTTGATGAGACTGTTCGTTCGGTAAACGAAAGCGTCGAGAGCGGCAGTGCGAGCCAGCCATTCGGCCGCCTGGATACCCGATGCAGCGTATTCCCAGCCAATCAACGCGTGGCCTTCGAGTTCGTCGACGTGCGCCAATGCGCCGCTGTGCGCCTCCAGATATTCGGGCGAGGCGTAAAGCGCCCATGCGACGTTGGCCAGCCTGCGGCCCCAGAGCTCGCCTTCTTTCGGGCGCACCGGACGCAGCGCGATATCGGCCTCCCGGCGCGAGAGATTGAGCACGCGATTGTCGACGGTCAGTTCCACCACGATGCCCGGATGGGCCTCTCTGAATGCCGCCAGGTGGCGCGTCAGCCGACTGAAAGCGAGTGTTTCCGACGAAGTGACGCGCAATCGTCCGGACAGCCGATGGTCCCGGCCCGTGATGTCGCGATCCATGGCCAGCACCTCGTCCTCCATCCGTTCGGCCGCGGCAGCCATGCGGGCGCCGGCTTCCGTGGCCTCGTAGGCCCCGCCCGCCGAGCGTTCGAAAAGACGCACGCCGAGCCGGCTTTCAAGCGCCTTCAGACGTCGAAAGGCCGTCGAATGATCGACGCGCAGCCGCTCGGCCGCCGCCGTCAGGCTGCCTGTTCTACATACGGCGAGGACAAGGCGAAGTTCGTTCCAGTCGTTCATGAACGCGACGCTAATCGGCTTCTTGCGCGGTTGCAAGTCCGAACCGCGTTCCTACCAAGGGTTTTGCGTCTATGCATCGGTCGAGTCGGGCCAAGCGGGGGCCAAGCGGGGGCCAAAGGGGGGGCGATGGGATCGGGACCGGCCCGCGCTGCACGAGATCGTCTCGCATGCGACACTGGCGGACATTCGCGCCCTGACCGGGGCGCCGTTTGTGCCGTTTATGCCGTCCGCGCGATCGCACGCGCGTACCGGCCGAGGAGCGTCCATGCCCGACACCATCGACTGGTTCTTCGACGTAGTCTCCCCGTTCGCCTACCTGCAGATCGAACAGTTCGACAAGCTGCCGGCAGGCCTCGCCATCCGTCCGCGCCCGGTGGTGCTCGGCGCGATCCTGAACCACTGGGGCCAAAAGGCCCCCGCCGAGATCGACGCGAAGCGTACGTTCACCTACCGGCACGCGCTGTTTCGCGCTCAGCAACTCGGCATTGCATACCGCATGCCGCCCGCGCATCCGTTCAACCCGATCAAGGCGCTACGCTTGACGATTGCGATGGGTGGCTCGCTCGATGCCGTCCGTGCGGTGTTCCGGCACATCTGGCGCGACGGACAGGAAGTGGCCTCACCCGAGGGCTTTGCCGCACTGTGCGAAGCGGTCGGCTTTCCGGAGGGCGTCACCGCCGTCGAGCAGCCTGCGGTGAAAGACGCCTTGCGCCATCACACCGACGCGGCGATCGCACTCGGCGTGTTCGGTGTGCCCACGTTCGTGCGTAACGGCGATCTGTTCTGGGGAGAAGACGCGACGGCGATGTTCCTGCAATGTCTGGAGAGCGACTGGCTGGCCACGCCGGAAGTGCAGCGCGTGAGCGCGTTACCGGTCGGCGTCCGGCGTAGCGGATCGTGACACCCAGGCGCGCCGGCGGGACTCCATGACGTTGGGACGACCGCGGCCGCCCCGACTGGACTGCAGCATCCGATGAAGCAGTAACCCGATCGCTGCGCCGGCGCATTCGGCCAACACGAAGGCCGGCACGCTGTGCGGCGCGATACCCGCAAAGCTGTTGCTGAACATACGTCCGAACGCCGCCGCCGGATTGGCGAAGGATGTGGAGGCAGTGCACCAGTATGCCGCGCCGATATACGCGGCCACCATCGACGAGGCGCGGCCGTTTGGCGCGCGCAGGATGACGAGGAGCAAGCCAGCGGTAGCCACGACCTCGGCGATCCATTGGCCCGTGCCACCGCGGACCTTGGTGGACCATTGCACGATGCTCATATCGAACATTGCATGCGCCAGCCAGGCACCGAGCACGGCGCCGATCAACTGAGCCGCGATATAAGGCGCCAGTGCGGCGCCGGGCAGCTCGCCGCGCACCGCCATGACCGCGCTGACCACCGGGTTGAAATGTGCGCCACTGACCGGCCCAAGCGTCTCGATCAGGACATAGAGCCCACCGACCGTGGCCGCTGTATTGGCGAGCAGTGCCAGCGCGACGTTTCCGCCGGCCAGTCGCTCGGCCATGATGCCGGACCCGATGACGATGGCCAACAGCAAAGCCGTACCCAATGCTTCGGCGGCGAGCCTGCTGCGCAGATCGGACATGGCGCTCAATTCCTGGAAATGCGTTCGAGCTCGGCCTGCAAGTCGGCATGGGTGAGCGTATCGAGCGGCAAGGCCAGAAGCTGCAACATGCGGTAGCCGATTGCCTGGCGCGTCAGCTCGAAGGCCTGACGCTTGCCCGCATCGCCCGCGGGTGCGTTGGACGGATCGGCGTAACCCCAATGCACCTTCACCGGACTGCCGGGCCAATAAGGGCATTGTTCCGCCGCAGCGCTATCGCACACCGTAATGACGATGCTCATGCGCGGCGCGTCGTCTCCGGAGAACTCATTCCAGCTTTTGCTGCGATAGCTCGTCGTGTCGATACCGGCGTCAGCGAGGACTTCCAGCGCGAATGGATTCAGGCGGCCGCTCGGCGCGCTGCCGGCGCTGTAGGCGCGCACATCCTTGCCGAGCTTTCGTGCCCAGTGGTTGAGCATGGCTTCGCTCAGCACGCTCCGTGCGGAGTTATGGGTGCAGAGGATCAGTACGTTGATGGTCATGAGCAGACGCGCTTATCGCACGCGGTGACGCTGGTTTCCAGGCAGTTCTCGCCTTGGCAGCAGTTGGCAGTGAGAAACTCGAGCAGTGCGCCCATGTGGCCGTAGGCTGCCCGGTAGATGAGGTTGCGGCCTTCACGCTCCTGCGTCACCAGGTGCGCGTTCATCAGTTCCTTGAGATGGAATGACAGCGTCGCCCCGGGCACATCGAGCTGCTCGGCGATCGCGCCGGGAGTCAGGCCTGCAGGTCCGGCCACCACCAGCATCCGGAAAACTTGCAGGCGGAGGCCGTGCGCGAGCGCGGCAAGGGACCGGACGACGTCATTTTCTTCCATATTTCCAATATAGTCGAATTGTCGGTGCACCGCAATGCGAAAGATGTGCGTGCGGCGGGTTCGCCCGACGAACGAAAGACCGCTATCCGGTCTAGCGCGCGCCCAGCGGCGCCGGAGATTTCGGGTTTAGGGCCGCGGCACTCGAATCGTGGTTGGCGAAGGGCTCGGCGGTGCGCTTCATTTGCGCCGCAATGTTCGCGAACTGCCGTTCGTATGCAGCGGTATGGCCTGACTTCACGGCGGCGCTCACGTAATCGTTCGCCGTCGGGTAGGCGGCACGAACGTCGCCGAACGGACCGATACGGGCGTACCAGTCGGAAGGATTCCCAAAACCCATTTGCTCCAGACTCCGGCGCGCCTCGGAAAAGTATCGAACCATATCGGTCACCGACCCGTACTCGGCGGTCTCCTTCAATCGAGCGGCATGCTCGATGCCGAGGCGTCCATGCTTGACATGCCGGTTGAGCGTTTCGAACTCTTCGCCCCGATACAGGTTCGAGATTTCCACCGCAAGCGCTGGCAGCGACCGGTGAGCACCGCCCGGAGCATCGCTAGCCACTTCCGCCGAAAGATGGATGCGACGCAGCCCGGGGTGCGTAAAGGCTTTGGGCAAATGGTCGCCTCGGGCGACGGTGATCGTGACTCCCCCTTCGCCGACCACCTTTTTCATGCGTGCGCGAAACGTCGGCGATTGCTCGTGGAGTACCTCGAGTTTCGCGACGAGATTCGATACGCGCGGGTCGTCGGCCGGATTTCGGATATGCGCGGCGACAGCAGTCCACCCGCTCGACTTGGCCACCGTGGCCGGTCGTGCGCTGCTCGCAGCCCGCCCGGGCAGCCCTTGCAGATAGCCATCGGTGAGCGCTCGCCGACCACGAGAAGCGGACGACCCGGCGGCATTCGATGACGATGGTTGGTTCCCGCCCGTAGCGGAAGCGATCGGGTGCGCCCCGTTCGTGCGAGTGATGTCGAAGCCCATTTCCGCGCTCGTGATGCCGTTGCCGATAAAGGGAACGTCATGCTGACCCCGGCGGGTTCGAAGTGCCGCATTGTCCGGCGAAATGCGGGGGCGATGCGCGAAGGCATCGCTAGACGTTCGCTACGCTCGCCGTCGTGCAGCGAAATGTGCGATGAGCGCGCGAATGCCCCGCTCCGGCATTCGGCGACGGCCCGCGCCTCATGCGGCGATTCCTTTTCATGATCGTCCCTTATGGCGCCGGCCGCCGGAGATGTGGTGAGCCAAGGCGCCGGCAAATCCGTGTCGCATTCTCGACATCGCCATCGTTCGCTATATGCCACCATCAGGGCGAGCGTGCAACAGGGTCGTGGGATCCGTGGTAACGTACGCTCCGTTCGTCAAGAACACGTTCTCGGGGCGGGGTGCAATTCCCCACCGGCGGTAATCGTCTTAACGGACGTAGCCCGCGAGCGCTCTGTTTCGACATTGCTGCGATAACAGAGGTCAGCAGACCCGGTTGGATTCCGGGGCCGACGGTATAGTCCGGATGAAAGAGAACAGGACAGCCAGCGTTCCCGCGCACGCGGGAGACGGCTGTTCTTCGCCCTGTTTACTCAAAACAGGCTGAAATCCATGAACAAATCTCTCTCGATCGAAACACAAGCACCATTCGTTTACGGCGGCAATGGCACCCGGATCGCCTTTATCCAGGCATGCTGGCACCGCGATATCGTTGACCAGTGCAAGCACTCTTTTCTGAACGTCATCAAAGAGCTCGGTTACGGCGCTGAGGACATCGACCTCTACGAGGTCCCAGGCGCGTTCGAAATCCCCCTGCATGCCAAACGGCTAGCCCAGAGCGGTCGTTACGCAGGCATCGTCGCGGCAGGACTGGTCGTCGATGGCGGCATCTATCGCCATGAATTCGTCGCTCAGGCGGTTATCTCAGGCTTGATGCAGGTTCAGCTCGAAACAGGTACTCCCGTGTTTTCCGCTGTTTTGACGCCGCACCACTTCCATCACGGCGAAGAACACATCAAGTTCTTCACCGATCATTTTGTCGTGAAGGGCGCGGAAGTCGCACGGGCATGCGCAGATACGGTACGCAAGGTTTCTCTGCTACAACCTGCCTGAACTCGGAAACCGCTGCGGTGCAAGGTCGCGAGCAACATTGCTCGCGACCACGCACACGGGCTCAGGACATGAACATGCCACCGTCCACGTTGATGGCCTGCCCCGTGATGTAGGCCGCGTCATCCGACGCAAGGAATGCGACAAGACCCGCGACATCCTTGTCGCTGCCAGCGCGCTTCATGGGAATGCTTTCGACCCATTCGGCCATGAGTTGCCCGGGCTTGTAGTCGCCCAGCAGCTTGCCCCAGGCTTCGTCGTTGTATGACCACATATCGGTCGCGATAATCCCCGGGCAAAACGCATTCACCGTGATGCCAGTGGGTGCCAGCTCTTTCGCCAGACTCTGCGTGATTCCCAGAACGCCGAACTTGCTCGCTGCATAATGCGGCGTGTAGACAAAACCTTGGCGGGCCTGTCCCGATGCGGTGTTGATGAGGCGACCCACTTTTCCCGCGCGCAGCATTCGCTTCGCCGCTTCCTGGCAGCAAAGGAAAACTCCTTTGGTATTGACCGCGAGTACCTTGTCCCATTCTTTTTCTGTCAGATCCTCGAGCTTCGCGATGGTAATGACGCCCGCGTTCTGGACAGAAACGTCAACCTCGCCCAACTTGGCTGCAACTTCTTCGTAGAGCGCGACGACCTGGTCCTTGCTGGTAACGTCCGCTTCGATGGAAATGGCCTCGAAGCCCGATTCGCGCAGTTGGACTGCCGCCTCATGCACCCCCTTCTCGTTTGCCGAGATGCATACCTTTGCGCCCTCCTCGGCGAAACGCCTCGCTATACCCAATCCGATGCCGCGGCTGCCGCCCGTTACCACCACGACTTTGTTCTCGAAACGCTGCTGGAATGCCATTTCTCGATCTCCATTAATCGACGGAGCTCAAAGCCGCCCGATCCATTGCAACCACTGAGCGTGATTTCTCGAGGCAGCTTCGACGCCCGCCCCCGGCTCTACACGTCTTGCCACCACCCGGGTCTTGCGATATGCGTCGAGGGAGCTGATCGCCCCAAGCTTCAACGCCGCAAGCACTGCCGCGCCTGCGGCCGATATTTCGCTCAGCGCGAGCGTACTCACGGGCCGGTTCAACGTGTCGGCGAGATATTGAAGAAGGAACGGTCTCTGCACCAACCCACCGTCGACGAAAAGTTCGCGCAGCGGGACATGGGCCTCGCCCTCCATGACGGAGATCACGTCCTTGATTTGGTAGACGATCGACTCATAAGCCGCCCGCGCCACGTTTTGCCACGATGTCGAAAAGTTCAGACCCACGATCTGTGCGCCACCCGGATATTTCCAATGCGGGCATCCGATTCCTGAAAACGCGGGAATGAAAAAGACGCCGCCGTTGTCGTATTCCGTGAACGCGCGCTCTGCCTCTATGAAGTCGTCGAAGAGTCGCAGTTTCTCTTTCAGGAACGAAGGCGTCGAACCCGCACTTATCACGATGCCTTCGAGTGCGTAATCGATACGTTGGTCAGTGGCAAGGCAAACGGTCGACACCAGGCCGTGAGTGGCAGGCAAAGGCTTGCTGCCCACGTTCATCATGATCGACGAGCCAGTGCCCATCGTGGCCTTGGCCATACCTGGGCTCAGGCACCCCTCGCCGACGGCTGCTGCATGAGAGTCACCGATCATCGATACGATCGGCACAGGCCGATCGAAGATGCCATCGAAATCGCTTGCACCGAAATCGAACGACGACGGATGCGGTTCGGGCAGTTGTAGCCCCTGCAAACCGAAATCAGCGAGCAGTTCACGATCCCACGCCAGATTGCGAAGGTCGAACAGCATCGTCCGGGACGCGTTCGTATAGTCGGTGCGGTACGCCGTACCCCCGGTCAAACGATGCAGTAACCAGCTATCCACCGTACCGAAGTGCGCTGTGCCCGCTTTGATATGCGATCGCACCTGCTCATCGTTTTCGTTCAACCAGACGAGCTTCGTACCTGAGAAGTACGGGTCGATCAACAGCCCCGTCTTCTCGGCAATGGTGGGTCCCCTACCTTCCTTCTTGAACCGGTCGCATATGGCGAGCGAACGTTGACATTGCCACGATACCGCTGGCACGATGGGGCGACCTTCCGCGTCCCACAGCACGACCGTCTCGCGCTGGTTCGATATCCCGACACCTGCGATGTCGTGGCGGTCGCCTTCGAACGCACCGAGGCAACTGGATACAGCTTGCAGCACCGACTCGTAGATGAGATCCGGATCCTGCTCGACGAATCCCGTACGCGGATGGGTACAAGGCACAGCGACGAAGCCACGGGCGTGCACCTGCCCTTCGGAGTCGAAAACGAGCGCCTTCGTACCGCTCGTGCCTTGATCGATCGCCAGAATGTATTGCATGTCCGCTTTCATGAAGGCAGTTCGAGTTCAGACGCTCACGCGGTGAGCGAAACCATGCGGGTTTGCAAGCGCTGTTGCAACTGGTCGATGACTACCGCGAAGATGATGACGAGGCCCTTGATGACCATCTGCCAGAAATCGCTGATGCCGCACATCACCATGCCATCGCCGAGAATACTGATCACACATGCACCGACGACCGAACCGAAGACCGTGCCGCGGCCACCCATCAATGCGGTACCGCCCAACACGACCGCGGCAATCGCATTCAATTCGAACGTCTGCCCCGTCAATGGGTGCGCGGTCTGCAATTGAGCTGTGATCACTAGCCCGACGATCGCCGCGCAAAACCCCGAGAACATGTAGACGAACAGCTTCACCCGATTGGTACGAATTCCGGAAAAGCGAGCGGCCTGCTCATTGCCTCCTATTGCATAGATTCGGCGACCAAGCGGCGTGCGCTTTGCAATGAAAATCGTGACGGCGGCGAGAATCACCATGATCCACACGGGCATCGAAAGCCCGAGAATCGTGCCGTTTCCGAGAAACTCGAAGCCCGTGTTGCCCAGAGCCGGGTTGCCCCCGAGATCGGCAAAGGTGCCGCCATTGTTGACGAGCAGCGCTGCGCCGCGCACGACGTACAACATGCCTAGCGTTGCAATGAACGGCGCAACGTTGAGCGCCGTGATCAGGTAGCCGTTCACCGCGCCGATGACCGCACCCAGCGCGCAAGCGATCAACGTCACTCCCCATGGGTTGAAAAACACCACGTAGTGGCCAAGCTTGACGCCTTCGAGCAAAAGATACCCTGCCGCCATACCGCTGATGCCGACGATGGAGCCGACCGAGAGGTCGATGCCCCCGGTCAGAATAACGAGCGTCATTCCGATCGAGAGAATGGCGACGATGGTGACGTGTTTCGCCATGATCAACATGTTGCCTGCCGAGAGGAAGTTTTCCGCAGCAAGCGAGAACACGATGATGATCGCAAAGAGTGCAATGAAGATCCGCAGCTTGAGCACGCTCACCGCGATGCGGGCAGCCACGTAAGCAGACTGCCGGTTGTGTTTGCCGTGAACCGGCTGGATCGAAGGATTGCTGCTGTTCGGAGTGCTCATGGTTTGTGCCTCAAAATGCTTCACACTACGGCTGTTGCGGGCGTGGACGCGCGCACGATGCGTTCGCTGTCGAACAGCGAACGCTCCATGATTGCCGTCAATTTTCCGCTGGCCATCACGAAGACCCGATTGGAAACAGCCATTGCTTCATCCAGCTCCGAGGTCGCGTACACGACTGCGATACCCGAGTGCGCAAGGAGACTAATGGTCTTGTAGACGTCCTCCTTGGCACCGACGTCGATCCCTCGCGTCGGCTCGTCCATCAGCAGTACCTTCGGCGATGTCAAGAGTGCCTTGCCGATCACGACCTTCTGCATGTTGCCGCCCGAGAGCGACGTAATGGGCGCATCGACGGAAGCGGCCTTGATCGCGAGGCGCTTGACGATATCGGTCGATGCCTCGAGCTGTTTGTCACGTCGCAGTGCGCCGAAAGAGAAACGCCGGGTGAACTTCGACAGACTCGAGAGCGTCATGTTTTCGAGGATCGACATCAACTGCACCATCCCCTGCTTCTGCCTGTCCTCCGGTACCAGCGCGATGCCCGCCTCGATCCGTTTGTGGATCGGCAGATCTTCGATCGCCTTGCCGGCCAACTCGATTTCGCCGAGCGCCAGCGGCTGCGCGCCCAGCAACGACTCTAGCAGTTCCGTACGACCCGCGCCCATCAGACCATAGATGCCGATGACCTCACCGGCCCTGACGGAAAATGAAACATGGTCGACCGCGTAGATACCATTGGGGCGCTTTAGCGCAAGATCCTTGACCTTGAGAACCTCCGGGCCGATTGCATGCTGCTCGAACGCGAATCGCTTTTTCGACGATCCGACCATCGCTTCGATGATCCAGGGAATGTCGATATTCGCAATATCGTCTTCCGCCACGAGGCGTCCATTACGCAGCACCGTAATGCAGTCGCCGATCGCCATGACCTCTTCGAGACGGTGGGAGATGTAAATGACCGTGACGCCCTCTTCCTTCAGTTGCGCAATGATCTTGAAGAGAATCTCGACTTCCGTCTTCGAGAGAGCGGAAGTCGGCTCGTCCATGATCAGCACCTTGATGTGCTTGGAGAGCGCCTTGGCGATTTCCACCAGTTGCTGTTGTCCGACGTAGAGATCGCCCAGTCGTGTGCGCGGGTCGATCGGAATCTGCAGACGAGCGAGCAGTATCCTTGCTTGATGGTCCTCGTCCTTGCGGCGGATCACCCCGGAACTGGTCAGTTCGTTTCCGGCGAAGATATTTTCGGCAACCGTCATCTCGGGGAACAGGTTCAATTCCTGAAAGATGATGCCGATGCCATGCCTCTCCGCGCTGCGCACGTCCGAGATCTGCGCGATCTTCTCGTCTACCAGGATTTCCCCGGACGTCGGGACTTCCGCGCCGGCGAGCAATTTCATCAACGTCGATTTACCCGCGCCGTTTTCGCCGATCAGCACATTGACCTTGCCGCGTCGCACCTTGTAGTCGACGTCCAATAGTGCCGCGGTCCCGGGATAGACCTTGGACAACCCGCGCGTCTCGATGACGTTGACCGGATTCATGGTTCGGGATTCGCTCATTTCCAGGCCACCGGAATCGCGCGGATTTCACCGGCGGGCTCGCTCCAGCTGCTGTAGACCGCTGCCACATCCACCGTGTCGCCCACCTTGAGCTTCAGCGATTTTTGCGCTCGCGCGACGACGAGTTTGTTCAGCTCCTGTCCAAATACCGCGAAGCGCGTCTGGTCGTCGAAGTCGCTGTACTTGATACCGGGAAAGCCGTCGCGAACGCCTGTGCCAATGACGACCGGGCCTGTCTCGAGTGCGATATGCACTGGATCGCCGCCGGACGAAGGCGTGACATCCACGTACGCCTTTCCAACGCGCGATGAAGTGTCGACCTTGGTTACCTTGCCGCGCACACGAATCCAGAAGTTGCATGGAAAAGCCGTGCTTTGACGGAAACCGTACTGCTTGCAGGCGCTATCGAAATTCTGGCCGACTGCGCCGATCACCTGAGCAGCCGGCTTGGCCGTTTTGTCCGCATACGGGATCAGTTGTTCGCTCAGGATTTTTTCGGGATCCGGGCCCTGATGCTGTCCCTGAGAGCGAATCTGGGCGAGTTCGGTATCCGTCACGACGTGACACCCGGCAACCGAAACGGCGCCGAGCACTACCAGCGCCAGCCCGGCTGCAGATGGGGAAGAAACCATGACTACCTCTCTTGACGACATTTGCGCGGGTGCCGCCCTCGCCGCACCCGCTCCAACGCCCCATGCGCCTACTTGTTGTAATAGAAGTCTTTGACGTGAGAAGCGTTGTCCTTCGTGATCAGGATGCCACGCGTGAGCTGACGTTCCGGTTCGCCTGTCTTGCCAGTCGCGATGTACTTGTCGAGCAGGTCGACGCCGTGTTTCGCAATGCCTTGCGCCTGCAACATGACACTGGCCTTGAGCTTGCTCTGGAGAATCGAATCGCGCTCATCGTTGCTGCCGTCGATACCCATCACGACAACGCTCTTCTTTCCGGCCGATTCGAGCGATGCGATCGCACCGAGCGCAACGGGACCGTTACCGCAAATGACGCCCTTGATGTTCGGGTGTTCCTGCAGGATCGAATCCATCGCCTGCTTGCCCGGCAGCAGCGCACCCTTGGCATCCTGGCGGGCCACCATCTTCAGATCGGGGTACTGATCGAGCACCTGGTGGAATGCCTGCGATCGAGTCACGCAATTCTTGTCGGCCAAGTTGCAGGTGAGTTCGACGTACTCGCCCTTCTCGCCGATCGCCTCGACGAACTTTTGCGCGACTTCAGTACCAGCCTGTAGATTGTTGTGGCTCAGTTGCGCAATTGCGATGCCGTCCTTCGGAATCTCGCGGTTGATCAGCACGACAGGCACCTTCTTTTCCTGGGCAGAGCGAACGGTCGCGACGCTGCTGTTGGAATCCGCATTGTCGAGAACGATACCCTTCACGCCCTTGCCTATGACCAGATTGATCAGTTCGTTTTGCTTGTTCACATCCTCGCCGTGCGACAACACGATCGTATCGTAACCAAGCTTCTTGGCCTCGGCATCGGCGCCCTTCGCTTCGGCGGCGTAATAGGGATTGTCGAGCGCGTTGACGAGAATTGCGATGGTCCCTTTCGAAGCGGCGAGCGCATCGATGGAATGGACCGCTGCGAGCGAGGCAGCGACGGCGGCCGCGAGTGCGAATTTCCTCAGCATTTTTGTCTCCAGGTTAGTGTCTTTATCAACGTTGCAGCCTCGTCCGGCTGCGCTCAAAGTGCCATCAACAGATCGTGTAACCCCCATCGATCATGATGTCGGCGCCCGTGATCATGTCCGCACCGTTCGAAAGCAGAAACAGGATTGCGGCGGCAATTTCATCCGTGTAAGCGAACCTTCCGACAGGAATCTGCTTTTTCATCGCTTCGCCTTTTTCGCCCTGCCACGCAGCCGCACCCATCGGGGTGAGCACGACGGTGGGCGAAACGGTGTTGACCGTGATCCCACGCAGGGCCCATTCTTTGGCAAGCACCTTGGTCATGCCGATCAGCCCGGCCTTCGCCGACGTGTAGGCACAATGCTTGTCGATCGCCACGGTCGCGGCTTGAGAGGCGATGTTGACGATCTTGCCGCCGTGGCCGCTCGCCAGAACGTGTCGAGCGAAATGCTTCGAGCACAGAAACGGGCCCGTGAGATTTACACCGATCTGCTTTTGCCACTCGTCGAGGCTGATGTCTTCCGCCGACGTAAGCGTGATGCAGCCGGCGGCATTGACGAGAAGATGCAAATCGCCGAAGCGGTCGAGCGCCGCCTTCATCGCCTTCGCGACATCGGCCTCGTTAGCAACGTCACAGGCAAATGCGGCGGCGTTGGCCGCCCCGAGCGCCTCGATTGCATC
>Ga0209759_1000691_pt1 | contig 30300 bp, 27 predicted proteins | sample AraplaCL_Col_mMS_FD_184261 | JGI IMG/M metagenome (GOLD analysis project Ga0209759, IMG submission 184261) | Arabidopsis root microbial communities from the University of North Carolina, USA - plate scrape CL_Col_mMS (SPAdes) (version 2) | ecosystem: Host-associated > Plants > Roots >...
GGCTACCGCTCGATGATGAGCGTGCAGAGCTCGCTGGTGATGGTGCCGATCAACGAGTTCGGCAACGAGGCCACCAAGCGCAAGTACCTGCCCAAGCTGGCCACCGGCGAATGGATCGGCTGCTTCGGCCTGACCGAGCCGAACCACGGCTCCGACCCGGGCAGCATGGTCACGCGCGCTCGCAAGGTCGACGGCGGCTACGCGCTGACCGGCGCCAAGATGTGGATCACGAATTCGCCGGTGGCCGACGTGTTCGTGGTGTGGGCCAAGGACGACGAAGGCGCGATCCGCGGCTTCGTGCTCGAAAAGGGCTGGAAGGGCCTGAGTGCGCCGGCCATCCACGGCAAGGTCGGCCTGCGGGCGTCGATCACCGGCGAGATCGTCATGGACGAGGTGTTCTGCCCGGAAGAGAACGCCTTCCCCGAAGTGCGCGGCCTGAAGGGCCCGTTCACCTGCCTGAATTCGGCCCGCTACGGCATCGCCTGGGGCGCGCTCGGCGCGGCCGAGGACTGCTGGCACACCGCGCGCCAGTACGTGCTCGATCGCAAGCAGTTCGGCAAGCCGCTGGCGGCCAACCAGCTGGTGCAAAAGAAGCTGGCCGACATGCAGACCGAGATCACGCTGGGCCTGCAAGGCTGCCTGCGCCTGGGCCGCATGAAGGACGCGGGCACCGCGGCCGTCGAGATCACGTCCATCATGAAGCGCAACTCGTGCGGCAAGTCGCTCGACATCGCCCGCGTCGCGCGCGACATGCTGGGCGGCAACGGCATCTCCGACGAGTTCGGCATCGCACGCCACCTGGTCAACCTCGAGGTGGTCAACACCTACGAAGGCACGCACGACATCCACGCCCTCATCCTCGGCCGTGCGATGACCGGCATCGCCGCCTTCTAGAAATGACGACCCCACGGCGGCATCGTTTCGTTGAATGGATGCTGTGATGACGACAACTCCAAAAGCGCTGCAGGGCGTCAAGGTACTCGACCTCTCGCGCGTGCTCGCGGGGCCGTGGTGCGGGCAGCTGCTGGCCGATCTGGGCGCCGACGTCGTGAAGGTGGAACGTCCCGGCAGCGGCGACGACACGCGCTCGTGGGGCCCGCCATGGCTCAAGGACGCGGCGGGCGAACAGACGCGCGACGCGGCGTACTACTTCTGCGCCAACCGCAACAAGCGGTCCGTCACCATCGACATCGCCGACCCCGAAGGCCAGGCGCTGGTGCGCCGGCTGGCGATGGAGGCCGACGTCGTCCTCGAGAACTTCAAGGTCGGCGGGCTCGAGCAGTACGGCCTGGACTACGCCAGCCTCAAGACGCTCAAGCCCAGCCTGGTCTACTGCTCGATCACGGGCTTCGGCCAGACCGGCCCGTACGCGCAGCGTGCCGGCTACGACTTCCTGATCCAGGGCATGGGCGGGCTGATGAGCGTCACCGGCCGCGCCGATGGCGAGGAGGGCGCGGGCCCGCAGAAGGTGGGCGTGGCGCTGACCGACATCCTCACCGGGCTGTACGCCACCGTCGGCGTGCTGGCCGCGCTGGCGCACCGCGACCGCAGCGGCGAGGGCCAGCACATCGACCTCGCGCTGCTGGACGTGCAGGTCGCCTGCCTGGCCAACCAGACGGCCAACTACTTGATCGGCGGCACGGTGCCGCGCCGCATGGGCAACGCGCACCCCAACATCGTGCCCTACCAGGACTTCCCGACGGCCGACGGCGACATGATCCTGGCGGTCGGCAACGACGGCCAGTTCGCCAAGTTCTGCGAGATCGCGGGCAAGGCCGAGTGGTCGCGCGACGAGCGCTTCGCGACCAACGCGGCGCGCGTCAGGCACCGCGCCGAGCTGATCCCGCTGCTGCGCCAGACCACCGTGATGCGCACCACGCACGAGTGGATCGTCGCGCTCGAATCGGCGGGCGTGCCCTGCGGTCCGATCAACCGCCTCGACGAGGTATTCGCCGACCCGCAGGTGATCGCGCGCGGCCTGCGCATCGAGCTGCCGCACGCGGTGGCCGGCACCGTGCCCGGCGTGGCCAACCCGATCCGGCTCTCGGCCTCGCCGGTCGCCTACGACCGCGGGCCGCCGGTGCTTGGCGAACACACCGCGCAAGTGCTGCGGGAGTGGCTGGGCGTCGGCGCATGAGTCGCCTCGAGGGGTCTGGCGCCGGCCTTCCGTCCCGCCACGATTTCTCGCGCGCAAGGCCGGGGCCTGACCCCGGACGCGGAGCAGGCGCCGGGGTCAGGCACCTTTACATGCCGCAACGACATCTGCCCGCCCGCGGCGCGGCCTGCGGCATGGACAGGCGCCGGACCCCTCCGATGCCGGCTTGGCTTGCCGCGAAATGCTCGTCGCCTACTCGCCCTCGGAATCCTGTTCAGCCGTCGGATCCGGCGCCGCCGGCACGCGATAGGACTCGGTAGCCCAAGCGCCGAAGTCGCCGTTGCGGCAGCGGTCGCTGCAGAACGGGCGCGACGGGTTCGACGGGCCGTACTTGCAGGGCTTGCGGCAGGCAGGGCAGGTGATGTCGCGTTCGGGGCCCGCGAGACCCGGGGGAATGGCGGACGCAGTCATGCCGTGATCTCTCTCTCGTCTCCAGCGTTCAGGCGCAGAGCGCCAGTTCGAACGCGCAGTCCTCGGCGAACGGGCGCAGGCGGCCCTCGCCGTCGGCCTTCATCAGCCGGATCGACACCATCAGCCGATGGCCGCTGATCTCGGGCACCAGGTCGGCCTCGCGCGGCAGCTTGACGCGCAGCAGGTGATAGGTGCGCGCCGTGGGCAGGCTCTGCTGGTATTGGCCGCCATTGGCGACCACCTTGTGCGGCACGCCCGACTCGCGCAGCAGCCCCAGCAGCAGATGCAGCGAGATCGACAGCGGGGCCAGCGTGTCCGTCCAGCGCATGAGGTCGGCGCGGCGTTGTTCGGGCGGGTGCTGCTGCCAGGCGTAGTAGGCGGGCAGGTCGAACGCGCAGGTGCCGCCGGGAATGCCGATGCGGCTGCGGATGCTCATCAGCCATTCGTTGGCCGTCAGCGCCTGGCCGGCCTTGCCGGGGGATTCGTTCAGATCCTTGAAGGCCACGTCGATGCGGCCGATCACGTCGTCCAGCACGGCCTCGGAGATGGCCGGATTGCCGCGATAGCTCATCAACTGCTGCTTGTGGCGATCCAGCTCCTTCAGGACGTCGGACTTCAGATCGGCGCGCGCGGCGACGTCCATGATCTCGAACATCGAGGCCAGCGCGTAGTGGTGGTCGACCGGGTCGTCGCGCGCGATCAGTCCGGCCATGCGGTCGAACAGATGTTCGAGGCGAAGCATCGTGCGGATGCCTTCGTTGAACGGATATTCGTATAGGACCAAGGCGTTCTCTGGTTCGGCTGTGACCGCGATTGTTTCACACGCGTTACGACCTTCGCGCCCCCCAAGGCGCCGGGGGGCGCAATCTCCAGCTTTGTCCTACAAGAACCCCAGGGCCCGGACGGCTCAGGACGCGCTCCACGCCGTCCACAATGCGTCCACTTGGGCGTGCAGCTGCGCCAGGGACAAGTCGTCATTGACGATCACCGCGTCCGCGATGGCGCGTCGCTGCGCCCGCGACGCCTGCTGCGCGATCGTCCGTTCGACGGCCTCGGCCGTCCAGCCCGAGCGCTGAACCACGCGTGCCACCTGCGTGGCCTCGGCGCAGTCGACGACGACGATGCGATCCACCCGCGCGCGCCAGTTGCCCGACTCGGCCAGCAGCGGCACGTCGAAGACGATGGCCTGGCCCGCGCCGGCGCGGGACGCCTGCGCGCGCGTGGCCTCGCCAATCATCGGATGCAGGATGGCTTCGAGCCTCAGGCGCTCGGCCGGATCTGCGAAGACGAGCGCGCGCATCCTGGCGCGATCCATCGCGCCGTCGGCGGCCAGCATGTCGGCGCCGAACGCGGCGGAGATCGCCGGCAGCGCCGCGCCGCCAGGCGCGGTCAGCGCGTGGGCCAGGGCGTCGGTGTCGACGAGGAGCGCGCCGAGCGCGGCCAGGCGTCGCGCCACCGTGCTCTTGCCCGAGCCGATGCCCCCGGTCAGCCCGATCTTCAGGCCGGCACTCAGCGCGTGAGGCTGATGCCCGCCCATGCCAGCAAGGGGTCGGCGCCGACGAACATCACGATGAGCCCGCCGCCCGCCAGGAACGGCCCGAACGGATATTGATGGCTCGCGTCATGGCCGGACAGGAAGCGGCGCGGCAGATTGACGCACAGTCCGACGATGGAGGCCATCAGGAGGATGGGCAGGATCGCCTCCCAGCCCAGCCAGGCGCCGAGCGCGGCAAGCAGCTTGAGGTCGCCCCCGCCCATGCCTTGTCGCTTGGTCAACAAGGCGAAGCCGGTGGCGATCAGCCACAGCGGCACGTAGCCCGCCACCGCGCCCCAGACCGCCGCGGGCAGCGGAATGGTCCAGCCCAGCGCGGCGCAGATGAGGCCGCCCCACAGCAGCGGGTAGGTGAGGTCGTCGGGCAGGTACTTGGTATCGAGGTCGATCATCGCCATCGAGACCAGCAGCGCGAGCGCGCCGCACCAGGCCAGCGTCGCTGGATGCGGGCCGAACTTCCAGGCCGCCAGCGCGAACAGCGCACCGGTGGCCAGCTCCACCAGCGGGTAGCGCACCGAAATCGGAACCCCGCAGGCCGAACACTTGGCCCGCAAGGCGAGCCAGCTCACCAGCGGGATGTTCTCGTACCAGCGGATCGCATGGCCGCACGCACCGCAGCGCGAGCGCGGCGTGGCCAGCCCGAGCGGGTCCAGGATTTCGAGGTGGGCGTCGATCGTGCGGCCGGCTTCGGTGATCTCGGCAGGCTGCGGCTTGCCGAAGACCGTCCGCCAGACCTCCCCCTCGACCAGCATGCCGCCGGTATCCAGCAGCCACTCGCGCATCATGATGACCGGCTTGCGATGGATCACCACGTTGAGGAAGCTGCCCACGAGCAGCCCGAGGATGCCCATGACGATCGCGGAACCGCACAGCCACCACGGATCGGAAAGTGTTGCGTCCAACGCTCAGACCACCTGGCCGATCTTGAAGATGGGCAGGTACATCGACACGACGATGCCGCCGATCAGCGTACCCAGCACGACGATGATGATGGGCTCCATCAGCGTGGACAGGCCCTTGACCATCTCGTCGACTTCCTCTTCGTAGAACTCGGCGGCGCGGCCCAGCATGTCGTCGAGCGCGCCCGACTCCTCGCCGATGGCCGACATCTGCAGCACCATGGTCGGGAAGACGTTGGCGCTGGTCATGGCGGTGGTCAGCGCCGAGCCGGCGGCGACGTCGCGCTGGATCTGCTGCGTGGCCTGCGTGAACACCAGGTTGCCCGCGGTGCCGCCGACAGAGTCGAGCGCTTCCACCAGCGGAACGCCGGCTGCGAACATCGTCGACAGCGTGCGCGTCCAGCGGGCGACGACCGATTTCATGACGAGGTCGCCGAAGATGGGCGCCTTCAGCAGCGCGCGGTCCATGAAGAACTGCATCTTCTCGGAACGCTTCCACGTCTGGAAGAACATGTAGCCGCCGCCGAAGAGGATGCCGAAGATCAGCCACCAGTAGTGGATGAAGGTGTCGCTCATGGCCATCACGAGCAGCGTGGGCGCCGGCAGTTCGGCGCCGAACGACGTGAACACTTCCTTGAACGACGGGATGACGAAGATCATGATGACCGTCAGCACCGCGAACGCGACGACGATGACCGATGTCGGGTAGATCAGGGCGGACTTGACCTTCTGCTTGATCGCGATGGTCTTTTCCTGGTACAGCGCCAGGCGGGCCAGCAGTTCTTCCAGGATACCGCCGGCCTCGCCGGCTTCGACCAGGTTGCAGTACAGCGCGTCGAAGTATTGCGGATGCTTGCGGAAGGCCGAGGACAGGCTGGTGCCGGTCTCGACGTCGCCGCGGATGTCGTTGAGCAGCCGGGTCATGCGGGGATTGGTGGATCCGCGCGCGACGATGTCGAAGGCCTGCAGCAGCGGGACGCCGGCCTTCATCATCGTGGAAAGCTGGCGCGTGAAGACCGCGATGTCCTTGCCCTTGATGGACTTGCCGCTGCTCAGCCGGCGCTTCTTGATCTTGGTGACCATGATGCCCTGGCGGCGCATGCTGGCGCTGACAGCGGCTTCTCCGCCCGCACGCAATTCGCCGCGCACGAGCTTGCCGGTGCGATCCTTGCCTTCCCACTCGAAAATGAAATCCTGGGCGCGCTTCGCCGCCATTGCAGTAGCCATCAGTCCTCCAACCGCCCTGTCGGGCATGGTTGCGCGATTCTGCCTTGGAGAAGGCGTGGTATGAGCTCGACTTGTAAGCGTCTCATTCGTTCGTGGCAGAAATGACTTCCTCGAGGGTCGTCACGCCGAGCTTGACCTTGACGAGGCCGGACTCGCGCAAATTGCGCACGCCGTCCGCCGCCGCGCACTTGGCGATGTCGGTGGCATTGCCTTGTTGCAGGATCACCTGCTGCATCTGCTCGGTGATGGGCATCACCTGGTAGACGCCGACCCGGCCGCGATAGCCGTTGCTGCAATTGGAGCAACCCACGGCGCGGTACGGGCGCCAGGTGTCGTCCAGCTGCTCCTCGGTGTAGCCGGCCCGCAGCAGCGACGCGCGTGGATAGTCGGCCGGCACCTTGCAGCTCTCGCAGAGTCGCCGCACCAGGCGCTGGGCGGTGATCAGCAGGATGGAGGACGCGATGTTGAACGGCGCCACGCCCATGTTCTGCAGGCGCGTGAGCGTCGTGGGCGCGTCGTTGGTGTGCAGCGTGGACAGCACCATGTGGCCGGTCTGCGCCGCCTTGATCGCAATGTCGGCAGTTTCCAGGTCGCGGATTTCGCCGACCATGATCACGTCCGGATCCTGGCGCAGGAACGACTTGAGCGCGGCGGCGAAATTCAGGCCGGCCTTGTCGTTGACGTTGACCTGGTTGACGCCCGGCATGTTGATTTCGGCCGGATCCTCGACGGTCGAGATATTCACGCCCGGCTGATTGAGCATGTTCAGGCAGGTATACAGCGACACGGTCTTGCCGCTACCCGTGGGGCCGGTGACCAGCACCATGCCGTAGGGGCGCACGATGGCCGCCAGCAGGCGTTCCTTCTCGGCCGGCTCGTAGCCGAGCGCCTCGATGCCCAGGCGCGCGCTGGACGGGTCGAGCACCCGGATCACGATCTTTTCGCCGTACAGCGTGGGCAGCGTGCTGACCCGGAAATCGATCGTCTTGGAGCCGAACTTGAGCTTCATCCGGCCGTCCTGCGGGACGCGCTTCTCGGAAATGTCGAGCCGCGAGATGACCTTGATGCGCGACGCCAGCTTTTCCTTGATGGCGATCGGCGGCTGCGTGATCTCGCGCAGTTCGCCGTCGACGCGAAAGCGCACGCGGTAGTTGAACTCGTAGGGCTCGAAATGCAGGTCGGACGCACGCAGGTTGATCGCGTCGATCAGCATCTTGTGCAGGAACTTGACGACCGGGGCGTCCTCGACTTCGTTGGCGACGTCCGGCTTTTCCTGGGCGGCGCTCGGATCCTCGTCGGTGACCTCGAACTCGAAATCGGAGGAGACCAGCGCATCCATCGTCTGCGTGGTGGTGGTCTGCTGCTCGGTGACAAGCCTCATCAGCTTGTCGTACTCGACGACGATCCACTCGGGCGCGAGCTGGGTGGCGAACTTGATGCGCTCGACGGCTTCCTGGTCGGTCGGGTCGGCGCAGGCGATGAACAGCCGGCCGCCGCGCTTGCCGAGCGGGAAGATGCGGTACTGCGAAACCAGCTTGGCGTCGACGATGCCCTGCGGCAGCTGCTTGGGATCGACAGCGTCCAGATCGAGCAGCGGCACCGCCAGCGCCGTCGACAGCGCATGCGCCAGCGCCAGCGGCTTCATCGTGTTGGATTCGACCAGCTGCGCCACGAACGAGCTGCGCTTGTCCTGCGCCGCCTTGGTCAGGTCCTCGGCAGCCTTGGCGTCGATCCGACCCGCGCGCACGAGAATTCGTGCAACCCCCGAGAGGTTGGTTTGGGGTGCGTCGAGGAAAGTGTCAACTGCCATCGTCGGGGAGCCGCTGGGGTTTGGAGGGCGCGCAATGGCGCCAGACGGCGATCATCGCCGATGAAAAAGGTGAAGTAAATCGCGATAAGCCTACGATAACCCGCTCGTTTCTCGCCAGCGCCAAAAGCTTTGAATCGTCAGTTAATGCGCAGAATCCAATAAAAATAGATTCAGGAAGTAACTCGACCGCAGAAACGACAAAAGGAGCCGCCAGGCTCCCTTCGGGTCGTTGCAGCGTGGTGGGCCGCAGTCGATGCGGCCGCGGCTCGGATCCGGCGTCGGCTGCCCGGCGTCCGGACTCTGCACGCCGTCATTCTACGCGGTCGGCTCGTGCGACTGGCCGCGCGAAACGCCGGTCATTGGCCGGGTATGGCGGGCGCGCGACGATATTGATGCCGCCGGCCCTGGCGCTACCAGCACAAGGTCGGCGTGCGAACCTGGGCGTCCCAAAGGCCCTTGAGTTCGTCATCCAGCGCGGTGACGGTCAACGAGGCGCCGGCCATTTCGAGCGAGGTCGTGTAGTTGCCGACCAGCCAGCGCTTGACCTGCAGCCCGCGTTCGCCGAGCGCCAGCGTGGCAAGCTTGTTCAGGAAGCACAGCTCGATGTACGGCGTGCCGCCGAATCCGTTGACGTGCAGCAGCACCTCGCGACCGGGCGCCAGCGCCAGGTCCTTCAGGATCGAATCGAGCAGCAGCGAGACGATGTCATCCGCAGGGATCACGCCGCGCCGGTAGCGCCCCGGCTCGCCGTGGATGCCCACGCCGACCTCCATCTCGCCGGGCCCGATCTCGAACGTCCTGGTCGCCGCATCGGGGACGACGCAGCTGGAGAACGCGACGCCCATGGACGCGGTACCGGCGTTCACCCGCTGGCCGACACGCTGGCATTCGGCCAGATCCGCACCCGCCTCCGCCGCCGCGCCGACCATCTTCTCGACGATCACGGTGCCGGCGATGCCGCGGCGGCCCGTGGCATGGGTCGAGTGATCGACCGCCACGTCGTCGTCGACCAGGACGATGGCGTGTTCCATGGGAAGCATGTCGCTGGCCATGTCGAAATTGAGGCGGTCGCCGGGATAGTTCTTGACGACCAGGAGGACGCCCTGGCCCGCATCGACTTGCCGGGCCGCCGCGACGATCTGGTCGGGGTGGGGCGCAGTGAACACCTGGCCAGGGCAGGCCGCATCCAGCATGCCCGTGCCGACATAACCCACATGCAACGGCTCATGGCCCGAACCGCCGCCGCTGATGACAGCGACCCGGCCCTGCTTGGGTTGGCGCCGGTGCACGAACAGCGGCGCCGCGTTCAGCACGAGCATGTCCTGGTGCGCCAGCACGAGACCCTCGGCGCTGTCCTGCACCAGATTGTCGACCCGACCGATGAACTTCTTCATCAATGGCTTCCGTTAGCGCGACCATTGTGGTGCATCGGACGGGTGCTTGTCATGCGAGGTTTTCCGCAGTGACGATCTCCACTCTGGGGTTGCCGATGGAAAGCGCACCGCGCACCCCGTCGCACAGGGACCGAAGGACCCGGCTGGCCGTGCTCACGGAGTAGTAGACGTCCTGGTCGATGACGTAGCTCAGCACGCCCGACAGCAGCATCGAGCGATGCACTTCCAGCAGGTCGTGCGCGACGAAGACGGGCGGCCGGCGATGGGTCATCTCGCCCAGCGCCCGCCCGACGCCGAAGCTGCCGGGTCCGACGTTGTAGACCGCCGCGATGCCGTCTTCTCCGGCCTTGGGCGCGAGCGCTTCGCGCACGAACTCGCCCGCCTCCGCATCGGTTTCTGGCAGTTCGAAGAAGCGCTTGATGCGCACGTTGGGAAAGCGCTCCTCCATCACCTGCTGGCAGCCGATGCGCCGATCGATCTCGGCCGCGTAGCGCGTCGCCGGCGACAGCAGGGCGCAGGTCTGCTCGACGTCGCGCGGCACCGAATTTCCGATGAGAAGTCCCGCCGTGCGGCCGGCCGCGCGGTTGTCGGCGCCGATGGCGATCTCGCGCATGGATCCGGGCACGTCGGAAAACAGCGTCACGACATGCACCCCCGCACGCACGAGCTCGTTGATCGCCAGCTTGACCGGAGGCAGGTCGGGCGCCAGCAGCGCGATGCCGTCCAGATCCGACAGCTTCATCAGTTCGGCGGCGAACTGGTTGATGTCGGTCACCGGCAGGCGCTGCGTGATTTCGGTGATGTGTTGATGACGGAATTCGCCGGCCGTCTGGGCAATCACGCGATCGACCTGGTCGAAGAAACCGCGCCGCGTGTCCGGCAGCACGAAGGCGAAGCGGTAGTTGGAATTCGATCGGGGCCGCCCCCGGATCGGCGCTCCGCCGCCCAGCGAGGCGATCGCCTCGCGGACCTTGCTGACCGTCGCCGGATTGACGCCCGGCCGCTCGTTGAGCACTCGATCGACGGTGGCGGTGCTCACGCCGGCCGCCTCGGCGATCTGGGCAATGGTGGGCTGGTTCGCCATGGGTGTGAGGTCGCTTGTGAAGTAAATCCGTCACATTGTCACCGATGTCTTCCCCTGACCCCAAATGATGTCGATGTGTTTTTTGCTTGATTTATTTTCTGATTGCGCTAGATTAGCCATCAGCGGTCGCCGAACCGCCGTCCTCATCAACCAGGAGACATAGATGACCTTCATGAAAAAAGCGCTCGCTCTCGGGGCAAGCGCCATCGCCATCACCGCGCTGACGAGCAGCTCCGCCATGGCCGAGCAGAAGCAGCTGACGCTCTGCTGGGCCGCGTGGGACCCCGCCAATGCGCTGGTGGAGCTGTCGAAAGACTTCACTGCCAAGACGGGCATTGCGATGAAGTACGAGTTCGTGCCCTGGCCGAACTACGCGCAGCGCATGCTCAACGAGCTCAATTCCAAGGGCAAGCTGTGCGACTTGCTGATCGGCGACAGCCAGTGGATCGGAGGAGCGGCGACCGAAGGCCACTACGTCAAGCTCAACGACTTCTTTGACAAGAACGGCATCAAGATGAGCGACTTCATGCCGGCCACCGTCCTGGGCTATTCAGAATGGCCCAAGGGCACGCCCAACTACTGGGCGCTGCCGGCGATGGGCGACGCGGTGGCGTTCAGCTATCGCAAGGACTGGTTCGCGCGGCCCGAGCTGCAGGCCGAGTTCAAGCAGAAGTACGGCCATGAGCTCGCGCCGCCCGCGACCTGGCCCGAATTCAAGCGCATCGGCGAGTTCTTCCAGAACCGGGTGATCGACGGCAAGAAGGTCTACGGCGCGGCGCTGTACACCGAACGCGGCTCCGAGGGCATCACGATGGGCGTGATGAACACGATGTACGCGTACGGCTTCGAATACTCGAACCCGAAGAAGCCGTACGACATGAAGGGCTACGTCAACGGCCCCGGCGCGGTCCAGGGCCTGCAGTTCTACAAGGACCTGTACGACTGCTGCACCCCGCCCGGCCACTCGAACGCCTACATGACCGAGAACCTGGACGCCTACAAGTCGGGCCAGGTCGCGATGCAGATGCAGTTCATCGCCTTCTTCCCGGGCATCTCCAAGGATCCGCAGGTCGGCGGCGACAAGACGGGCTTCTTCCCGATGCCCAAGGGCGACAAGCAGTTCGCGATGCTGGGCGGACAGGGCATCTCGGTGGTCAAGTACTCCGACAAGAAGGACATGGCCCTCGAGTACATGAAGTGGTTCGCGCAGCCGGCGGTGCAGAAGAAGTGGTGGGACAGCGGCGGCTTCACCTGCCTGAGCTCGGTGCTCAACGCGCCCGGCTTCGAGAAGAGCACGCCGTACGCCAAGGTCTTCCTGGACTCCATGAAGATGGTCAAGGACTTCTGGGCCGAGCCGAGCTACGCGGCCCTGCTGGAAGCCACCCAGTCCCGCGTGCATGACTTCGTCGTCGCGGGCAAGGGCACGCCGCAGCAGGCGCTCGACGGCCTCGAGAAGGACTGGGAACAGACCTTCCGCGAGGACGGCAAGCTCAAGTAAGAGAGCCAGCGATTTCGCGGGGCGCGTGCGTGGCCAAAGGCCGCGCGGTGAGTCTTCGTGCGCATCACGAGCGGAGCTGGTTGGGAGCTCCCGGCATCGGCCCGCACCGCCCCGAACTTTTTTCGGAAACCATCATGCAAATCGCTCAATTGCGTCGCGGCGGCATGTCCGACCGTGCCATGGTCTGGCTGTTCGTCACGCCGACCGTCCTGTTGCTGCTCGCCTTCAACATCTTCCCGCTGTTCTGGACGATCTACCTGTCGCTCACGAACTACCGGGCCAATCACCCCGATGCGACCGTCATCTGGACGGGCATCGACAACTATCGCCGCGTCCTCGGCGACGAGGCGATCTGGGAGCACATGCAGGCCACGGCCCGCTTCCTGGTTTGCTCGATCACGCTGCAATTGCTGCTCGGGTTCGGCCTGGCGCTGATGCTCAATCGCCGCTTTCGCACGCACGGCTTCTGGAGCACGGCCATCCTGCTGCCGATGATGCTGGCGCCCGCAGTGGTCGGCACCTTCTGGAAGTACTTCTTCGAACCGCAGTACGGGATCTTCGACCAGCTGCTGCGCCTGTTCGGCGCCCGCGAAGGCGTCTCCATGCTGGGCGACACGCAGCTCGCGCCCTGGGCCATCGTGCTCGTGGACACCTGGATGTGGACGCCTTACGTGATGCTGCTGCTGCTGGCCGGCCTGCGTTCGATCCCGCCCTACATCTACGAGGCCGCGGAAATCGACCGCGCCTCCGAGTGGGTGAAGTTCTGGCGCATCACGCTGCCGATGGTCATGCCCTTCATCGTTCTCGCGCTGCTGTTTCGCACGATCGAGAACTTCAAGATGTTCGACCTGGTCGACCAGCTCACCAGCGGCGGCCCCGGCTCGATCACACAGCTGGCCTCGATCAACCTCAAGCGCGAGGCGTTCGAGAAGTGGCGCACCGGCTATGCCTCGGCGATCGCGATCATCCTGTTCGTCTCCGTGTACGGGTTGTCGCTGGTCACGGTTCGTTTCCTCGACAAGGTCAAGCAGCGATGAACACCATTCCCCACAACCCGCTCGAGCCTGGCGTCAAGGCGAAGTGGTTCGCCGCCGCGGTGGTGATCTTCTATTGCACCGCGTCGCTGATCCCGCTGGTCTGGATCCTGATGACGAGCTTTCGCACGCCGCAGGACTCGATCGCCTACCCGCCCAAGGTGGTCGCCGAGACCTCGCTGATCGGCTACGTCAATCTGTTCACGACGCGCTCGCGGGTCGCGCCGGACACGCTGGCGGCGCTGCCGCCGCCTGCGACCTGGTACGAGCGCCTCGTGCGCGACGAGCAGATGGTCCTCGCCGGCCCGTCCCGCTTCGCCGACCGCTACCTGAACTCGCTGATCATCGGCTTCGGCTCGACCCTGCTGTCGATCGTGCTGGGCACCCTGGCCGCCTATGCGTTCTCGCGCTTTCGCGTGCCGGGCAAGGACGACTGGCTGTTCTTCATCCTGTCGACGCGGATGATGCCGCCCATCGCGGTGGCGATCCCGATCTACCTGATGTTCCGCCAGCTCGGGCTCAACGACACGCACGTCGGCCTGATCCTGCTCTACACCGTCGTCAACCTGTCGTTGTCGGTCTGGCTGCTCAAGGGCTTCATGGACGAGATCCCGCGCGAGTACGAAGAGGCGGCGATGGTCGACGGCTACACGCGCTGGCAGGCCTTCCTCAAGGTCGTGCTGCCGCAGGCGGCCACCGGCATCGCGACGACGGCGATCTTCTGCCTGATCTACGCCTGGAACGAATACGCCTTCGCGCTGCTGCTGACCAGCGGCACGGCCCAGACCTCGCCGCCGTTCATCCCCACGATCATCGGCGAGGGTGGCCTGGACTGGCCCGCGATGGCGGCCGGCACGACGCTGTTCCTGCTGCCGGTCCTGTTGTTCACGGTACTGCTTCGCAAGCACCTGCTGCGCGGCATCACGTTTGGAGCGATCCGCAAATGAAACATCTCCGCCGCACCCCCTGCGAACGCGTGACGGCCGCGCTGATCGGAACCGGCCTGGTCATGTTGTGCCAACCCCTGTCGATGACGGCCTACAGCTGCTCGTTCGCCTTTCTGCTGCTTGGCGTCGTCGGCTTCTCGCTGGCCGGAAAGCTGAAGGACTGAACATGGCCGAAATACAGATCCGCGAGCTGCGCAAGAGCTTCAGCGACTTCGTGGCGGTCAAGCGCTCGTCGATGGTGCTGCAGGACGGCAAGTTCGTCGTCCTGCTGGGACCTTCCGGCTGCGGCAAGACGACGACGCTGCGCATGATCGCCGGGCTCGAATATCCGACTTCCGGCCAGATCATGCTCGATGGCGCCGACGTGACCTACCTGCGGCCGCGCGACCGCGACATCGCGATGGTGTTCCAGCTGTTCGCGCTCTATCCGCACATGGGCGTGCGCGACAACCTGGAGTTTCCTCTCAGGAACGAAGGCCTGCCCCGCGCCGAGATCGACCGCCGCGTGCGCGAGGTCGCCGACATCCTGCGCATCGAGCACCTGCTGGGATCGCGCCTGGGCGGGCTGGCGGGCGGCGATCGCCAGCGCGTCGCACTCGGGCGGGCCATCGTGCGCCAGCCCAAGGCCTTCCTGATGGACGAGCCGCTCGGCACGCTCGACGCCGAATTCCGCGAGATCATGTGCCTCGAACTGCGCAAGCTGCATGACCGCCTGAAGACGACCACGGTGTTCGTCACGCACGACCAGAACGAGGCGATGGCGCTGGCCGACCACATCGTCGTGATGAACAACGGCCAGATCCTGCAGGCCGACGACCCCCAGGGCATCTACGACTTCCCGAGCTGTGTCTTCGTGGCCAAGTTCATCGGCCGTCCGCCGATGAACCTGCTCGAGCTGCGCCAGCCGCTGTCGGCCGGCGTCTCGACCGTCGACCTGGGCGGCACCTGGGTCGAGGTGCCGTGCACGCTGGTCGGCAGCGACCGCGCGCTGCTGGGCGTTCGCCCCGAGCACGTGCGCCTGGGGGATGCCGCCAGCGGCCTGCCAGCGCAGGTCGCCCGGGTCGAGTACTTCGGCTCGCACTGGATCGCCGAACTCGACACCCCGGCCGGGGTCGTCAAGGCCCTCGTCGGCAAGACCACCAAGCCGCAAGAAGGCGACCGCGTGGGCATCACGTTCGATGCGCAGCGGGTCGTCATGTTCGACGCCGCCAGCGAGCAACTGCTGCCCAGCGTCACCACGTCCCGACACCAAGCGAGCATGTCTCATGGCTAGCATCACGCTCCAGGGCATGACCAAGCGCTTTGCCCAGCGCACCGCCGTCGCGGACCTGCAACTCGATGTGAAGGACGGCGAGTTCTTCGTGCTGCTGGGGCCCAGCGGCGCCGGCAAGACCACCACGCTGCGGCTCGTCGCAGGACTGGAAGCGCCCGACGCGGGGCGGCTCCTCATGGATGGGGTCGACGTGACCGCGCTGGCGCCGGCCGAGCGCGACTGCGCGTTCGTGTTCCAGCAGTACTCGCTCTACCCCCATCTGACCGTCTTCGACAACATCGCGTTTCCATTGCGCTCGCGCATGCGGCGCGTCGACGAGACGGAGATTCGCCGGCGGGTGCGCGAGGTCGCCGAGACCCTGCACATCGAGGGCAAGCTCGAACGCAAGGCGACGGCCTTGTCGGGCGGCGAGATGCAGCGCGTGGCCATCGGCCGGGCGCTGGTGCGCCGGCCCAAGGTCTTCCTGATGGACGAGCCGTTGTCCTCGCTCGACGCCCGCTTGCGCGAGGAGTTGCGCGTCGAGTTGAAGCGGCTGCAACGCAGCACCGGCGCGACCGTGCTGTACGTGACGCACGACCAGGTCGAGGCCACCACCCTGGCCGACCGCATCGCCATCCTCGAGGACGGGCGGGTGCAGCAGGTCGGGACGCCGGTCGAGATCTACGACCAGCCCCTCGCGCTCAATGTCGCGCAGCGGCTGGGATCCCCCGCGCTCAACGTGCTGCCGGTCGAATGGTTCGAAGGCAGCATCGACCCGCGCACGGTCCACGTGGGCATCCGCCCGGAGGACGTCCTGGTCAACGCGGGCAACGGACCTTCGCACTTCGACGTGGTGGAGAGCTCGCTGGTCAAGCACCTGGTCGTGGCCGAACGCTCGGGCGTCGAGGTGCGTGTCCGAAAGGTCATGGACCACGCGTTGACGCCGGGCGAGAGCGTACGCCTGAGCTTCCCCGCGGAACACTGCCTATTTTTCGACGCATCGGGCCGACGCCTGAACTCATGACGGAGCCATCGTGAATACAAACCTCATCATTCAAGCAGCCCGCGCCGTCCAGCGCGACATCCTCGCCAACGAAGCGGCCATCGAATCGTTGGACCGGGCCATCGGCGATGGCGACCACTTCATCAACGTGCGGCGCGGCTGCGAGGTCGTCGTCGGGCTGGCGCCCGAGCTGGCCAAGCTGCTGCCTGCGCCCGCGCTGCACGCGATCGGCACCAAGCTGCTGGCGACCATCGGCGGCGCTTCGGGGCCGCTGATCTCCAGCCTGTTCCTGGCGATGGGCAAGACGCTCGAGGGCATCGAGGAGCCCACGCGCCAGGAGTTCGCGCTGGCATTCGCCAACGGGGTCGAGGCGATCAAGATGCGCGGCAAGGCGGAGGTGGGCGAGAAGACGATGCTCGACGTGCTCATCCCGGCGTCGCGCCAGTTGCTGCGGCTGACCGACGACGGCGCCGACCTGCAGAGCCTGTGCGCGCAGCTGGTGGAAGAAGCCCATCGCAACATGCTGGCCACCAAGGACATGATCGCCACCAAGGGACGCGCGTCGTTCCTGGGCGAGCGGGCGCTGGGACACGTGGATCCGGGCTGCAAGACCTGCGAGGTCGTGATCGGATCGGTCTGCAACACCGTGCTGAGCCAGGAGGCCTCATGAAAAAGTTCATCAACGCCGTCGACGCCGTGATGCGCGAGTCCCTGCAAGGGCTGGTGGCGGCGCATCCCGGGATATTGCGCGTCGAATTCGAGCCGACCTTCGTCGCCCGCGCCGCCAAGGCGCGCGACAAGGTCGCGTTGATCTCGGGTGGCGGCTCGGGCCACGAGCCGCTGCATGCGGGCTTCGTCGGCACCGGCATGCTCGACGCGGCCTGCCCCGGGCAGGTCTTCACGTCGCCCACGCCCGACCAGATGCTGGCCGCGGCACAGGCCGTGCACGCCGATCGCGGCGTCCTGTTCATCGTGAAGAACTACGCCGGCGACTTCATGAACTTCCAGATGGCCTCGGAGTTGCTGGACATCGAGAACGCCACCGTGCTCGTCAACGACGACGTGGCGGTTGAGAACTCGACGCACACGACGGGCCGGCGCGGTGTGGCGGGCACGCTCATCGTCGAGAAGATGGCCGGCGCGGCCGCCGAGGCCGGGGCGCGCCTGGCCGAGTGCAAGGCGGTAGGCGACCGCGTGAACGCGGCCACCGCGTCGATGGGCGTGGCCTTCACGAGCTGCACGGTCCCAGCCGCCGGCCGCCCGACCTTCGACATCGGCGACGACGAGATGGAAGTGGGCGTCGGCATCCATGGCGAGCCGGGGCGCCGGCGCGAGAAGGTCAAGCCGGCCGACGCCATCGTGGAGGAATTGCTCTCGGCGATCCTGCACGACCTGAAGCCGCAGGCGGGCCGCGAGGTCCTGCTGCACGTCAACGGCTTCGGCGGCACGCCACAGATGGAGCTCTATCTGCTGCATCACTGCGCCGACCGGCAGCTGCGCGCGGCGGGGCTGGATCCGGTGCGCTCGCTCGTGGGCAACTACACCACGGCGCTCGAGATGGCGGGGGCGTCGCTGACGGTGACCCTGCTCGATGACGAACTCAAGGGCCTGTGGGACGCCGGCGTCCACACCGCGGCCCTGCGCTGGTAGTTGGCCATGCGCCGGCGTACCGCACTGGGCTCCGCTGCGCTGGCAGCGGCACCGCTCCTGCTCGGCCCGGGGCGCTCGCGCGCCTCGGTCAACGACAAGGGCGTCATTCGCATCGGCCAGTCGGCGCCCGTCACGGGAGCGCTGTCGCAGGTCGGACGCACGTTCCGCGACGCCGTGCGAGCGGTCTTCTCGGACACCAACGCGCAAGGAGGCATCGCGGGACGGCCGCTGGAACTCGTGACCCTCGACGATGAGGATCAACCGGAGCGCACCGCGGTCAACGTGAAGCTGCTCGCCTCCGAGCACCAGGTGGCGGCGCTGTTCGGCTTCGTCGGGGGTGGCGCCCATCGCGCCGGTGCGCTCGGGGCCATGGAAGAGGGGCTGCCCTACATCGCGCCGGTGAGCGGTTCGCAGGAGCTGCGCTCGGGCGCCTTTCCTTCGGTCTACACCGTGCGTGCCGGACACGTCGAGGAGATCCGGCTGATCGCGCGCCATACACGCGAGATCGGCATCGAGCGCGTGTCCCTGCTGTCGGAGTACAACTCGCAAGGCTGGGAGCTGCGCGACGCGTTGATCGCGTCGCTCGCGGCGCACGGCCGCGCGGCCGCGTCGATCAGCAGCATCGATCATCAGGGCGGCATCTACAGCCTGCGCGGCGCGGTGTCCTCCGTGCTGGCGGGCGATCCGCAGGCGGTGATCCTGGGCGCGGACTACGTGGCGACCGCGCATTTCGTGGCGGCGGTGCGCGCGGCCGGCTTCCACGGCTACTTCTACACGCTGTCGACGGTGGGCGGCGAGGCGCTGATGACCCAGCTCGGCCCGCTGGCCACCGGGCTGTCGGTCACGCAGGTCGTGCCGTTTCCATGGACGTCGTCCACCCTTGTCGGGCGCCGCTTCCAGGCCTTCTGCGCGCGCCACCGCATCGCGCCGTCGTTCCCCGCGATGGAAGCGTTCATCAGCGCGTCCTTGCTGATCGACGCGCTGGGTCGCTGCCGCGGCTTCTCGCCGGCGGAGATCTCGGGCGCGCTGGCCCTGGTGCCGCCGCGCGATTTCGGCGGCTTCGTGGCGGGCTTCCATGCAGGGGACGCCGATCGCCGCACGCCGCCCCAGGTCGAGCTGACCGTGTATTCCCAGACCGGAAAGTTCATCCGATGAGCGCGCGCAAGCTGGTCGTCGGCAACTGGAAGATGACGGGCACGCGCGCCCGCGTGCATGCTTTCCTGGAATCGGTCTGCCCGGCGTTGCCGGCCACGCACGTGTGCGAGGCGCTGGTCTGCGTGCCGTTCCCGCTGCTGCCGATCGCGCAGGCGGCCTGGAGCGGCTCGGCGCTGCGCGTGGGTGCGCAGGATGCTTCGAGCGCGGCTGAAGGGCCGTCGACGGGGGATGTCTCCGCCGCGTTGATCGCCGAGTGCGGCGCGGCGCATGTGATCGTCGGCCACTCCGAGCGCCGCGCCGGCCATCGCGAGTCCGATGGCGACGTCGCCGCCAAGGCGCGCCGCGTCCTCGACGCAGGAATGACGCCGATCGCATGCATCGGAGAGACCGCCCACCAGCGCGACGACAACCGCACGGAGGCGGTGTTGCGCCAGCAGGTGCTGCAACTGGCGCGCGTCCTGCAGCGCGACATGGGCTCGGTGATCCTGGCCTACGAGCCCTTGTGGGCCATCGGCAGCGGCGATTCGGCCACGGTCGGAATGATCGAGGAAGTGCACGCCTTCATCGAGCACGTCATCACTTTCCACGGCGTGCAAGGTGCTGGCGCGGTGCGGACGATCTACGGGGGCAGCGTGCATCCGCGCAATGCGGCCTCGATCATGGCGACGCCGCGCGTGGCCGGCGTGCTGGTGGGCGGCGCGTCGCAGCGCCCCGACGATTTCCTGGAGATCTGCAGGGCGGCCTCGCGATGTGCCGCGGAAGCACCTCTCTGCGGCGGAGCTTTTTGAAGGTCGGCGCGATTGCGCCTTGGAGGCGTGCATGTGCACCTCAATCGACCACGAAGCCGGGCGTCCTTCGCCGACGCCGGCTGTCGACCACCGTGCGTCCGCTCAAGGATCGTGCGATCGCGCCATCGACCATTGCCTGGCGACCGTCATCCAGCTCCTGGGTGCGAGCGGAGCGGCGCTGCTGTTCGCCGACGGCCGCCCGCTGCATCGCCAGGGCGACCTCGTCGGCGTGTCGGCCACGCTGCTGCGCAGTGCCGCTTGCGTCATCGTGCCGACGGCTCGTTCGTGCAGGCTGCCGGTGCTCGACGCCGGGGCCGTCGGACCGAGTGTCGGCCCACAGTCGTTCCGCTTGCGCACCGTGGTGCTGGGTCTCGACGGCGGCCAGGTGTTGGGCTGGCTCATCGTCAATTGCACCGGCGCCGATGATGGGCGGTTGGCCTCGCGCCTGGCCGCTGCCGGCTCGGTGGTGCTGCAGTCGATCGCCCAGCGCGAGCAGGTCCGGGCGCTCCAGCGCCGGCTCGCCGAGCTCCAACGCGCCAGGGACGACGCCCAGGCCGGTGACCGCGCCAAGGCGATCCTGGTCTCCAAGATCGGCCACGAGCTCAAGACGCCGCTCAACGCGATCACCGGCATGGCACAGGTGCTGCACATGAGCCTGGACGCCGCCGGGCCCAACGATCCGGCGCTGGGTGGCCTGCTGGCGCACATCACCGACGCCGGACTCTACATGGCCGATGTCATCGACAACATGCTCAAGCTGGGCCAGCTCTCCACGGGCCGCGTCGCCGGCGGCGACTCGCTCGACGTCCACGTCGCGCTGAACGATGCGCTGCGCATCGTCGAGCAGGAGGCGCGCCGGCGCGGCGTCAGCATCATGGTCGACAGCCTCGGACCCGCCATGGCGCAGGCGGACCGATGCGGGCTGCGCCAAGTGCTGGTCAACCTGCTCGGCAACGCCATCAAGTACAACATCGATGCCGGCCAGGTCTGGGTCAGCGTGCAGGGGGCGCCGCGCGCGCAGATCGTCATTCGCGACTCCGGGCCCGGCCTGAGCGAGGCGCAGTGTGCACGCCTGTTCCATCCCTTCGAACGCCTGGGCGCCGACCGGTCCGCCGTCGCGGGAAGCGGCCTGGGCCTGCTGATCTGCAAGGAGCTTCTGGAGGCTATGGGCGGCTCCATCGCCGTCGAGCGCCCGCCGGGCGGGGGCTGCCTGTTCCGGATCACTCTGCGGCCGCTGCTGGCGGCTGCCGCCTGAGCGGCCGGATTCGGTCGACCTGCCCGCCGCCCGCAGCAGGCGGCGCCCCGCATTTGCGAGCCGCCGCGCTGCGCCGGATCACCAGCTGTAGAGCATGCCGACGTCCCAGCCCGTCTTCGACGAGGGGGCCTTGGAATCATTGGCGACCGTGGTGAACAGCTTGGCGTTCTTGTTCAAGTGGTACTGGTAGCCCAGCGCGAGCTTGGAGGTCACCGTGACGCCGCCATCGCGGTGCACGTCGAAGGCGCCGATCACGTTGCCCTGGCCCACCGGCGCATTGAAGCCGACGATCATGTTGCGGCGCGTGCTGCCGAGCGCGTCCTTGCCCGTGCCGTAGCCGGAGATCAACTTGACCGCGCCGAAATCGTAGTTGAGCGTGGCGCTGGACCAGGACGCGTCCGCGACACCGGGCTTCTCATAGCCCAGGCCCACGTAGAGGCCGCCGTTGGAATAGCTGGCGCCCGCGTTGTACGGGCTCTTGCCGCCATCCGGCTTCTCGGCCACCTGGGCGCCGAAGCTGAAGCCGTTGGCGGAGAACTCGTAGGAGGCGCTTTTGTCGACCCAGAACGCGCCGACGCAGCCACCGGCCCCACCGCACCCGACGGTGCCGTAGTTCAGGCCGACGGTCTCCTCGCCGAACGGATCGGCGGCGAATTGCGCCTTCAGGAACGCTTGCGACCACCAGCGGCCCAGCAGCACCTTGCCGAAGTCCCCGCCCAGGGCCGCGTAGGCGCCACCTTTCCAGAACGGCTTGGAAGCATCGCCCGTCTGCGGGGTGAAGCGGGCCTCGATCTGGAACGAAGCGGTGAGCCCGTTGCCGACCCCCTGCTCGCCCTTGAAACCGAGGCGGCTGCCCGCGTCGTCCAGCAGGTGCGTGCCGGTCTGTCCCGTTTCCTTGCCGACGGCCGCGTCGACGAAGCCATAGATGTCGATGGCGGGCTCGGAGGCGAGGGCGGGGCCCGCGGCCGCGACGAGCGCCAGCAGGGGCAGATGCAAATACGTCTTCATGAGGGATGTCTCCACGGTGATTGATGTCGGAAGCGCTCCAGACGCCGCGGCGGCCAAAAAATCAAGATGGCATTTATAAACACATCTTTTTGACCGTTTTGCTGTCTTGAGCATCAGCATAATAAATCAATCACAAGACATCACATCAGCAAATTTGCATCAGAACCGAGCAGAAGTTGGCCTGCTCACAACGCCGCCACCGCCGCCCCCAGGAGAACCCGCATGTTCAAGTCCCCCTTCCGTCGCCCCAGGACCATTGCCGGCAGCGTCGCCTTGATGGGCGGTATGCTGCTCGCGGCGCAGATGCAGGGCATCTGCGCCGCGATGACGGCCGTGCTGATCGGGGGTGCCCAGGAGCGCACCGTCGCCTGGGTCGACGCGCGCGTCGAGTCGGTCGCGCAGGCGCTCGACACCAACGACCAGACCGCGCGGCTGCTCATCGAGCGGTTCGCCAAGGTCTTCGGCGACCAGTTCGGCCGCAACTTCACCCTCGACGAGGCGGGCGGCCGGCTGATGCAGCTGGGCATCGCCTTGAACGGCTACAACAACCCGTGCGACAAGTTCCTCGACTTCACGGGCGGCAGCGCTGCGGTGCTGATGCTGCAGGGCGATCGCTTCGTCGCCATCAGCTCATCGCTGAAGGATGACAAGGGCGAGCGGGCGCTCGACATCGCGGTCGGCGCGGAACATCCCGCCCACGCGGCGCTGATGCGCGGCCAGACCTATGTCGGGCGCACCTGGCTCCACGGCCGTTCGTACGTGACCCGCCTGCAGCCGGTGCACGACCTGCAGGACAGGATCGTCGGCGCGCTGTTCGTGGCGTTCGACCTGTCCGAATTCGACCGTGACATCGACCGCCTCGTCGCCGGGACGCACTTCTTCGACAGCGGCGGTGTCTATGTCGTCGATGCCAGCCGCGGCGACGATCGCGCCGTGATCGCCGCGCCGGCGCCGCTGCGCGGGCACGGGCTGGGCGCTGGCACCGGCGCGGGGCGCAGCGTGCTGGCCGCCGTCCGTGCCGCCGGCCCCGGAACCGAGCTGCGGGACTTCAAGGCCCAGCTCGGCGCGGCCGGGGACGGGCGATTCGCGGTCGCGCGGCAAAGCAAGGCCACGGGGTTCTGGGTGGTCGGGGAGGTGTCGCGGGCGGAGGCGACGCGCAGCCAATGGCGCACCATCCTTCCGTTCCTCGGCTTGCTGGGCGTCGCGACGGCGGCCATCGTCGCCGCGCTGCATGCGCTGATCCGGCGCCGCGTGGCACGGCCGATCCACGAGGTCACGGCGGCCCTGGAGGCCGTTGCCGCGGGCGACCTGTCGCGGCCGGTCGCCGTGGCGGGCAACGACGAGATCGCCACGATGCTGCGGGGCGTCGAACGCCTGCGCGAACGCTTCGTCGGCATGCTGGGCGAGGTGCGCTCGGCCGCGGACATGGTGGCCACCGCCTCGTCGCAGGTGGCTGCCGGCAACCAGGACCTGAGCGGCCGCACCGAGCAGACGGCGGCGCGCCTGCAGCAGGCGGCCAACGCCATGGATGTCATCGACGGCAACTTCCGCGATTCCGCCGAGACCTCGCGCAGCGCCAGCACGCTGGCTTCGACGGCGGCTGCGGCCGCCGGGCGCGGCATGACCGCGGTCGAGGACATGGTCGCCCGCATGGAACGCCTGTCCGCCAGCAGCCGGCGCATCGCCGAGATCGTCGGCGTCATCGACTCGCTGGCCTTCCAGACCAACATCCTCGCGCTCAACGCCGCCGTGGAGGCAGCGCGCGCCGGGGAAAGCGGCCGCGGGTTCGCGGTCGTCGCCGGCGAAGTCCGCACGCTCGCCAGGCGTTGCGCCACTGCGGCCAAGGAGATCCGGGAACTGATCGACACCAGCGTCGCCGACATCCGCGGCGGCAGCGACATCGCCAACGTCGTCGGCGGGCGCATGCGCGACATCGTCGCCAACGTGCAGCAGGTCAACACCAGGCTGGCCGAGATCGCCATGGGCGCGACGGCGCAGTCCGAAGGACTCGGCGGCGTGGCGCGCTCGGTGCTGGTCCTGGACAGGATGACGCAGGAAAATGCCGCGCTCGTCGAGGAGTCGGCCGCGGCGGCGGAGAGCTTGAATGCGCAGGCGGAACGGCTGGTGCGCGTCGTGGCAGTCTTCAAGCTCGAAGAGGGTCTCGCCTCCTGAACTACTTGAAGATGTCGTACAGGCGTTCCATCGGCTTGCCGATCAGGAATCCCTGGACATAGTCGACGCCCAGCGCCTTGATCGTCGCCAGCGTCTGCTCGTCCTCGACGCACTCGGCCACCGTCTTGATGTGCAGTCCCTGCGAGACGTCGTTGATGGCCTTGACGAACAGCGGGTCGCCGGGGTTCTCGGTGACATGGCGCACGAAGCTGCCATCGATCTTCAGGTAGCTGATCGGCAGCTTGCGCAGGTTGAGCCAGGACGAGAAGCCAGCGCCGAAGTCGTCGAGGCTGAACTGGCAGCCGAGCGCGCTGATGCGATGCAGCAGGGCGGCCATCTTCTCGATGCCCTCGATGGCGGCGGTCTCGGTGATCTCGATCGTCAGCAGCTCGCCGGGCACGTTGCTGTGCTCCAGGCGCTGGGCGAGGAACTCGAAGAAGCCCCCGGCCTGCAGGGTCTTGGTCGAGACGTTGACGGACACGCGCGGCCGCTTGTTCTGCACCAGGAGCTGGCTCATGTGCATGAGCGCGATGTCCACGCCGCGCCGATCCAGCTGGTGGATCAGGCCGGTCTGTTCGGCCGGCGGGATGAACTCGCCCGGCATCACCAGGTGGCCGTCCTCGCCGATCATGCGCATCAAGGCCTCGCAGTGCGTGACCCTGCCGTCGCTCAGCTGCTGGATCGGCTGATAGAGCAGCAGCATGCGTTCCTCGCACAGCGCGGTTTCCAGGCGGTCCTTCCATTTGACCTGTTCGGCCAGCGTGTCCAGGTCGGTGAACGAGCGCTCGTAGACCATCCAGTTGGTGCTGGAGCGGTTGGTGGACTTGGCCCGGTACATCGCGGTGTCGGCATTGGCCATCAGCTCGCCCACCGTGCTGCCGTGCTCCGGGTAGAGCGCGACGCCGATGCTGCAGGAAATGCTGTTCAGGCGATCGTTGCGGCGGAAGCGGACGCTGTTCAGGCGTTCGCGGAACTGCTGCACGGCGCAGTTGACGACATCGATGTCCACCTCGTCCATCACCACGGCGAATTCGTCGCCGCCCTGGCGCACCGGCAGGTCCGTGGCGCGGATCGACTGGCGCAGCACCTGCGAGACCTTCTGGATGATCTCGTCGCCCACCTTGTGGCCGCTGAGGTCGTTGATCTGCTTGAAGTTGTCGATGTCGAAGTAGAGCAGGGCCACGCCGTGGCCGTAGCGCGCCGCCCGGGTCAGGATCTTCTCGAAGTTCTCCTCGAAGCGCCGGCGGTTGTACAGGCCCGTCAGCGGATCGCGGTCGGCCAGGATGCTCAGGCGCCGTTCCTCGTTCTTCTGCGAGGTGATCTCGAAGCCGATCGTGAGGCAGGCAAAAGTCTCGCCGCCCGCCCACCGGGCCGGCGCGGTGCGCGTGTGGCACCAGTCGAAGACGCGGTCCTCGCCCCTCGCGCTGCGCAGCTCGGTCTCGTGCCTGAAATGATCGAGCTCGCCGGCCAGCAGCAGGCTCAGCCGCGATTCGCATTCGTAGCGATGCGGGTCGATCCCCATCAGCGAGCCGAACAGCTTGCCGTCCAGGCCTTCGAATTCCGCGGCCAGCAGCCCGGTGGCCACCGGGTTGGCCCAGACGATCTCGCCGCCGGCACCCAGCAGCAGGACGCAGTAGCTCGCGCGCGAGTACAGCTGGCGAGCGAACTCGTCGAGGGCGATGGGGCGGGACTCGATAGCCGAGCCGGCGCCGTCACGGCCCTGGGGCTTGATCATGGAAGCGAGGATCCTCGGAAGCAATGCGTTCGACATGGTTCAACCCTTCGCGGTACCACTCGTTGAGCACGGTCTTTTCGATCAGGGTTCGTTTTGCCGTGTGGCCATGCGCCGCTCCGAGCCGGATCTCGGCGCTGACAATGCACTCCTCGAAATGGCCCGCCTCCTGCAGGACTTCGCCCTCCGGGTTGACGATCAGGGACTTGCCGTGCGACGAGCCGTGCCGGCGCAGGTTGTCGGGGTCCGCCGGCGTGTTCGCCTTGACGACATAGATGCCGTTCTCGAACGCGCGCGAGATCGCCATCGCGCGATACGCATGCATCTTGCGTTCGGCCAGCAGCCCGGACTCGCACGAGCTGATCAGGCAGATCTCCGCGCCGAGTGCCGCGGGCAGGCGCGTCAACTCGGGATAGCGCACGTCCCGGCAGATGAGAAAGCACACGTTGGCGCCGGCCACGCGCATCAGCGGGATGCGGGCATCGAAGTTGGTGCACCACGCGTCCCCGCCCAGAAAGATCTTGCCGTAGCGCCCGACCAGCCGCCCGTCCTTCTCGAAGATCGCCAGGCCGTTGATCCAGCCGCTGGGCCCCTGGTAGGCGGAGCCCACCACCGCCGCGATCTTCAGGCGCCGGCAGGCGGCCGCGATGTCGGCCTCCGCCGCCTGGAAGGCCTGCGGACGCACGCTGGCCCAGAACGCCGCCCGGTTGCTGTAGCCGGACAGCACCGCCTCGGGAAAGACCACCAGGTCGACCTGCTGCGCCGCCGCGATCTCCAGAAAGGAGATGACGCGGTTCTTGCTGCACTCGATGTCCTCGGTGGTCATCACCTGGCAGGCGGCAACCTTGATCTTGGGCAGGGACTTGCACATAGGGGATTCCAGGCAGGTGGAGGTTCGCATCGGGCCGGAGGCGCCAGGCCCGGCGGGGCTGTCAATGCAGCCGCGGCGCGGGCAGCAGGATGACCGCGAGGTCGCGCGTGACGCCGCTCGGCCCCGTGCGCCCGGACGGCCGGGCGGCCGCGGCCAGGGCGTCTCCCTCGCTGCCGGATCTCACGGCGGTGGCAGGCACCGCGAGCACCCCGGCCTCGCCCCAGCGAAGCCGCACTTCATTCAAGCATTGACGGAGCAGGGCCATGACGCTTCTCCTTGCCGGGTGAGTTCCCGTGATGTTCAATGTACATCAGCCAGATAGGAAATCAAATATTAAATACATCATTGACATCAGCCAATGGTTTTGCCGCGGCGCAGCAGGCAGCCGCGGGCTCGGCCGTACGGCCTGCCGGCAAGACAAGGGAACGAATGAGGGCCAGAAACGCAAAAAGCCGCGGAGTCCGCGGCTTCTTGCAATCCTTGATGCACAAGGCAAATTCTGGTTGGGAGGACGATGGAACCCAGCCCGGACGGGCCAAAGTTCAAAAGATCACCCCTGCCCAATCAACGATCCAGCGGCAATGTCGCAAGGTAGCTCGCGGCTTTGATCATGCATTTTCGTCATCAGCGAGTAGAAGGTCGATTTGCGCCTTGATGCGTTGCTTGTCCGCGCTGTAGAACGGTGAGGGCACGTACAGCCATGCCCTTCGCCCCCCAGGGAGTCGAATCGGGATCTTGTCCGTTTCAACGTCGACGGGTGGATCAATTGACTCCTTTCCTCCGCTTTGAACTACTTGAGGTTGTCTGTCGAAGGGCACGTTAGCAGCAACATAGGACGCAGGCATGAGAGGTTCGTCGTCCTCCGTAAGTGTCGCCTGGGGCACCACTTCGTTCTTATGAGCAAAGTAGCCTACGAAGTCCACGGATCGACGGAGGACAACGATGAGATTTTCGGCTGCAGGCGGGCTGAACTGTTTCTGGGTGATGAGTTCATGCCGGAGCGTAGGGTCGGACGGTAGCCCCTCGGCGTACTTATCGAGTAGCTCGGAGAAGACTGGCGGGCTCCGAAGCCACGTAACCTGTAGTCTTCGTTTGAGTTGCTCGTCCGGCGCGAAGTGATACGACTCGAACGCCTTGGACACACTCATCATCCCCTCGGACGACCTTTCCATGAGGCCGTAGTACCGCAATGATGCGAGCGCCTGCAGTGCAGCGCCATTGTTGGCGTTCTTGTAGCCCAAATGCTGGGCCATGACATCCGTTGGCGCCGGGTGAAGTCGATCCCGGGCGTAGGCCTTTGCCGTCCGATCTATGGCCTCGTCAAGCGGCATCGACGGTGCCCGAGGACTCTTTTTTCGCGCTACAGACGTTACCATGGAACCTCCATAAGTTCTGAACAAAGTTTACCGGAAACGGATTTCAGAAGAAAGATTACTTCGGAGCCATGGCTAATGCTTAGGTGAAAAAAACGCCTTTGAAAACAAGGGCTTGAGGCGATCGCTCGAGCATGTTCATGGTTCATGAATGATGAACGCAGAGAGATTTTAAGTTATCCTTGATTCATGAACGCTGAACACCTCAAGCAAGCTACGTTGAGGCCACAAGACGTGGCCGTACTGTTTGGTCTGCATCTCATGCGACACGGAAAGTTCACCTTTGCCGCACTTGGTCGTCGTGTAAGACTCTCAACAGGGGAGGTGCATGCGTCGGTAAACCGCGCTGCACTCTCGCAGCTAGCCCTGCTCTTGCCGCACTCAGCGCCCGAGGTGATCGGAACTGCGTTCCGGGAGTTTTTGTTCCATGGCCTTCGCTTCGCGTTTCCCGCAGTGCAGGGGGGTATGACCAGAGGAGTGCTCACGGGACTGGAGGCTACGTCAGCTCGTGGAGCTGTTAGCGCGGAAGCGCTCCCCCCAGTATGGCCGGCAGCAGACGGCTCACAACGGGGCTATGCAATCGCCCCGCTGTACCCAGCGGCCCCGCTCGCTTGCCAAGATGATCCTCAGTTGCATGAACTCCTGGCGCTTGTGGATGCACTACGCGTAGGTGCGGCACGGGAAAGAGAAATCGCCATTGAAATTTTGGAGCATCGCCTCTCATGAACAAAGATGATCCGAATGTCGCTCGGGTGGAACTCGTCGCCAAAGCCCTTGGGGACTCGTGGCACGAGTTCGTTCTTGTTGGTGGTTGTGCGGCGGGTCTTCTGATAACTGACCCCGCACGTCCCCCGGTCAGAGCAACCGTGGATGTTGACCTCGCTGTGGAGGTTTCAACGAGGGCGGACTACTACAACCATGTTCATGACCAGTTAGTGAGGCTCGGCTTCAGGGAAACCGGCGACGTCATTTGTCGGTGGCGCTGCGGTGAACTGATCGTTGATGTCATGCCGACCGAGGAAAACATCCTAGGCTTCGCGAACATTTGGTACGGCGAGGCCGTCAGGACGGCTGAGACAGTTGAACTACCCAGCGGCGCAAAGATCAAGATCATCACCGCCCCGCTCTTCGTGGCCACGAAGCTGGAGGCGTTTTTTGGACGCGGAGAAGGTAACTTCAACGAAAGCCATGACGTAGAGGACATCGTCAACGTCATCGATGGCAGGCCTGAATGGGTAGGCGAAGCCGCCGAAGCCGGAGAAGCAGTTCGCGATTACCTGCGGAACGAATTGGAGTCGCTGCTGCTAACGGCAGATTTTCTAGATGCGATCCCTCGTCATCTCAGACCGGACGCAGCCTCTCAGGCGCGTAGAGAAATCATCATCCAACGACTTCGTGCCGTTGCAGGGCTATGACATAGAAGTGAGCAATCGGTCGCGCCTTCTACAGGCGGTCGCCCACCGCAACGCGGCTCTGCAACAACACGAGTCCCACTTAGCTCCGACTTTTTGAAAGACTGTGAGGGCTGCAGCGACGGGCGTACTTGAGGCCCCCGGCGAGCGCCATGGCATCGCGGAAGATCTGCTTCTAGCTCTCGATCTTGAAGGTCTTTGCGAGCCCCAGCCATCGCTTCGGTCGCATCCCCATTCCAACAGTCTCAGGGTGTAGTCCATGCGCTGGACGACGTTGGCCTTCGCCTACGTCAGTCCGTAGGGTGCGAACTCCCTGTTGCGGGCAACTGGAACTGCGAGATGAGCTGTGAGGCGAAAGTCCCAGGCGAGGTGGGCATCTCTGTGTCTGCACCGAATGACCGGTTACCGATTGCCATGTAGGTCTGGGCTGGCGCACAGTGCCTCGAGCGGCCCTAGCCAACCAGCTGAATGGCCTAGGCAATCGAGGAGTCGTCCACGAAGCGGACCTCTTCACTCGCGATTTGCTTCCAAATTCTGGTCGGGGTGAGAGGATTCGAACCTCCGGCCTCTACGTCCCGAACGTAGCGCTCTACCAGGCTAAGCTACACCCCGATGTTT
>Ga0209759_1000700_pt1 | contig 30023 bp, 33 predicted proteins | sample AraplaCL_Col_mMS_FD_184261 | JGI IMG/M metagenome (GOLD analysis project Ga0209759, IMG submission 184261) | Arabidopsis root microbial communities from the University of North Carolina, USA - plate scrape CL_Col_mMS (SPAdes) (version 2) | ecosystem: Host-associated > Plants > Roots >...
CGCGTGGCACCTGTGGCGTCAATGGCCTGTAGCAAGCCGGGCCAGTCGGCATGATCTGACAGCACGATGCCGCGATCGACGCCGCGCCGCCGACGCGCCCCGCGAAGCTGCATCCAGCCGCTGGCAAACGCATCGGCATAGTCACCAAAACGGCGCATCCACGGCGTGCGTTGTGCGGACGGCGGGGCCAGCACGAGCGCGCGTCGCAAGTCTGCACGCGGCACATCGGTCACAACTTGCGTGGGTGGGAGCGCAACGCCCGCGTGCCGATAGGCGGCGTCTAACTGCAGCATGGCGCCGTGCGAAACAATCGGCCCAATGCCGGTATCGAGCCCCGAGAGAATGCGCTGTGCCTTGCCGAACGCGTAGCAGAACACAACGCTTGCGCGGCCCGCCTCGGCATTGCCGCGCCACCAAGCGTTGAGCTGCGCAAAGATCTCGGTCTGCGGGCGCCAGTGGTAGATCGGCAGTCCGAAAGTGGATTCGGTGATGAAGGTATTGCATCGCACGGGCTCGAACGGTGTGCAGGTGCTGTCCGCCTCGACCTTGTAGTCGCCGGACACGACCCACACGTCACCGCCATATTCCAGCCGCACCTGCGCAGACCCCAGTACATGCCCCGCCGGATGAAAGCTCAACCGGACCCCGTGATGGACGATGGATTCACCGTATGGCAGCGTCTGCAGGGGGATGTCGGCCCCCAGCCGCGCGCGCAGCACGCCCGCCCCCGGAGCGGCAGCCAGATAATGCTGGTGCCCGACGCGGGCATGGTCACTGTGAGCGTGCGTGATGACGGCACGGTCAACCGGTCGCCATGGGTCAATGTAGAAGTCGCCTGCCGGGCAGTACAGGCCGCTGGGCGTTGTCACGATCAGGTCTGCCGCGCTGGTCATCGTTCGCTCTCATTGGTTGCCCTTATCTGACGCCTGCGCCAGCGTTAACGCAATGGCTGCTTGCGCACGGGCTCGCCGCGCATGTCGGCCGGGCCGCCGGGGCCTGCTGCGGCATTGGTGCCCGAAGGATCATGGCTGCCGCCAGGCTCGCGCGATCCTACGGGCGTGTCCGTAGCCAGTGGGTCAGACGATTTTGGCGCAGATGCCGGCATGGTGTCCGGATACCGTGACAAGGAGTGTTTTGCCGTCTTAGGTTGAGCCGCTGGTGCGGCGTCTGGCGATGCCGGATGCGGGGCAGCGGGCTGTGCGAGCGAAAGCGCGCTGCCAGTCGTCGATACCAGGAAGAACAGCCAACCCGCTGCTGTTCGCTTTGTCACTCGTAATGCGTGATGCATGCGTGGCCTCCGTTGCGCTCCCGTGGCGGAAGCAGCCGGCATGCCCGGTCTGGTGATCGGTGGGTGCGGTGCAGTTAGCTTCGCGGCCCGCGGCGGCGGTTTGCCATGTCTTCAATGGCGAGAAAAAGGGACGGTCGGCAGCCTCGGGGCAGTTCAGAAGTTGATCTGTATCAGCCAGCGAAGGCCAGCATCGGCGTACCGTGAAGCCTATTAGAAAGAGCCATCCAATAGGCTAAAACGGGGAAACGTCATGCTTGAACATCAACCGGACGAGGTGGTTGCCGCCACCCTTTGGGAACTGGAGTCCTCTGTGTCCCATGCGCTACCCAGAGGCGCGCTCGTCAGCTCTGCTCGTACCAATTGCGGCGGCTACGACGTCGCAGCGAAGTGGACGATGTCGACACTCCGTGGCAATCGGCAGGAATGTACGTTGGCAGTGCATTTCAGCTTGGCCGAGGCGAAGGCGTACTGCCGATTGAACCATCCGAGACGGGAAGAGATTCGCCGGCGGGTGGGCGAATGGCTGTGCGTCCAGTTGGAGTTCCGGGGCTCGGAGCCGTGCGCAGACACAGGCTACGACTTGGCGCTCACCGTGCCCAACGCATTCTTCGTCGACGAGAGAGACGCCATCCGCGTAGGCCGTGAAGACCGGGAACACGATTTTTCGCTCCATCGGGGCGCATCACGGCCGCCATTGACGTGAGGGCCGCCGATTGGCGCTCTAAACGCCGGTTCGTTGTGCGCCGTCAACGCATGGAGTTACACAGCAGCTACCTTCGAATGGCGGCCCGTCAATGTGGGCACGCGGGAATACGGAGGCCTTATGCGCGAGCGGATCAACGAAGTCGAAAGGACCGGTCTACGTGAACTCCAAGATGCGCTCACAGAGACGCTGCCCCGTCGCGCCGTCTTGCGGCTTGAAGGGGATGAACTGGACGGAATAGATGTGCACGCATGGTGGATCGTGGAAGGCCCGCAAGGCGACAAGCAGGTCAATTCGATTTCATTCCACCTGACGGAGTTGATGTTGCAAAGCTACTTTCACCAGTCCGTCGACGCCCGTGCAAGTACATGCCGACGATTGAAGGATTGGGCGAGCTGGGCGCTCGAAGGCGCAGAAGAGACAGACGACAACGAGATGGGCTTCGATATCTGCGCGGTTGTACCCGGAGGCATTTTTCATCCAAGCGTCGACGCACAACGGCCCTGACATCCCGGTCGCGGGGTGGTATCGGCTTGCGTCGGTGTTCAGGATGTAAGCGTTGGATGACTGCGTTATGCAGCGCTTCCCCCACGCTGAGCGTTGTGGGGAGGCGGGACAGGCCAATCGACAGGCGATTGAGAACAGACGTTGCGGCAGGCGAAAATCGCCCGCAAAGGCTCGTAGTACAGGGATTCTTGAGTTCTGTGCCGTTAGGAGATTCGTGGCCGGAAAATAAGCCATAAGCTGACCACAACACGGGGATTTCTTTCGACGTGCCGATAGACAGATAAAGCATAAGTTGTGGGTTACGTGGTCAAGCGCGAGAGCGCGAGCATTACCGTGCGTCGGTGCTGCTCGCGCCACAGCTTTCCAATTAGAACGTGATGGCGACTGGCGTCGTGTGGTCGTTTCCGACATAGGCCGGTGCAAGGCAATTTTGGCCGTCGCACTCCGCGGACTTCACGTTCCCTTGAACTTGTGTCTGCCACGAACCTGCCTGGATCTCATGGCGCCACTGCAGCGTGCCACCAGAGCTGAGGTTCCACATGACGTTCTTCCAAGCGTTCGTACAGTCGGATCCGAAGGCGTTACTGTCGGTGATATTGAAGTACCCCGGTACACCGTTCCTGACGGTGTAAGAAGCGGGGCCGGCATCGTGCATGCAGTGGCTCGCTGTCTTTGTCATGGTGATGTCTGAACCGGTGTTATTCAACAAGATGAGCGTGTAGGTAGCAGACTTGTTGATGGGGCCTCTCTTCTTACTCTTCTCGGCCAGTGCTTGGCCTCCGACGCCAAGAAGGGCCGCGACCATAACGGTAGCAACGACTTTCAAATGGGCTGCTTTCATTTCACGAACCTCGCGCTTGGTGGTGAGTTTTCTATGCGGCGGATGACGCTGTGAGAGCGGTGTGCGCACGTCACGCCCGCCTCAAGCAGCAGACTAGGAAACTTCTGATCCGGCGCCCCGTGAAAGATTTTTAGTTCTGATGTTGAGCGTTGGCAGCGCGCGAGCACAACGAGAAAGAAGGAAACAAAAAGCGTTTACCTTCTCGCAACACTTCCTTGGTCTTCAAGACTGTTCGGCTGAATATCGAACTCCACCGAGGTAGTGAACCCGCTGTCATTCACGTTGTGAACGACGCGTTCCATCGACCAACCCGTGCTGTCGATCTGCAGCTTCCACCCGCTCACCTTTGCATGTAGCGACGGAAACAACTCAGCCCGCCCACGCGCCAGCGTGATGTTGAGCGTCGCCACCCCACGTTGAATCTTCTGCCACTCGGCCCGCGCTGCACGCTCGGCGTTGGACTTTGAAGCGTACGTGTGCCGCGGCACCTTCACGTTGTCGGGGTTCGGGGCGGCCTGCACCGTCTCCTGCTTCTTTGTCCCTTGGGTGGTCCGTTGCTCTTTCGTCGCCACGGCGTTGGAAGCATCGATGACAACCTCGCCGCGCACGCCGGCGCGTGTCCTGATAGTGCGCCTTCGCACCGTTGTAGTTCTCCCGATCGGTAACGCTGAATGTATGCGCACCGCCCGACGCGCGGGTGATGTCGACGGTTGACAGCAGCAGGCGCGAACCGCTGGCCGGCTCGCCGGCGGGGATGAAAAGCAGCGTGCCGTTTTTGACGGTCGCAATGGCGTCGAACTCTTTCTCCAGGCGAGAGAGAAAGTTGGCGTCTGACTCGCCGGTCTGGTCGACGTGAACAATGACCTAGCCAGCGAGCTTCTTGCCCACCAGTCAGGTGAACTTGTTGCGCTTTTCTTTCTCGTCGATCCGATCTTTGAGATGCCACCACTTGCCGCCAGAGGGCGACACTTCGAGGTAGAGGCCGTTGCCATCGAACAGGCGTTGTAGCTTGTCGGCCGGCCTGGCATTTCGGATTGCGATATCAGTTAGTGACATTTGGGGGCAACTCATTTTCGGGGACCAAAGTTGCCCCCAATGTTGCCCGCAGAATTGTCGCGCTGCCAACGAATGGCAATGGACGACAGTAGGCGAAAATCGCCCGAAAAGCTTGGTAATACCGCGATTCTTGAGTTTTTGTGCCGTTAGGCATAACGTGGCCGGCGAATAAAGCATAACGTGGCCGGCATCACAGGGGCTGAGCCTAGCTTGATGCTAGGCCATAAAGCATAACTTGGCCCAACGGGACGGAATAAAGCATAACCTGTCCAAACGGATTCCTTCCCGTTGAGGCCCGCGCAATGCGGGTCTTGGGAGGTCGTAACAACGGGGCTCCCCGAGTCGCGAGTCCGTCATTGGACCGTCTACCTATGGATCATGACGGTGCATGCGCTGCGGTTCCACTCAGGCGGCAGCAGCACATAGCGCCACATGTGCGGCGCTGAAATCTTTGAGGCTAATGAGCTGACCCCCCTTCCGGTGAATTAAGCTTCGGGTCGTAGGAAGGTGACGAATGGTCTACTTCGACATTCTCTAATAGACAATGACGTTGTCTATTGGACAACAGGTGCACCAGTGACCAAACCCTTAGCCGATTTGCACGTTGCCACTGCCGGCGGAAATTCTCTGCTTGATGTTCGTCTTGTTGCGCACTCACGTATTTCCCGCAGCGGCGCCGTAGCCTCAACGGCAGGCGGTGAACGGGCTAAGCGCGCTTACTCCCACCCCAATATACTGCTTCTTATCCGGTCACCCGCTGCCTCACGAGTCGGTCTTGATACCGAATCTTCATCTGTTCGTAATCGTTGCCAGGAGCCACTTTACTCCCGTCACTATCGGGGCTTGCATTGACCGATGTGGGCGTGGCCGGAGCCCTTGAGTCGACTATGTTTGGCGCGGCCCCGACTGGAAGCAGGTTGCTTTTGTCTAGTGCCTCAATAATGCTCTGAACAGACAAGCGCGCCCGCTGCTCCGGCACCTCATCCTGAACCACCCAGTTGAAATTACCCCCTTTCATCGTCGCATACCACAACAGCCGGCCTGTCGACACATCCTCGATGTCGAGGTGGACCTCATAGGTGTTATTTGAAATATTCTTCGGGAACAGAATTAACCGATAGGCCGCGCCAAAGCTGGCTTCGTCCGCCCTGTTCTCGGCGATTGTTCGTTTGACGGGAACCTCGGTTGTCGATTGCCTCACGTACAGACTGGTGAACGTGGGCTTGTCCATCATCGCAGTGTGCAACGCGGTTCCACTGTTTTTGAACCATAGTTGCTTGGACCGTACCCGCCGCTTTTGCAGTTCGCTGTCGAGAATCCTCTCGAACTGGGCTAGGTAGTTTCGACCGAGATTAGCCTCCCGAACGTCAAGAAACGAATAGATGTATACGCGCTGCAACTGGAAGTCGCTCCTGGAAGCAGTCGAGACGTCAATGGATGGCTTGGTGGCACAAGCAGTCAAGACGGCAACCGCAGCCAGCAGCAATACTCTGACTGCTTGCAGATTTAGAAATTTCATCTTTTGGTTGGGACGGGATGGGATTTTTCCTACAGAAGCCCAACAGCTTCTGTAGGGGATGCGCCAATGCCGAAAGGGATAAGACACGCTCGCAAGTTGAGCTGACGACCGCCTTTCAGTCAACCCGCCTAAAGTCGGGCGAATGAGCCCCCCTCCAATCGAGCCACTCTCCAAACTGTGTGGTTCTATATCAAGGGTTGGTAGTCGAGATGGCTGAGCAGGGACAACCGACAGACGCTTGCGGGATGCGTGGGGTGCTTCTTTTGCGTTACGGTCCCGGGGCTTCCTACTTCCCAAGCGTCCAGGGCATTTTGGTGGGTTCCACATACGGTCTTGGCCCCCGGCATTATTGCGTAAAGATATCCTGGCCGTGGGTGTCGCGACACAGGCTCCGCCGCAAAAACGCCACGCGAGCGCTGCGACGAATGAGGTCGGCGGTGCGTTTTCCCTCGCGAGAGGTTGTCAACGAAAACCGCCCACCCAACTGGGGAAGGGTGTATCAGCGTCTAAAACATGGCATTGGTCGCGTTAAACTCCGTACGCCTTGCGCCAAACATCAGTGGCGCGCAGGGGCACCCGGTAAATGTTGCGGTTTGATAATGCTGGCCGAAGCAGGTCGACTCAAGAAATTCCGCTATAAGCGCATTGACCGGGAGGCAGGGGGGCTCTGTCCAACTGGGCAGAGATACAAAACAACAATTAAGAGTCTAAACGATGATATTCAAAGGTCGCGTTGCGCGAGCTGTCACGTGGTTCGTGGGTATTGCCATTGCCTGTGCCGGATTGAGCGGATGTGGTGGGGGTGATAGTGCTGGTGCGAGCAATGATTGCAGTGGTGGTAAAAACGTCTACACGAACTTAACTTTCGTTAATGCTTCGTTGGCGTTGTACGTCGGGAAATCCATCACACCACAGACGCCCAGCACGCCTGGTATTCCTGTGTCGTGTATGGGCTCTACGAACTATTCCTTGGCATCCGGCCAGATGCCGCCGGGTCTTACCCTGAACTCCAAAACCGGAGCTATCACCGGCACCCCAACGCAGACCGGAATCTACTCGTACCAAGTTCGGTTGACGCTGGATGGCTTTACTGGGTCGGTTTCGAACGGCGTCTCTGTCGACGTCGCAGATACTGGCTTGTTCTCTGTCGCGGCATGGAAGACCGCAAACTCCAATCTGCCCATGACGGACGACTTCCGGCTCGACGCGCTCGGAAGTCAGCTTGTGTCCCTGACTGCAGGCTTCTATTCGCACACGATGGACACATACGTCTCTTCTGATGCTGGAAAAACCTGGGGCATCCAGAGCATCGCTGGACCACTGCCGTTCACCAAGGGATTCTCAACCACGTCGGATGGAACCTCGCTCTATTACTCCGCAGGGGCGACCACCGCCGGAGCGTTCCCTGGCGGCGTTTGGAAGTTTGACGGGACAACGTGGACGCAGCGCACCGCTACCGGATTTCCGGCTCGCAAGCATCATGCTCTGGTCAAACTCAATGGCATTCTGTATGCCATCGGCGGCATTTCATCGGCTGGTACATATCTCGGCGATGTTTGGCAGTCCACCGATGAAGGGGCCACCTGGACGTACCTCAGCACGCCCTTCTCGGGCAGGGCGGATGTCTGCGCCGTGGCCTTCCAGGGTCAACTGGTTGTGGCTGGTGGTGCGGGAGCCAATACTGCCTATGTCGACGTGTGGGCGTCCGCTGACGGCATATCGTGGCAGCGTCAGCAGGTTGCGCCAGCCAACAGCCCGTTCTTTGCGGGCGTCGTTGGCCCGCAATGCGGTGTCGCTAACGGCCGGCTCTATGCCACGCAAGATTTCAGTGTGGTCTCCACCGCAGACCTGAAGACCTGGAACTTTGAGCCTTTCCTGATGACGTCAAATCGAGTTCCTGGAATGGCGGTGCTGAACGGCGCACTCTATTTTGCGACTGGCACAGGCACGTCGATGCGAACGTTGGTAACGTCGGCGCCGTAGTTGCAATTTTCGGACGGCCAGCCGAGATCGCGCCGCAATGTGCAAGGCGGCGCGACTCGCTCAACGCCACCAGGGGATGGGCCCAGGACTCGCGTGCCTTCGCAAATTTCCATCAAAGCCGAATCCAGCATCCTCATATTCAACGACTCGAATGTCGCGAGAGAATCACCATGAAACGTTTTCTTTTCCGGCTCTTGGCGGGTGTCCTCGCAACGGCGACGAGCGTCGCTTCGGCGGCGAGCGACGAACCCAAAAAAATGTATCCAGGTGATCCTCAGTCCGATCAAGAACTGTCGCTGGTGTCAGTTGGTTGGATCGGCGGATCTTGGAGCGAGACAACTGCTGACCAAATCATCGCCTACGTCGCTGGTATTGACGGGGAGATGTGTCCGGTGAACGTAGGTAATGGCGGCGGTGTTCCTTACTGTGGATTGTTTCTCCAAATGCTTCCCGGGGACCGAACCTTGACGGTGCGACTGTCCCACTCAGCGAGTGTCACGCCGACGTACGACGGGAGAGTTACGACACGCAAACAGGACTACAAAGATCTCTCTGTGCATCTTGAGAGGGATACGATCTACCGCGTAATGCCGCACCGCACCTCGGAGGGCAGCGTTGACGTTTCTCTTCAAGAGCTATGCAAAGGAAAGGAGCAGAAGGATATGAAGACGCGGTTTGTTCTCCGTGACTCGTCGGAAGCTAGCGGGCCGCAATGCCCTTGATACTCACCTCATAGCGAACCGCGTTTCCGAATAGCGGAGAACTCGAACATGACCTACGTCCTCGCAACAGCAGAGACAGTAGTGAGTTGGTATAGCTTCCAGGTTTGGGCCAGAGCTCAAGCCTAGGGAATACGAGCTACTTGAACGCCCGGACCTGCGCATAGTGCTGCATTGCCTTGCTGCAATTGCCCGGCATCGGAGCAGGAGAACGTCAGATTGAGTGGCAACCTCGGGGCGCGGAAGCCAGCGAGGCGCCACGCTGGGTATGTAGCCACGGCACTTGGGCCGCTCACCCCGCCGGACTTCAATGAATTCGCCCTAGGGAATTCTCTTTATGCCCACATCCGCTTTTGTCGTCACAGTTCCCGCAGCGGAGCCACTTGTTCAAGACTTGCGCAACCGGTTTGATGCCACCGCAAAGCTGGGCGTTCCGGCGCATATCACGGTGCTGTATCCGTTCATGTCGCCCGACGAAATTACGTTGGACGTACTTCACTTGGCGCAAGCTGCGCTCAATGGCGTACCTGCGTTTGAATTTTCGTTGACTGGCGTCGGACGATTTCCGGCAACTGCTTACCTCATCCCGCAACCCGCAGAGCCATTCAATGAGTTGACGACAGCGCTGATGGAGCGCTTTCCAGCCTATCGCCCCTATGGGGGCGAACACGAAACCATGGTGCCGCATTTGACCGTCGCACACGGGGACGCAGCCGACGCGCATGCTGCTGCCCAAGAGTTGGCACCGCAGTTGAGCGCTTGGAGAGCAAATCAAATGACGTGCGATACCGTAACGCTCATTGAAAACTCGTCAGGTCGATGGAAGGAAATGCATCTATTTCGGCTTCTGGCAGCAAGCCAGTCGACCTGAGCCAAAACACTGGACGCTCCCCGGCTACGAACGGACCCCCTGGGGCGGCTGCAACGCGCGAACAGATCCGCCTTTAGCAGGGCCTGAACCGTGCGCGTCCAAAGCGCACGCGAAACAAGCTCCCTCGGCCATCCCCTGATTCCAGTTCGATGACGCCGTTGTTGAGTTCGATTGCCCACTTCGCTATGGCTAGTCCCAGGCCTGCACCGCCGGTTTCTCGTGAGCGGTCTGCATCGACACGATAAAAGCGCTCAAAAACGCGGAGGTGATGCTCAACGGCAATGCCTGGGCCGTTGTCCCGGATTTCAATCACCGCACAGTCTGGCATGGCATGGACACTCGCTTCAATGCGCCCCCCATGCTGGGTGTAGCGGATCGCGTTGCTGATCAGGTTGAACAGGGCCTGTTGAAGCGTTGCCTGATCCACCATTGCTTCGACCCGCTTTGTGCTTGAGCACACGAGTGTTTGCTGCTTTTCTTCTGCCAGCACCTGCAGATGACCGGCTACACCGGCGGTCAACGCCGTGAGATCGCACAGGGTGCGCTGCAACGGCGATGCACCGGCTTCAGCGCGCGTCAGCATCAACAGCCCGTCGAGAAGGCGAACCAGGCGGTCAGTTTCTTCCAGGATGCTGCTCATGGCGTCGGCCTGTCGCGCGGCATCCTGCGGGTGCTGCAGAGCGTTCTCGCCAACGCTGCGAATCACTGTGAGCGGCGTGCGCAGTTCATGTGAGGCATCCGCAGTAAAGCGGCGCAAGCGTGCAAACGCATCCTCCAGGCGCTCCAAGGTGTCGTTGAAGGCCGTGGCCAAGCGATTGAACTCGTCGTCGGGGCCGTTAGCGGGCAAACGCTGCGACAGATTGTCGGCCGATATTTCGCGCGCCATGCGGGCCATCGTCCCGACCGGGGAAATTGCCCGCCCGGCGAGGATGTATCCGCCAACGAGACTGATCAGCAGTGCAAACGGCAAGCCCACCCAGCTCATCAGAATGAGCTTGCGCTCGATGGCATAGGTTTGTTCGATGTCTTGCGCTACGGTCACCCGGTACACCACGCCCACGTGCTGGGTCGTAGTTGTGCGCAGGTAGTAGTGGCGGCCATTGGGGGCCTGCTCGACACAGTAGGGGTTGCTGGGATCTGAGGTTCTGGCGCTCAACGTGCTTTCCTGCCAGGCGCGCGTTGCCTGCGCCGGCTGCCCAGAAGCAGCGATGCGCGCGAGTATCGCGGTATCGCGCAAGCCCGCGCTTTGGAGGCCACCTTCTTCACGCAGCATTTGCTCGACCTGCTCGACGTCACGGTCAACCTGCGTGCGCAGCAGCGCCATGTTGCTGGCACGCGTGAGCAGAAAGACGCAACCCGAAAACACCAGGCAGATCAGCGTGAGCGAGACCGCGTACCAAAGCGTCAGTCGCTGCCGAACGCTACCAGCGCCGACTCGCATTAACTGGCGCTGCGCAGGATGAAGCCCACGCCGCGAATAGTGTGCAGGAGCGGGTAATCAAACCCTGTATCAACCTTTTTGCGCAGGCGGGCAATGTGCACATCGATCACGTTGTCCAGCGGCGCCGCGCGCGGCACGTCCCGCCAGATGTCGCGCACGATCATGGCGCGCGTGACCGTGCTGCCGCGATGTCGCACTAGACATTCGAGAATCTCGAACTCCTTGGCGGTTAGATCCAGCGGCTGGCCGTCGCGCGCCACCTCGCGTGTCACCAAGTCCATTTCGAGCCCTGCGTACTTGAGCTTGAGTGCTGGCTCAGCCGCCCCCCGCCGCAACAATGCGCGTACCCGCGCGAGCAGTTCCGGCAGTGCGAATGGCTTGACCAGATAGTCGTCTGCGCCGCTGTCCAGCCCGTGCACGCGGTCTTCCACCGTGTCGCGCGCCGTGATGACGATCACCGGCGTGGCTGCATCGCGTGCGCGCAGCGTCGAGAGGACCTCGATACCGCCACGCCCCGGCAACATCAGGTCAAGCACCACCAGATCAAAGGGCTCGGTGCTCAACAGGAAGAAACCCTCCTCGCCTGTGCCGGCCAAGCGCACGTCGTATCGCGCGCTTTCAAGGTGTTCCTGAATTGCCTGGGCCAGCCTTTTTTCGTCTTCAACGACAAGGATGCGCATGGTGTTTTTTACCGAGCCCCCGGGGACGCTGCCTGATCGGCGAATTCTACCGTGCGAGGCCCAAACCGCTTCCTGAATTCTTCGTCAGAAAAGCTTCAGTTGTGAGGCGTTGGCGAGCCCTTCTACGATGCGTCCGTCGACTAGGCATGCAAGCCCCTCGCGCTGCCGCAGCGGCAATCCAATCACGATAGTTCAACCACTGGAGTACACGATGGCCTTGATTACTCGGAGCCTTGTTGCGCTTGTTTTGCTGCTGTCTGGTGTCTTTGCCCATGCGGGCGAGCAGGCCTTTGACCAGAAATCGTTTGACGACCTGCGTGCAGCAGGCAAGCCAGTTGTGGTGCATGTGCATGCGACCTGGTGCCCGGTGTGCAAGAAGCAGGCGCAGGTGATTTCTGCGCTGGAATCCGAAGACCGATTCAAGAACCTGACGGTGATGCGCGTCGATTTCGACACGGACAAAACCGTGCAGGCCGCGCTTAAGGTCACCTCCCGCAGCACCCTCATCGCCTTCAAGGGCGAGACCGAGCTCGGCCGCTCTGTGGGAGACACCAACCCTGATTCCATTGCCGCGCTGCTGGCCAAACCGCTGCAGTAACGCCGCTATGACCGCAATCCGCAACCGATAGACAGGAACGACATGGAATTCGGACTGGGAACCTATGGCCTGGGCTATGTGGCCGGCGTCTTGTCGACCCTGTCGCCTTGCGTGCTGCCGCTACTCCCCATCGTGTTGGCGGGCGCGGCATCAGCGCATCGCTGGGGCGCAGCTGCGCTGACGGCGGGCCTGGCGCTGTCGTTCACAGCGATGGGAATGTTTGTTGCCACGGTTGGAGTCTCGATCGGGCTAGATGGCGAGTTGCTGCGGCGCTTATCGGCATGGCTACTGGTGGCGGCTGGTGGCTTATTGCTGCTGCCCGCTCTGCAGCGGCGCTTTGTGATGGCCACTGCCGGCGTTGCCAACGTTGGACAGAGCTGGTTGTCTGGCGTCCACTTGGGTGGGCTGCGCGGCCAGTTCTTCGTGGGCCTGGTGCTGGGCACTATCTGGAGCCCCTGCGCGGGGCCGACGCTGGGGGCCGCAATCGCATTGGCTGCGCAGGGGCGCGACCTTGGAAAGATCGCGCTGCTGATGATCGTGTTTGGTCTGGGCGCCGGCACCCCGCTGATGATGCTCGGTACGCTGTCGAAAGCCACATTGGCAAGGCTGGGCGGGCGGTTGCTGTCTGCAGGCAGACTGGGCAAGCCGGTGCTTGGCGCCATCCTCATGGTGCTTGGGGTAATGACGCTGACGCGGGCTGACCAGCATCTGGAAACCTGGGTGGTCAACTGGTTGCCGGCCTGGGCGGTGGAATTGACCACGCGCTTCTAGGGAGCGTCAGCCGTTCGTATGTTGAATCTGCGGCCTCAGGTGTTGGCGTATTCTTGATCGGGCTGTTGAATCGGCAATCGGGAGCGGACATTTTGCGCACTCACGACGGCAGTCTGCTTTCGGCCGAAAGCAGCTTCGCCCGAAAAGACTTCGCTATGCCTCGGTGAGGTTTGGTTTCGTCAGTTGAGTAAGGCGCTTGTGCGGCCGCTAACGATAGGCAACGTTCTTTTGCGAATCCTTGTCAGTCGTTCTAGGTGCTGGCAATTTACACATCCAAAAACATCAACATCATGGATACCAGGCTGCGCGAATTAGGCATTGAGCTTCCCACTGTTCTCCCATCACCCGGGAGTTTTCTTCCTTACATCATCCGTGGCAACTATCTCTATCTGTCCGGGAAAGGGGCGCCGCGCCGTCTGTTGCAGCCAGGCCAACCGGTACCCAAAGTTGGACGGGAAGTCAGCACCAATGAGGCTACTGCCCATGCCAGAGAAATCGGCATCTATCTCCTCGCGTTGATGAAGGATGCGTTGGGCAGCCTGGATCGTGTGGAACAGGTCGTCAAGGTGCTGGGGATGGTCAATGCGGTGGAAGACTTTACCGAGCACACCGAAGTCATCAACGGCTGTTCTGATCTGCTGATTGAGGTCTTCGGCTCTCGAGGCCAGCACACGCGATCTGCAGTGGGAGTCAAGTCTTTGCCAAAAGGCTTTGCCGTCGAAATTGAAGCGATGGTGGAGATACGCGGCTCTCAGTAGACGCCGGCCGAGGCCACTTTAACTAGAGGGGGTGCGTCGGCAAGTAATTAGCTCGCCGCCATAATCTATTGTCACATTAGGCAGTCTTGGGCCTGTCAACGACAAAACGTTTCGCACGTTTTCGCACATAGAAGCATGAGGCCGTCAATGTGATCACGGGCCCGTCCATCTGCTGTGCGAGGTCGTCAAAAGGACGGGAGCAGTACCGCTAATGCTTCTATAACGACTGCGGGAGCGCCTGATATGACATGTCGTTTTGAAACCCGCTTGGGTCAGATAGCGCGCGAGCTTCTGGTGGTCACGGCATGTGCGCTGGCATGCGGGGTGCACGCCGCAGAACTAAGTCGTGCCATCAGACAAACCGACTCGGATCGTCACACCACGTTTCCCTCTGCCGACTGGGCGCGTGCTGACCCCGCTGCCCATGGTTTCTCCCACGCCGGCATCGATCGGGCTGTCGCTTACGCGAAAGAGGAGGGTTCAACTTCCGGCATGATTGTTCACGACGGAGTGGTCCTTGCAGAGTGGGGCGACGTCGCAAGGAAATCGAATCTTCATTCGGCACGTAAGAGTCTGATGAGCGCGCTGATTGGCATCGCGGTGGCACGCGGTCAGATGCATTTGGACGATACGCTGGAGCAGCTCGGCGTCGATGACAACCCGCTGGCGCTCTCTGCTACAGAAAAGCAGGCAACAGTGCGTATGCTGCTTGAGGCGCGGTCCGGCGTCTATCACCCGACTGTGTATGAAACGGCAGGGATGCTAGCTCACAAGCCCGCGCGCGATAGCCACTTGCCCGGCGCGTTCTGGTACTACAACAACTGGGATTTCAATACAGTTGGTGCGCTCTACGAGCGGGCTACAGGGGGGAGCATCTTCAATGCCCTGCAGCGGGAGATAGCGGGGCCCATCGGTATGCAGGATTATTCCCCGGCGGATGGCCGTTATATAAGGGACGGTGCGGCGACGAGGTATCCGGCGTATCCGCTGGACATGAGCGCACGCGACCTTGCCCGTTTCGCACTGCTGTATCTACACCATGGCCGATGGCGCGACAAACAGATCATTCCGGCCGAATGGGTTACGGAATCGACGCGCTCATACTCCAACACGGCCACTGGCGGTTACGGATATATGTGGTGGACCAGTGTACCGGCAAGTGGTCAACGACCCTCTACGGCGTTATTGCTGCGCCCCACGTTTTGGGCAGATGGCTACCTGGGCCAGTACGCGGTAGTCGTGCCGTCGCTCGACCTTGTGGTGGTAAGTCTGGTGGATTCGCGGTTGACCTCGAAGAGGATGGGGCAAGCGAAAATGGAGCGGTTGATGTGGCTGACTGAGTCCGCACAAAACGCCCCCGGCATCGGTCCAGATCCGCAAATGGTCGAAGCGCATTGAATGGCAAGGCGGTGCCCTGCTAGCGCAGGGCGAGGCAAGTCGTGGCATCGTCGCCGGAGCGACACGGCAACACCCACCCCGGGGTGCGCTTCCTACACTCCCACCTCAATCAAATCCGACATCTGCACCGACGCCCGCGCAAAGTCAGTCAGCGCGTGGGCGTGCTTGTTGATGCTCGCTTGGCTCCAGTCGGTTCGGTCGTGCTGCGACTGATAGATTGGTAATTCGATGGAATTGCACGCACAGAGGCATCGGCCAGGCGGCATTGAGAGGAAGAGAAGCACCGCCGCCGTCGCCGATCTCACACACAAGACGTTTCATCGGGTGGCGTACAGCTGGGTGGAGCGGTGCACGTAACGCACCGTAATTTGAAGTAGAAGTTCAGGCCTGGCCTCCGGTCAACGCAACTGGCTGTCCCGTCGTTTCCTGATGGCTAGAATCAACACAAAAGGCGCGATACTGTCAGCGCCCGGTGTCCACCCGTGACAAGGTGAAAGAGGTCAAGATTGCATTCACGACGAGATCTTACCTGCGCACTTCCACTGATGCTGGCCGCGATGGCGGCATCTGCGGTTCAACCTGATACGTCAGATGTAGCGCTCACGTTGTCCGCTTCATCCCCAGCAGCGGCACCGGCCATGCGCGAGCGCGATGTCGTGCATACACCCGTACCGAAGGTGCAGCCCGCACGGCTGGAGCTCATCACGTCGTCAGGTCCTGTCGAGGTGCCGGTCGCGGTGTCGCGCGACTGGACCAATCCGCAGCCCGACGTGACTCGAGCGGTCGTGGTGATACCAGGATGGCCTCGCCGAGATCTCACCTCGGGCGAGTATGCGGCTAGGATTGCGGGACCCGCAGCGCGGGGCACGCTGCTTATCACGCCGCAATTCCTGACCACCAAGGATATCGAGGCACACCACCTGCCCGGCAACATGCTCCGGTGGGGTGAGGACGATTGGCCGCGCGCCCGGCTCTCTACCGGCCCGGTCGCGCTCAGTTCATTTGAAGTCGTCGACGAGATTTTTAGACGCCTCGCCAACCGGGCAATCTTCCCGAATCTGAACACGATCGCTCGCTGGGCACTCCGCAGGCGGACAGTACGTGCAACGCTATGTGGCGCTCGGGCGGGGCGAGGCTAATCTCGGCGGCGCCCCAATCCATATTCGCTATGTGGTCACCAACCCGGCCTACTACCTCTATCTGACAGGTGACCGACCAGATGGCCACGGTGCGTTTGCGCCGTTCGACGCGAAGCAATGCCCTACGTTCGACCGCTGGAACTATGGGCTGACTACAGGCGTGCCGCCTTATCCCGGTGCGCCGGCCACGGCCGATGCGGTGAAAGCCCGTTATCTGCAGCGTGATGTCGTGTATCTGCTGGGCACTGCTGACAATTCGCCCGACGAAGACGCCGTCGGGCACAGTTGCGCAGCGGATGTGCAAGGATTAACACGCTACGCCCGTGGACTGGCGTATTTTGCGTACATACATATGCTGGATCCGAAAACTCATCAGCACGTGTTTGAAGCGCCAGGTGTCGGCCACTCGAGCGGGCGGATGTATGCATCCGCGTGCGGGCTGAGCGCACTGTTCGACAAGCCGGGCTGTAGGTACTCGGCATCTGAGCAACCGTGAGGAGAAAGTCGGCGACATCCTACAAGTAGCGCGAGCGGTGCAGCAATCAAAAGCCCGCACAGGAAGCGATGGCAAGAGTCACGGTTGTCTTAAGCCAGCGGCATCGCTATCGCCTGGCGGAGCGGGTGTCTGGCCAATCCTTACTGAATGGTCAAAGCCGCTCGGTTACTTCGTTCACACCACAGCTGATGGCATGTGTGTGAGTCTGCGGTCAGAGTGCCTTTCATCGTAGGCCGGAGGCTGCTATCGGCCAGAACCGGTCGCTCGACGGCGAGCTTAAGGTCTACAAAAATCGTACTTTTTGCACCAAGAGATTGCGATGACCGAGAAATGAAAAGCGTTGGGTGTGGTTGCAGATGGAACGCCGATAACAATCTCGGGAGTCAATCTTTAGTCCTTTAGATGGACCAAATTATTGGGGCCGGCCGTTGACTTGCCCCATCCACAACATCAAGCCCAACGGCACGTGATGCGCGTCTTTGAAATACAAACTGAGGCAGACAACCCCCTCAGGGGCAACGTCTTTCAATCCCAGCAGTAGCGCCGTGTTGATGGAATCGCGGCGTGCACTGCCGGAGATGGCTAAGAGCTTCATCTGGTTTTCCTTTAGAGACATCCTGCCGCGCGCCGGGCTATCAGCTTTCTGAACGACTGACGGCCCATCATCATCTAGACAAACGCATCCGTTCCGGTTCAGCGGGGGCTGAATAGCAATCGCGTCGTCGCGATGGATTTCTCTTATTGATGCGAGAGCAAGGGCCTAACAGCTTGCGCAATTGCGCGACCCAGCACAACGTGCTGATCGGCATCGAGATGGATGCCATCGATACGACTTGCGGACGTGATGCTGTTGGCATCGAATACTGGGCAGCCCAGCATTTGTGCTACGCCACGATAGGCTTGCGCAAGACCAACACTTTTTTGCTCCGCGCCAGCGAATTTATCCACCATAGCGCCTGCGGGTGCAACGATGGCTGGCGGTATTACAATCAGTATTGATGGTATGGGCATATCGGGCTCGATTGGCGCTTCGCGGATGGCGCAGACCAGTTCGCCGATGCCTTGTGCAGAATCTTTGGCAGAGTTGCGATGAATTGCCTGAAAATCGTTGGTACAAAGCATCAGGATGACCAGTGCCAACGGCGAATGCATTTCGATGCGCTGGGCGAGTCCATGTAGTCCGTTGCGGCCCTGCCGATCCGGATCATCCAAGACAGTGCAACGGCCGTTTAGACAGTCTTCAAGCACGCGCGTCGGATGTCCCGCAACTTGCAATGCTTGCTCCATGACGGCAGCCCATCGCTCATGAAACGCAAAACGTCGCCGTGTGCCCGGGATGATGCGCCATGACAGTGAGTCAGAATAAATCAGAATCTGTTGCATGGGGCTCCTTAGCGGAACGACGTTCGCCTTGATTGGCAGGGTCAAAGATGCGAATGGTAGGGCAAGCTGTCGCTATCGTGTAAGGGCTGTCAGGACAGTCGTCGTGCGCGTGGCCGTTGCGCTCTGGGATCGCTTGGGGCCAAGAGCAGCCATTCTGTCCGGCCATGAGGTGACACTCATCTATGCCATCCGCCAGTTTTCGTCTAACAGCAATGTATGCCGAGGCCGAAATGCAATCCGTCGCTCGCGTTACGTTCCTGCTTGCGTTGTGGAGGCGCTTCGCCTTGAGCCGAGCGCGCCATGGTTCTTGGTAAAAACAAAGACAGACGCGGAGCGTGACCTGCTGAGAATGGCCGAAACACTCTTAAGCGAGTTCCAGGCAGTGTTTCAGGCGCGCGGGTGTCCTGATGACATCGTCCGACGTCTCATGTTTACTTTTCAGTCACTTGAGACCGTGGAGCGAGACTATGGGGGCAACTGGTATTGGGCCTTGAAGCAGTCGACGTTTTAGCGAAGCGGCCTAGTGTCGGCATTGGCCACCAATTGGCGCCGCACAGATCGTAGGAATCGGATGTTATGGACGCCCGATCCGAATAGGGCAATGGGCACCGATGCGGTGAGCATCAGCGTGACTGGCTGGTGCCACAATCGCGGCACGAAAAAGCAGAGCGCGGCAAGGCCGATCAGGCACAGCAGCCATCCCACTTCTGACTCGCAGATGATGTCTCCGCTGCCGTGGTCGCGCCACGCTATCAGCGTCTGCCAGTTTCCGGGCTCCCTCAAATAGGCGGTCACTGTCATGCCCGCCTCGATGCGAGGCTCGCCGGTCGCGGCGGCGGAATACTCAATGGGGTCGCCGCTTTGGAAGCCGAACAGCGTCACTGGTATGCGGTTCTGCGAGGTCTTGGTAATGCCGAAGACGCGATCGAAGCGGACGGTTTCCAGAGGCATGCTTATTGGCGTTCTGTTGGAACTTGCGGAGTGACGAGGTCGATTTTGACCAGGTAGACCCCGAGCGTGCTCACCTTTTCGGTAACGCTGATCGTGCCGTGCTCCGGCAGAGATGGTAGGTTCCACAGGGAAGCGCACGTCTTGATCGTGCCGGCGCCGCCCGGGTCGACAAACTGGACGGCGGTATGGCAGCTTTTTGCGCCTCGGACTTTCTCAAATGCGGCTTGGGTGGTGACAAGGCGATCTGCAGTGAAGCGGGGAATTGCAGTCGCCCAGGTCCACGTCGTGAAGGCGCCGAACAGCGCAAAGCAAATAAATTGCCCCACTGGGTCGATCCTGCGTTTTGACGAGGTGTCCGACTTTGGGAAATCGAGTATGGCGAACAGCATTGCGACAATCACCCCTCCGGCCAAGGCGATATAGAACCTTGGAAACAGGGATAGAGCGTAGCAATCGCGCGCAAACAAGAACGCCGGGTAGATAGACAACAACAAAAGGAACAGCAGGGACAGCCCCAGAATTGCTTTGTGTCGCGCGAGCATTTCGTATGTTCAGCCAGGGCAGATATCACAGAAAGGCAGCAGGATATGCGACATGTTCCAACGGCTGTGTTCGGCCAGGAACGGACGATGGTGAGGGCGGCTGTCAGGCGGGCCCGGAGATGCGACCCAAGTCTAGCGCTGCAGGCCCAGATTCTGGTATTCGGAGCCGACAACCTTCCGGTGCGGTCCGACGAGTGGTTCATGGCGAACGAGGTTGTCCAGATTTTTCTTACGTTCTGTGCCAACGTGCCATTTCCGAGCTACGTCGGTTGGCGCTCGGCGCCAGTGCTCTAATTATTAGTCGGGACATCTTTCGGCCAAATTCGGCCCGTTCCTCAGGTCTTGGGGGCTTCCCGGGAAACCAGCGACGAACTGTCTTGTGTGTCGCGCGGACACAAACCGCGAGCCTCCCCCCCCACCATTTGTAACATCGTCAGGTTTCTACGCCTCGCACCGAAGGTGCTCAACCCATTGATTTGTAAGTGGAATAGAGCCCTACAGATCCTTACAAATTAAAACGGTATCCAATCGGTTGATCGACCAAACTTTCTCCATCAACAGACCACATGCACTGGTCATGGGAGAACGAAGATGAACAACGAGCAACCGAACGTCCAAGGTCAACACTACGCCGGCACGTCGATGGGCCATATGCCACAGTCGCGCCGCATGCATCCGCTGATGGCCGCCGCTGCCGTCGCTGTGATCATCGCGAGCGTCACGGGGGTGGCCGCCATGACTGGCGTGCTGCCTACCTCGAAGGCTATGCAGGGCAGCACCGACCCGAACGTCGCCGCGCAAGCGGCCTCCGCACCGCCGGCACTTGTGGCTCCCGGCCAGACGGCAATGCCGAACCAAGCGGCCCCGGCCTATCCGGCACAGCCGAGCGCGGTACACCATGCGGTGCATCGTCCGGCCCCGTCGTATGCGGAACATAACCCGTCGTCTAACGCCGACTATGCGCAGCCGCGCCCGGCCGCGAGTCCATATGCCGGTCAGGTGACCGCCGTCACACCGGTCGCCACGCAGCAAGGCAACGAAACCGGTCTGGGCATGATCGGCGGCGCAGTGGTGGGTGGCCTTCTGGGCAATCAAGTCGGCAAGGGCAATGGCCGCACGCTGGCGACCGTCGCCGGCGCGGTGGGTGGCGGCTACGCAGGCCATGAAGCTGAAAACTACTACCACCGCGACACGTCCTACAACGTCAGCGTACGCATGGACAACGGCGCGACTCGCACCTTCACGTATAAGGCCGCACCGGGCTTCCAAGTGGGTGACCGCGTGCACGTGGAAAACGGCAGCCTGGCTGCAGGCTGATCGTTGCACGCTGCCACAGGCCGCATAAAACCGGCTCTCGGGCCGAATGCGGTTCCGCAAAGCGCAGGATCAGAAACAAGCAGAGAGGCCGTTCCGGCAAATCGGAACGGCTTTTTTTGTTCCCTTAACTTGACGGCAATCCGGTTGGCCTTGGTGTGAGTGAGGAGACTAACAGCGGCTTGTTTGTTGCGTTCCGATTCTTGGCGGCACTGCTCAGGGACATTCAGGAGAGCTAGCGTGGGATGCGTCCTCGTATTCAGGCAGCAACTGTGCGGCCGCCCACCTTGAAGACCGCCACTGCACGGCGCAGCGCATCTGCCTAGTCGGCCATTGCATGCGTTGCTGCGGAGGCTTCTTCCACCAGCGCAGCGTTCTCCTGTGTGACTTCTTCAATTTGGCCAACGGCCATGTTGACCTGCTCGATGCCGGTGCTCTGTTCAGCGGATGCCGGCGAGATCTCCCCGACGATCTGGGTCACTCGCAATCACAGAGGAAACGCTAGTCGATGAACACGGTCCGGTTCTTGCCGGAGGTCTTCGCGCGATACATCGCACTATCTGCGCGGCGCAGGATGGCGGGGATGTCGAGTGGTTCGCTTCGCGTGTCGGTTGAAAACAGATAGATGCCGATGCTGGCCGACACAGAAACAGGATGCCCATCAACGGTTTGAATCGCATTCAGTACCGATTGGACATCATCTGCAATGGCTTGCGCGTCTGTCTTGCTATAAAGGTCGCGCGCCAGAATCACAAACTCGTCGCCTCCCAGGCGGGAGAGCGTATCGCCCCGGCGCATGCGAGCTTGCAAGGCTTGGGCAAAGCGTTGCAGCAGCAAGTCTCCTACTCCGTGCCCATACGCGTCGTTGACCTGTTTGAACCCGTCCAAATCAATGAGCAACAGAGCCGTTCGTTCCGCCTCGCCATCTTGACCACAAAGGACGCGCGCGATGGTCTTCTCAAGGCTTTTGCGATTGCTCAGACCCGTCAAAGGATCAGTAGCGGCTCGCTTCTCGAGCCTGTTGACCAACACTGACAAATATATGGAGGTTGCGGTAACGCCAAAGGCGATGCCCAGCCCGGCGAAAAAATTCTCCTGCCACCACGGTGCCCATCGCATGAGCGCGACAATGCCAGCAAGCGCGACAGTGCAGGAGAGTGCCAACATGCGCTTGCCATAGCGACACCCGGCGCCTACCAAAAACCAGAAGAAGGCCCATAGCATGGGCAATGCTATCCGGCCTCCTGCGGCAAGAATCACCACCACCGAAGCCTGATCCATGACGGTGGTCGTCACTAAGCGCGTGCGCGATGGGACGGACAGCGTGTTGACTGCCAAATACGTACCGACGCTGAATACGACATAAAAAAGACATGCCAATAGCGTTCGGTAGGCCTCAGGCGTTGGTTGGGTAAGCGCAACGACTGCATAGGCCAGGAGGGGTAGCGGGCCCAGGTAGATCCGCAACAGCGCTTGCTCGTACTCCGGCAGCCTTTCAACGGTGCGCAAACGCCGGGCTCCGCTAACGCCAAGTAAATCTGCCCATCTCATATGAACTCGCAAGCCACAATCTTTCTTGTTCTAGCTGAGTGTAGTGGATGCGCCGGCGCTTCAGTTCATCTGCCAATGTAGTTAATTGGTGGGGTTGCGCGAGCGCGCAGAGCAAATCAAACGGCTGGATAATGTCGCTGTACCTTACTAGCTCGCGTTCGTAGGTCACTTAGCCCAGACGGCATCGACCTCACGCAGCAAGTGGCCGCCGAGTATGTAGTCGCCCAGCGTTGCTGCTTTTGCCTCAAGCTGTTCCAACTGACCCGCCGGCAATAGGTTCAGGTCGAACTGGCAATAGAGGTTCCGCTGCCGGAACGACGTCTTCGCGCGCGAGAGCCCAGTAACTAGTGCCTCCGGCGATTTGACCGCGATGCTCTCGTGGCCACGGAATTCCACGCGAACGCCAACCGCTCGCCCGAGTCGGCCCAGTTCAACGGCGTCTTGCCAGCCCGACTCGTAGTCGAGCTCTACGACTGCGACGCCGCCCGACCCAAGCAGCCGTAACGCTTCTTCCCTGGTGCTGGCGCGTGCCGTGGTTTTTGCCATATGGTCGTTCCCCGTGATTCGCGAGGGCCTGCATACCGCGTGTCCTGTTTGCATCATCTGGTCGGCGCGAATCCATATGGACTCGGTTGGTTGATAAGCGGAGTTACTCCATTGAGGCCGACCAGCTCGCGTGAACCAGAGATGAAAGTACGCGTGCCACGCCTCCGCTTGGGGCGCAGTAGTCGCATGCCTCCCTCTGAAGAGGTACCGGTGCCTCGAAATACTGTATAAATATACAGTATTTCGAGTGTGGCAACACGCGTCTTTGCGGCTCCCTATGCAAGGAGCTTTCTTCGGCTGCGCTTCGTACGAACGGCGCAGCATCCCACTCCGGAAGCGCCGGTCTGCCGTCGGAATCTACCGTGAACCGAAAGGAGTCCTGCACGCGTAAAGCGTTGTCCCTGGCATCTGTGCGGACAGAGATGAAGTACTGTCACAGACCTCATCTCAACTCATTTCAGCAGCGGCAGTGCGGCACTCTCCATTACGTGCCACAACGTTAATAAACCATAACTGTGCCGGTGCTTGTCACGCGCTAGCATCACCGCGTCGGGAGACGCGATGCGCGGCAATATCACTTAATGCAGATATAGATAACGCGCAACGAGAATCATCCTTCATAGGGAGGCGCGGAGTTCCGTAACCCTTTAATATCCCGGCGCAAATTTCCAGTTTGGGCCAGAGGCCTTTCATCGATGGCAGGCGTGGTCCGGCATTTGACATCGTTGGAGGGAGAACATGGTCTTCGTGCCCCGACTATTGAGTTTGCAGCACGCAGCCGTCGCGCAATGCCATCGGCTGTCCGAATCGGAGCGCGGCTGGGGCGCTGACGTGCTTCTGATTTTCAGATAAGCCACTGCTCTTACCGATGTACCTGCCTCAATCCGCCCTGTCGGCGCTCTCGGGCCTCGTAGGTCAGCATACGCGCCAGATCACCATCGAAACTGCACTGACCACGGACAACTTGGTCGTGGAGCGCTTCACTGCCAAGGAGGCAGTGTCTGCACCGTTCGCTTTGCACATCGATTGCTTGAGCCCGTCCGCTCATCTCGATACCGCCAAGCTGGCGACCGAGGAAATCACGCTACGGCTGATGCTGCCCGACGGCAGCTGGCGCGCATGGCACGGTTATGTGGTGGCCTGCGCCGCCCTCGGAGGTGATGGTGGTCTCGCACGCTATCGGCTGACGGTCGGTTCGTGGTTGGACCGCTTGCGCACCCGCAGCGACTGCTTCGTCTTCCAGGACAAGACCGCGCTAGAGATCATCGAAGACGTGCTGGCCGACTATCCTCTAGCGCACTACCGTTTGGCAGTGAGCCAGCCGTGTGCCAAGCGCTCCATCTGCTCCCAGTATCGCGAAACCGATTTCGCGTTTATCGAACGCCTGCTGGCAGAGGAAGGACTGTCTTATCGCTTCGAGCATCAGCAGGGCGATGCTTCTCAGTCCAGGGACGGCAAGGCCGCGCAGTCGCGCCATTGTCTGGTCATCTTCGACAACGACGCCGACCGACCAACCTGTGCGCAGCCGCAGATCCGCTTCCACCGCGTGGATGCGACCGAGCGAGAGGACGCCATCGAGCGTTTCTCTCGGACCCATACGGTTGGCACCAATGCGGTCACGCTTGCCTCGTGGGACTTCAAGGCGCTTGCTGCCACCTCCGCCCAGGCTACCGCTCGTGACCCCGGCGGTGAGCTGCCGACGTTGGAGCGTTTCGAGGCTTCCGGTCCGTATCTATTCAAGGACGCGCAAGGCGCGGACCGTGCGGCACGGTTGCGCATGCAGGCACACGAAGGTGGCTATTTGCGCTATCAGGGCCAAGGCAGCGTACGCCAGTTGGGCGCCGGTGAGCGATTCACGCTTTCCCAGCACTTCGACAGCCGCCATAGCGAATTCGTCACGCTGCAGATCGAGCACGAAGCCGCGAACAACCTCGGCATTGAAGTTGCCAGCCTGCTGGGCACCACGGACATCGAATCCGGCAGTTACCGCAATCGTTTTGTAGCGGTGCCGGCTGAGGCCCCCATCGTGCCGCAGTATCGCCGCCGTCCAACGGCGCCGGAAGGACAAGCTGCAGTGGTAATCGCCGAAGATGGCGCGCCGCTGACAACGGATCGCGATCACCGCGTGCGCGTCCGTTTCCCGTGGTTGCGCGCGCCAGATGCCAGCTCGTTCCGAGACCCGGACAGCAGCGACCGCGGCCAAGTCACTGCCTGGGTGCGTGTAGCGACTTCCAGTGCAGGTCCCAATTGGGGTGCGAACCACTTGCCACGCGCGGGCACGCAGGTGCTGCTGACCTACATCGACGGAGATATTGATAGGCCGCTGGCGGCCATGCAGCTCCATAGTGAGCGGGATGCTTTACCTTGGCCCGCTGCCGATGCGCCGCTCGGGCAAGTGCTGTCCGGTTGGCACTCGCAGGCACTTGGCGGCGATGGCTACAACCAGTGGGTCGTGGACGATCATCCGGGGCAGCTTCGCACACGGCTTGCCAGCTCTACGGCCAACAGCCAACTCAGCTTGGGCTACGTGATGTCGCACGGCGCGACCGGTGGCGAGCGCGGCAGTTGGCGGGGCACGGGTGCAGAACTGCGTACCGATGCGTGGGCTGTAGTGCGCGCAGGAGGTGGGCTGTTGCTTTCGACAACGGCACGTCCGCAGGCGGCCGGCACGATGCTCGACATCAACGAGGCACGCGGCCAACTCACGGCAGCGCAGAAAACTGCGCGGCGTTTGTCCGATGCGGCCTCCAGTCAACAGGCGTTGCCGCTCACTGCCAACGAAGCTTTTGACCCGCTCACCCAGGGGCTGGACCCGGCCCAAGATGGGCGCTACGAGGATAACGTCAATGGACAAGACGCCATCCAGCCGAACAAGGCACCGGTCGAGCGCTTCGGCCAGCCGTGGCTAGTCGCGGAATCGCCCACGAGCATTGCGCTGGCCTCTCAGGCCACTACAACGGTCTACGCGGGCCGGCATCTGCACGGTACGGCACAAGCTGACTGGCATCTTGCCGCCGGCAACGTCGTTGCTGCAGCGGCTGCGAAGGGAGTAAGTCTGTTCGCGCAACGCAACGGCATCCGCGCGATTGCAGAGGGGGGCCCGGTGTCGATTCAGGCCCATACCGATGCACTGGCGGTGCTGGCGGACAAGGCCGTTACCGTCACGTCGTCGGCAGATTCCGTTGAAATCCTGGCGCAGAAGAACATCGTGTTGCACGGCGGGGATTCGATGGTCCGACTCGAGGGCAATGCGGTCACGTTCGAGACGTCGGGGCTGTTGTCTGTGAAGGGAGCCGGACACCCATTGGTTGGACCAGGAGGACAGGCGGCTGAGTTGCCCCCGCTGCCGCTCGGGGTGGTCGACCTGCACAACAAGCTTGAGCTGAATCTAACGGACGACAACCTGAAGCCGGTGCCGAATGCCCCATACAAGGTGCGATTTAGTGACGGCACCACGATTAGCGGAAAGCTGGACAGCAACGGGCATGCGGTACTGCACGACGTGCCTGGCCCCGGCAAAGTGTTCTTCGGCGAAGACCCGCGTCCTTTCACGCCGGCTCCGCTGCCGGCTGCGAAGGCGATTGATCCTGAAGATGTCCTCAAAGAGCTCCATGACGCAGGACATCAGGGCATCAGCGACGAGAACCTCGCCAGTCTGTTCAATCAATTCTCAGGCCGTCCGGACGTGCAATGAGCGATACCGATCAACAAGCCATCCAAGACGCGGTCGAGCAAATTGGGCTGTCGATGGCCGCGAATGCCTTCCCACTGTTCTATGTCGCGCAGAACGTGTACGACACATCGGAGAGCGTTTGGAATGTATGGAATGCCCGAAATAGCACTGATGAGCTGACGAAGATCGAGACAGGCATCGACCTTGTGTTCGCCGTGGTAGGTTGGGTGCCTGTGGTCGGCGCTGGCGTCAAGCGCACCTTCCGTCTCGTCAACCACAAGTCCGAAATCTACGGGCCAGTGCTGTTCGATATCTTGCGCCTCGTCCTGCAGAAGGCTGGCGTGCATACGAGCCCGGAAGAGCTTGTCGATAAGCTCTTCGACGCCTCCGGCTTGAAGAAACTGCTGACTGAGTCGCGCGAGCATATCGAACACTCCTGGATGTATCGCAGAATGCCGACTTCAGTTCAACTCACATTCAATCAGGCTCTTGCATGGGTGGAAGTCAATCTGCCGTATTGGCTGACTCAGTTCGTCGAACGCAAGCTGTTGCACTGGAAGAAGAAGCAGCCGAACTCTTCCGCAGAAAGCAACTTGGAGAGACGTAGGACCACCGACAAGCCAGCTGCCAAGGGTGAAGAGGCAAAACAAGGGCATGAGAGGGCGAAATCGTCGCCTTCGACAGGCGTGGTGAACGCAAAGCTCGCTGTTGCTGAGATCACCACAGGCGTCACCGGCATCCTTGGCGAGCACATTGCAGACTATTACTGCTACGAGCATCTACGCTGGGGTTCTGGTTGGGCCGAGCACGACCAAGGCCCGCTAGGACATTGGTCCAGGCAGCCAGATACGGAGACCCTTGGCAAACTGAACGACAAAGGTCAGCTCAACAAGCTCTTTACGCTCAATCCTCGAGGTCATGGCATTGACGGGGTTTGGCGGGCCGATCCGATATCAAACGAAGGCAAGCGGTATGCCATTGTGGAGGCGAAAGCGTCTAAAGTTGCCAAGCCCCTGGCAGACCCGAACGCGAAGCACAAACTTGATGGCCGATTGGGCTTGGCGAATCGCATCAAGGATGCAGTACGCCCCGAAGCCGAAGAACTGCTCGAACCGCCCACTGATGGCACTGGACCGAGCCAGGCAGCGGCGTCAACACCGGGCGGCAAGATTGCTAGTGGAAGGCGCCAACCGAATAAGAGCTCACCTGCTGCGTCAGGCGGTACGGGTTCCCGGTCGCCCGAAACGAGGTCCAGCAAGGTTGTTCAGATGAGCGACGATTGGATTGAGCAAAATCTAGGTGGCGCAGTAAATGGAACCTTGGTCGGCAGCATCCGGAAGCATGGGTACTCACGCCATCTGCTGTACGTGCCGTTTTATCTTCCCTCTGCGGCCGAACATGAAGTCGCGCTAATGAGAGGGGACGAGCATGGGCACCGCGACCATCAATTGCCTCCCACACATCACTACCACGATGCTGAGGTCGAGGCGGCAGTAAAGAGAAAGAAGGCGCGTTTGCGATAGATCGCGCAGCTGGGAAGGCACTAATGACAAATTTTGACAGCATCCGCCGACAACGCTTTCTAAGCGAGTCTTATAGCAAATGGTTATCGAAGATCATTGAAGAGGAGCTCACGCACTGGTCCTCGCATGTGCCTCCAAACGGCGGTAGTGAAGCCGGAAGAACGGCGCTCGGCGCACGTTACGTGGCAAGAGACACTTTCAGAAAACTACTTCTTCAATACACGAGTGGTGCCGACCTGCACTTGCTCCGAGGAGAACTGGAAACAGTCATTAGTGCCTTAGAACGCTACACAGAATTAAAACGTGTAGCGGAGGAGGACGATACTTATCCGCCCTACATGTTCGGCGAGATCGAAGAATACGAAGCAGCGATGCAGTTGATCGCACTTTGCCATCTGCTTCACCGGTGTGATTTGCTCCCACGGTTAGCTGCCATGCTGGACCCGTCGTACCGCGCGCAGGATACGCTGTACGAGGATCTGCTTGCCTACGGTATGGACGGTCGGGTTGACGTGGACAAGTGGTTCCACGAACCGTACCGTGACTTGATCAACTCACTTTACAGCGATACAGATGAACTCGGTATCTCGTTGGTCGTGTCGTATTTGGACCAGTGGTATCCGGCTATGCGTTCTGCTTCGTGGCACGACAGCCATCTCAAAGCGAACGAGCAGGAGGGAGGGGCGTATGTTGGCTATTGGGCCATTGAGGCTGCGGCAGCCACGTTCCTACTCGGGCTGGATGATTCGAGCTACCGCGACCATCTGCTGTATCCCAAGGACTTGATCGATTTCGCGCGCAGCTTCCAAGCTGTCGAAGGCGAGGACGATGGTACGGACAGACTCAGCTTGCGTTGCGAGGCCGGTCAGCCTTGCCCGAAGACCGGCTATTGGATCACGCCGGCCAAAGCAGCATCGCGCCGGTACTTCCAGCACGGGGAGACGATGCCCGAGGTGCAATCCGACTACGGTTCGACCATTTGGCAATGGGATGGCGACCAGTCTGATCCGAAACTGTAGTGTTTTTTCAGATCTCCGCCTGCCGACACCTGCAAACAAGTGACCATGCTGTTTCATCGCTCGACGCAGCGTGCTCCCCGTCGAACGTTGGACTGGGACGATATTCGTAGTCAACTTGTTGCGATGCAAGGGGACTTGCTACCCGTGAGCGTGGCTGAGGCGGCGCGGCGTCTCAATGTCGATGTACGTCAGATCTACCAGAACGCAAACACAGAGGCTCGCGTGCTGGCGGAGCGCTGGCGGCAGCATATGCGACGCCGAGGCGAGCAGAGCGTGGATAGGGCCCGAGATGCGATTGATGCCGCATGCCAAGACATCCTTAGCGAAGGGAAGGCGATCAATCTACGCGAAATAAGAAAGCGTGTCCCGCAAGAGGTACTCGGCAGCGTTAAAGGCGTGATCACCTTGCTGCAGGAAGCGCGGGATCGTATGGAGGCGGACTGAAGGTCACCGAAGAGTAAGAGTTCAAGACAAAAGCCGGCCATTGGCCGGCTTTTTTTTGCCCGTCGGTTTTGCGACCGTTTGAGGACTGCCCGTCAAGGTGCGCCGCGCCGATAAAGCATAACGTGGCCGATCGGGTAAACAACCATAACCTGTCCAAATGGCCACTTTATGCTTAACGGCACAGTTTTGTTGTTCCTCAATAAATCATCAGATGGTGGGGCGTACAGGATTTGAACCTGCCTGCCTGCGCCGGTAAACCGCCGCCGCTCGACCCATGAGCTACCGCCCCGCCTTCACTATATCGACCCT
>Ga0209759_1000702_pt1 | contig 29927 bp, 10 predicted proteins | sample AraplaCL_Col_mMS_FD_184261 | JGI IMG/M metagenome (GOLD analysis project Ga0209759, IMG submission 184261) | Arabidopsis root microbial communities from the University of North Carolina, USA - plate scrape CL_Col_mMS (SPAdes) (version 2) | ecosystem: Host-associated > Plants > Roots >...
GCTCGTACCCCAACGCCAGGTTCCGCACCGCGGCCTGGGCACGCCCGAAGGCCGCGCTGCACTCGTGCACGCCGTGGCGCACATCGAATTCAACGCCATCAACCTCGCCTGGGACGCGGTCTACCGCTTCCGCCACATGCCGCCGGATTACTACCGCGACTGGGCCAACTGCGCCAACGACGAAGCGCGCCACTTCGCCATGCTGTCCAAGCGACTCGCCGAACTCGGCCACGCCTACGGCGATTTCGATGCGCATAATGGCCTGTGGGAAATGGCCGAGAAAACCGCGCATCACGACACTGCGCGCATGGCGCTGGTGCCGCGCGTACTGGAAGCGCGCGGCCTGGACGTCACGCCCGGCATGATCGAACGCCTGCGCAGCGTCGGCGACGAAAACACCATCGCCATCCTGGAAGTGATCCTGCGCGAAGAAGTCGCGCACGTGGCCGCCGGCACGCGCTGGTTCAAATGGTGCTGCGAACGCGACGGCGTCGACCCGCGCGAAACCTTTCTCGACTTCGTGCGTGATTACATGGGGCGGAATTTACGCGGGCCATTCAACCGGCCCGCGCGCTTGCAAGCCGGGTTTGATGAGGTGGAGCTGGACCATCTCGCCAAGCTGGCGCTTGCTTCGTAGCACATTGGTTGACATGTAAGCATTTTTGTTTACAATTTTTTCGGGCATCTACTGCAAGGAAGCGCAGTGAAGCAAAGCGAGTTCGTGAAATGGCTGCGAGCTCAAGGTGTAGTGACAAAGAACGGCAAGAAGCACCTGAAGCTCTACTACCAAGGCAAGCAAACCATCCTTCCTCGGCATCCGGCCGCTGAGCTCAAGCAGCCGTTGGTGGAGGGGGTAAAAAAAGCCCTTGGCTTTAAATAATTCCCAGGAGGTCCCTATGCGTTATCCAGCCCGATTCAAAGCGGCCCCTGAAGGTGGTTTCGTCGTGACCTTCCGGGATATCCCGGAAGCCATCACCCAAGGCGAATCCGAGGAGGAAACCATGGAGATGGCGGTTGATGCGCTTGTAACGGCGATGGATTTTTATTTCGAAGACCATCGGCCCGTACCCCTACCGTCCACGCCGCGCAGAGGGGAGCGTTTAGTGGAATTGCCGCCCAGCGTTGTTGCCAAGGTTCTGCTGCTCAACGAGATGTTGGCTCAGCATGTCAGCAATGCGCAGCTGGCCAATTTGGTTGGTTTTACACGGCAGGAAATCAACCGTGTAACCGATCTGCGGCACAGCACCAAGATCGACACCATCGCCAAAGCCCTGAACTCGCTTGGCAGACATTTGCGGCTGGAAGTCAGCTGATTGGTGCTAGGGCCTGTTTACACTATTGGCGTGGCTCGCGCTGGGAGCTGTTTGCGCGCCAGACAAGGAAGAGCGAAGGCGTGTGCGTCGGTACACGACTGAGCGATGACGCGGTATGGCGGGCAAACAGACCCAGCCCTTCGGGTTGCCGTTGCGTAGCCGCCATGCGGCAGCGCGCGGCTTGACTTGGCAACCAGCCAAGCCGGCGCCACGCACTACCACCTGACGGCTACGCAACGGCAACGCGAGCTACGCCAATAGTGTAAACAGGCCCTAGCCACCGAATGGCAAGTCTCAATACACATAGTTGACCGCCACCGCCGGCGTGATGCTCCCCGTGCTGTTATGCCCGCCAAAAATCACTCGCGTTCCCAGCAACACGCCAATCCGCGGCGACCAGTTGTATTCGATCGCCGGCGCCACCCCGAATGCCGTGCTGCTGCCGGAATTCATTCGCACCTCTTGCGGATAAGGCACACCAACCGGGTCCACACTGTCCATGCCCGCCAGACGTGTGGTGTCGTTATGGCTATAGATGAAATCCGTCGCCAGCACCCAGCGCTGCGTGAGGCTGTATTCGAACGCCAGATCGGCAAGGAAGCCGTTGCCGGGTTTGACGCGCCCGTGGAACCCTGCATCCGTGCCGTACACGCTCACGCCTTTCACGGATGCACTGCGCGAAAACGATCTGGACACATTGAAACGGGTGCGCAGGATGCGCCCGTTCGGCAGCCAGAAATACATCTGCGAATTGAGCCACACCGTGGTGGTGTAGGTGCCGCTGCCCAGGCCATTGGCCAGCCGGCTGCCAAGCTGGTCGTATTTGCCGGTGGGCAAGGTTTCCTGCAGCAGGATGGCCGTGGTCGGTATCCAGCTGCCTTGCTGGAATTCCGTCAGCCGGTACTGCGCCTGCAGCGTCCAATCGCCAATGCCGATGCTTGAGCTATTGGGTCCGTTGCTGGCCTTGTTGTAGCTGATCACGGGAATCATCCCTACCGAAAACCGATCGACCAGTCCGTACAGAATGTACGCATTCGAGCCAAACGTATCGGTATGCGGGCGCCGCACGTCGTAAACGTAAGGCTCGAACAGAAAGTGCCCCGGCGGCAGCGTTTCGGCGGAGTTCGCCAGCATCGGGCCGGTCCACCAGGCATCGCTCATCGACTCCTGCGCGCCGCTCGTTTGCGCGGACGCGTTGAGCGAGGCGATACCGCCAAGCATGCAAAGCAAAAGTGCGGGGCGTTGCCTTGTTCTCATGATGGGCCTTGGGTCGGATGGCCGCCAAGCTTCGACCGATGGCGCTGCGTTCGCCATCCGGAACATGCGCGTTGTCGAGGGTGGGGCAGGGCGAAAAGTAAGCCGCCCAGTGGTTCGCGAAAATAGCCACTTCGGTATGATTCCGAGCGACCACTTCAGGCCACTCGCATGAAACGACTAGCCAAGGGTTTCCTGCCCCCAGTCGCGCTCGATACCGCCAGCGGCGTGCCGATGTACGACCAGCTCTCGGAGTGGTTTCGCCGCGCCATTCTCGCCGGGCAATTGCGGCCGGGGCAGCGCGTACCCTCCACGCGCAGCCTGGCGAAGGAGCTCAACATTTCGCGCGTGCCCGTGCTGAGCGCCTACGAACAATTGTTCGCCGAGGGCTACCTGGAAACCTTCGTGGGCGCGGGCACCTGCGTGGCGCATTCGATACCCGCCGACACCAGGCCCGTGAATCCAGCACAGCGCGCCGCGCAGCGATCCGCGCCAAGCGCACCGCGCCGCGTGGCCCGGCGCGTGGAAGGCCTGCGCACGCCACCGCAAACCTGGGCCGACAACCAGGGCGCGTTCCGCATCGGCTTGCCTGCGATGGATCACTTCCCAACCGCCGCCTGGGCCAAGCTGGTCAACCGCCACGCGCGCCATGCCGCCATCGGCGACATGGTCTACGCCGGCCCCATGGGCTACCCGCCGCTGCGCGAAGCCATCGCCGAATACCTCGCCACCGTGCGCGCCGTACGCTGCGATGCCTCGCAAATCATCATCACCACCGGTTCGCAGCAAGGCTTGCAGCTATGCGCCCACGCGCTGCTGGAAGCGAAGGATCACGTATGGATGGAAGATCCCGGTTACCCCGGCGCACGCCAGGCGCTGCACACCGTAGGCGCGCAGATCGTGCCGGTGCCCGTCGACGATGAAGGCCTGCATGTCGACGCAGCCATCCGGTTGAGCCGCCACGCACGCGCCGCCTACATCTCGCCATCCCATCAATTCCCGCTCGGCGTCACCATGAGCGCCTCGCGGCGCATGCAATTGCTCAACTGGGCCGCGCGCACCGGCGCATGGATCATCGAAGACGACTACGACAGCGAATACCGCTTCGGCGGCCGACCGCTCGCTTCGTTGCAAGGCATGGATAGCGACGACCGCGTCATCTACGTCGGCACCTTCAGCAAGGTGATGTTTCCCGCCTTGCGCATGGGCTACATCGTGGTTCCCAAAGACCTCGTCAGCGCCTTCGCCGCGGTGCGCGACGCGTTCGACACCTTCTCCCCCACGCTCTACCAGGCCGCACTCACCGACTTCATTCGCGACGGTCAATTCGCCAGGCACATCCGCCGCATGCGCGCCCTCTATCTGGAACGCCGCATGGCCTTGCTCGACGCCATCGATCACTACATGGACGGCAAACTGGAAGTGATCGGCACCCACGCCGGCATGCAACTCACCGCGCTCCTACCGCGCGGGATCGACGACGTGGCGCTTTCCATCCAAACCGCCAAGCTGGGTGTTTCCACGCGGCCTTTGTCCATTTGCTACGCCAGGCCGCCGAGGCGGGGCGGGGTGATCCTGGGTTACTCGGGGGCGAGTGTGCAGGAGATTCGGGAGGGGGTGCGTAAGCTACGGTCTTGTTTATCAAGTAATTAGATGAGGCAGACCAAGCTACGGCCGCTAAGGAATAATCGTCATAAGCCGCTCGGCTCTCAAACCTAAACTTTCGCTCTAAATCCCAGATTAGTACTCCCGAATACGGTCGCCGCGGTGGCGGCCTCATCATTCCATGGGAGTAGGACGATGGTCGCAGTGATCTCGGGCAATGGTCTGGGCCTTGGCAATACCTCGCTGACGCAACTGGGCCAATCGCAAGGAGGCTCGCCCTCGCTGGGCCAGGCCGGCAACCGCAGCTACGTCAACGCCGCCACCGGCAACCTGATCCTGCAGAGCAACGACGAAGGCCTCTTGTTCGACGGCCTGCCGCTCAACGTGCTGCGCACCTACAACAGCCTGGGCCAGTTGAACGGCAACGACGGCTGGACCTACGGCTTCAGCCGTAACGTGAATGGATTGACCGGCACCCTCAACACCGCCGGCAGCACCATCACTCGTACCGACGATGATGGATCGAGCGTCGTCTATACCTACAACGCCACCTTGGGCGTGTACCAAAGCACCGACCAGAGCGGTGCCATCGACACGCTGAGCTGGAACGCGACGAGTTCCAACTGGACCTGGACCGACGCCGCCAGCACCACCCAGGAAACCTACGACGCCACCGGCCAGCTCACCGCACTGACCGACACGAGCAGTGGCGCCAGCTACAACTTCAGCTACAGCAACGGCCAGTTGAGCCAGATCGTGGCCGGCGACGGCGACACGCTGATTTTTGGCTACAACACCAACAACCAGTTGATCAGCCTGTCGATCCAGGAAATCCCGCCCGGCCAGAGCACCGCTGTCACACGCCAGGCGGTGAGCTACGGCTACGACACCCAAGGCCGCTTGGCTGCCGTAACCACCGTGCTCGGCTCGGATACCGATAACGATGCGGCGGGCTACAGCACTTCCTATACCTACGTGGGCAATACGGACCTGATCGCTTCGGTGACCCAGGGTGATGGCACCACGGTCAGCTATACCTATAACGCCAACAACCAGATCGCCAGCATCACCACCGGCACCGGTAGCGCCGCGCAAACGCTCACCCTCGGCTACAACACCGACAGCACCAGCGTTACCGATGGCCTGGGCAACGTCACCAGCTATCAATACAACGCCCAGGGCCAGCTCACGAGCGTGATCGCGCCGGCGGTCAACGGCAACTCGCCGACCACCACCTATGCGTATGACGCCGACGGCAACCTGTTGACGAGCACCGATCCGAACGGCGCCATCACCACCTATCAATACGATGCCAGCGGCAACCTGCTGAGCGTGGAAGACGGCGCCGGCAACACGGTCAGCTACACCTACAACGCCAACGACCAAGTCACCAGCAAGACCACTTATACGGTGCCCGCGCAGGGTGAAGTGGGGCAGAGCGGTTATGTAGCGCCAAGCGGCGCCGAGACGACCTACTACGTCTACAACGCGACCAACCAGCTCGCCTACACCATCGACCCGTTGGGCGCCGTCAGCGAGAACGACTACACCCCGGTCAACGGCCTGAGCGAACTCACCACCACGCGCCAGTACCTGGGGGCTACTTACAGCACGAGCAACAACAGCCCCAGCAATCCGCCTGCGCTGGCAGACCTGCAGGCGTGGGTACAAAGCAGCGCGGTGCAAAGCACGCTGAGCCAAAGCACGCGCATCGACTACAGCTACGACGTACGCGGCCAGCTCGCGACGCAAACCCAGTACGACACGGTCGATGCCAACGGCAACGGCGTGCTGACCAACGGCACCGTGATCACCACCACCACGTACGACGTACAAGGCAAGCTGCTACAAACAAGCACGGAAACCGGTGCCAACCGAACAACCTTGCAGACCACCACTTATGCCTACGATGGCCTGGGTCGAGTAATCAGCAAGACCGATCCGTTGGGCAATGTCACCAGTTATGTCTATGCCGATAACGGCAGCAACGACACGTTGGTGATTACGCAGGCTAATGGCTTGATTACTACGCAGGTGCGTAATAGTGCGGGGCTATTGGTAAGTAGTACGCAATCGACTTCCGGTGCATCAGGCAGTGGTGGCTCGGGCTCCGGCAGCAGCGAACAAGCGAACATAACGGTCAAAGACGCACAAGGCCGCGTTGTAGGACAGATCACTTATCAGGATGGCCCAGGATTTACGCAGGAAAACATGTTGATCCTGACGTCCTACGACAGTCATGGGGAGGTGAGCGAAGGAGTTCTTTACACGACGCCCTTGACGAGCCAACAGATTGCGTCGTTGGGCAGCAGTCCTACCCTTGCGCAGTTGCAGGCATTGGCGACGCCCAGTTCCGATGATCAGATGTATCTGGTCGTGAAGGATGATCAGGGCCGCACCGTGGCGCAGGTTGGCAGTCCATTTGACTATACCTATTGGATTGGGCGTCCCACCAACTATCTGACCATCACCACTTACAACAGCTCTGGCGAAGTCGGCTCGACAACGAACTACGCCACATCGCTGACCTCTTCACAAGTTCTCTCGCTGGGCAACAATCCAACGGCGACGCAACTGCAGGCGTTGGCATCTTCGGGCTCGGCGTTGACGACGTACTACGTTTATGATGATCAAGGCCGTGTGGTGGCACAGCTCACCGGTCAGGTCGATACGGTGACCAACGCCGACGGCTCGACGCAGCAGGTGGTTGATTATGTCGCAACCATCACCAGCTACGGTGGTGCAGGTGGCATCCACGGAACGATTCGGTATGCGACACCGCTGACCCAGGCGCAGGTGGCTTCATTAGGGAATGATCCCACGCTGGCACAAGTGCAGGCGTTGCTTACACCCAGCGACAACGACCAAGCAAACCTGATGGTCGAGGATGCGCAAGGCAATATCATAGGTGAGGTCGGTAATTTTTACGGCCCTGATTCTATCCCCGAAAATATGCTGTCCCTGATGTCTTACGACAGTCAGGGCCAGGTGAGCGAAGGCATTTTGTATGCGGTGGCGTTGACGAGCCAGCAGATCGCTTCGTTGGTGAACAATCCGACGCAGGCGCAATTGCAAGCATTGGCGACACCCAGTTCCAAGGACCAGATGTATCTGGTCGTGAAGGATGATCAGGGCCGCACCGTGGCGCAGGTTGGCAGTCCATTTGACTATACCTATTGGATTGGGCGTCCCACCAACTATCTGACCATCACCACTTACAACAGCTCCGGCGAAGTCGGCTCGACAACGAACTACGCCACATCGCTGACCTCTTCACAAGTTCTCTCGCTGGGCAACAATCCAACGGCGACGCAACTGCAGGCGTTGGCATCTTCGGGCTCGGCGTTGACGACGTACTACGTTTATGATGATCAAGGCCGTGTGGTGGCACAGCTCACCGGTCAGGTCGATACGGTGACCAACGCCGACGGCTCGACGCAGCAGGTGGTTGATTATGTCGCAACCATCACCAGCTACGGTGGTGCAGGTGGCATCCACGGAACGATTCGGTATGCGACACCGCTGACCCAGGCGCAGGTGGCTTCATTAGGGAATGATCCCACGCTGGCACAAGTGCAGGCGTTGCTTACACCCAGCGACAACGACCAAGCAAACCTGATGGTCGAGGATGCGCAAGGCAATATCATAGGTGAGGTCGGTAATTTTTACGGCCCTGATTCTATCCCCGAAAATATGCTGTCCCTGATGTCTTACGACAGTCAGGGCCAGGTGAGCGAAGGCATTTTGTATGCGGTGGCGTTGACGAGCCAGCAGATCGCTTCGTTGGTGAACAATCCGACGCAGGCGCAATTGCAAGCATTGGCGACACCCAGTTCCAAGGACCAGATGTATCTGGTCGTGAAGGATGATCAGGGCCGCACCGTGGCGCAGGTTGGCAGTCCATTTGACTATACCTATTGGATTGGGCGTCCCACCAACTATCTGACCATCACCACTTACAACAGCTCCGGCGAAGTCAGCTCGACAACGAACTACGCCACATCGCTGACCTCTTCGCAAGTTCTCTCGCTGGGTAGCAACCCTACTGCAGCACAATTGGCAGCGTTGGCGCCTTCTACTTCAGGCCTGACGACCTATTATGTCTACGGCAACCAAGGCCGGGTAGTGGCGCAGGCCGCCGGACAGGTCGATACGGTGATCAACGCGGACGGCTCGACGCAGCAAGTCGTCGACTACTACCTCACCACCACCAGCTATGGTAGTGACGGCAGCGTCAGCGGAACAGTCCGCTACGGAACGCCACTGACTCAGGCACAAGTCGCTTCGCTGGTCAGCGACCCCACGCTGGCCCAAGTACAAGTAGTCGTCAACGCCCTGGGCGGTGGCGCGGGCCAAGGTACAAGCACTTCGGCCTCTGGCAGAACAACCCAGTTCATCTACAACGCTGACGGGGAGCTTGTCGCGCAAATAGATCCGCTGGGGAACGCCACATTCACGTTCTACGATGCCGACGGCCGCGTAGCAGGTACGGTAGACCCAGCTGGTGCCGTAACGTCATATGCCTATGATGCTGATGGCAACGTCATTCGCACCACCCATTACGCAACCACAGTCAGCACCGCTGGCTGGTTGAGCAATGACTCGCTCACCGCAAGTGCGCCGAGCAGCTTGCCATTGCCCACCGCAAGCAGCGCGGATTTGACCACTACTTCCATCTACGATGCCGCTGGAAACGTGGTGGCAACCTTCGACCAGGCCGGCAACGTCACCACCATCACTTATGACGGCACGGGCAATGTAATCGCCACGACCGAATACGCCACTCCTCTCGCATCGGCGAATTTGACGGCACTAGGGGATGCGCCGACGCTGGCTGCGCTGATGCACGACGTCACACCAAGCAGCAGTGATCGCACGACCTTGGCAATCTATGACGCTGACGGACGAGCCACGGCTGTGGTCGATCCGGATGGCAACGTCAAGGTGATGAGCTACGACGCCGCCGGTGACGTTATCGGCAGCACGGTATATCCCACGCCACTGACGGCTTCGCAAATTCAACAATTGCGCAGCACGCAGACGATGGCGACCTTGGAACCGATGATCAGTGCTCAGGCCGACGTGTCGGCAACGCGGGCAATCTACAACGTAGCCGGACAGCAGATCGCGACGATCGATCCGAACGGCGATGCAAGCTACAGCTTCTACAATACCGTCGGCCTTCTCGCAGGAACGGTCGACGCAGACGGTGATGTCACGACCTATGCATACGACGCCGATGGTCGTCTCACCCAGATCATTCAGTACGCGACTCCAATAAGCACAGCGGGATGGCTGAGCGCCAGCGATACGTTGACTGCCACATATCCAGGCAGCTTGCCGATGCCCGCCTCCAGCAGCGCTGACCGCATTACGACGAAGATCTACGATAGCGTAGGTCATGTCGTGGCCAGCATCGATCCATCGGGGAATGTCACGGCAACGACGTACGACGTCTTCGGGGAGGCCATTTCGAACACCCAGTACGCCAAGCCCCTCACTTCGGCGCAAGTGACAGGTTTAGGAACTGCGCCAACCTGGGCGGCATTGCAGTTGGTGATCACAACTAGTGCGAATGATCGCGCCGCCACGGTCGAATATAACGATGGTGGTTTTGAAACCGAGTCCACTGACGCCGCGGGTTATACCACTACGTATCAATACGACGCTGATGGACGTGTCGTTCTGCAAAGCCGAGAAATAAGTAGCGGTAACTACGCTGTTACACGCAATTACTACGACGGTGAAGGGCGCCAGATCGCGCAGATCGATGCGGACGGCTACCTGACTGTTTTCAGCTATGACGGCATCACTGAAACCACCACCTCGGTTCGCTACGCCACGGCATTGACGTCCAGTCAGCTTGCGGCGCTGACGGGCACGGAGACTACCTCTGACTTGGTCGGCCTGCTGGGTAGCAACACGGCCAACGAGCAGGCCAGCGAAACCTACAATGCCGACAACCAGGTAATCAGCAGCACGGCTGCTGACGGTACGGTAACCACCTACCAGTACGATGCCGATGGCCAGTTGACAGGTACCATCATTACGCCTGTGAGCGGGCAGGGTGCAGTACGCACCTCCAGCACCCGCTATGACAGCCGGGGCAACGTCATTAGCGTGACCGACGCTGACGGCAACACGACGAGTTATGTTTACGATGCCAACGGTCAACGTGTCGAGTCGACTGACGCCAACGGCAATAGCACTTGGTACTACTACGACACAGCGGGAAGATTGCTCTCTACCGTGCAAGGGCAGCCCGAAGATGGCAGCCCAAACAGTCTGGGTAATGTCACTTCCTATATCTATGACGCGTTCGGCGAGCTCATCCAGACCACTGTTTACGCGGCTCAATTGACCCTGACGACAGGTGCCAGTAGCGGAAGCACCTTCAACCCTGATGGCACCACCGCCGCGCAGGTTGCCACTGCGGTTGCAGCGCTTGCCGCCGTGAGCGCCGACGTCAATGACGTTACCGCCGCCACTTATACCGCTGATGGCCAGGTCGCCACAGTAGTCGATGGCGATCACTACCAAACAACCGGCACCTACGACGCCTTTGGCGACAAGCTGAGTGTGACGGATGGGGCCGGCAACACCACGACATACACCTACGACGCGCGCGGCGAAAAGGTCAGTGAAACCGATGGCGGCGGCAGTACAGTGGCGCGTACCACCAGTGAGACCTATGACGCGCTCGGCCGCTTGACCAGTCGTACCGATGGCAACGGCAACACCGTCACCTACAGCTATGACGACCTGGGCCGCCAGATCGGCACTAGCCAGGTAGTGCAGGGCGCAACACGTACCACGCAAAGCGCCTACGACGCTTTTGGCAACGTATTGACGCAAACCGATGCGCTGGGCAACGTCACCACCTACAGCCACGATGTCGCCACACATACCACCGTCATGACCACGCCGCTCGGCGTGAGAACGACCACGGTGAAGGACGCCTTCGGCAACACGGTAAGTGTTGCGGACGCTGCGGGCAACGCTACGACATATGCCTACGACGCCGCTGGACGCTTGCTCACTACCACGGATGCGTTGGGTAACGTCGCTAAAAACCAGTACGATGCCGACGGCAACCTTATTCTTACTACCGATGCGGATGGTAATGAGGTCAGTTATACCTATGACGCTAATGGCTGGGTGCTCGCCAAGACGGTCGATCCCACTGGTTTGAATCGTGTCACGTCGTATACCTATGACGGCGAAGGGCGCGAGCTAAGCGTGACCGATGCGCTGGGTTCGGTTACCACGTACAGCTACGATGCCGATGGCAACGTTCTGAGCATGGTGCAGGATGCGGGCGCCGGTAACTTCGTGAATCAGACGACCACCTACACCTATGATGGTGATGGGCGGATGTTGACCGAAACCAAAGGGGCGGGGAGTGCCTACGCAAGCACCATCCAGTACATCTACGACAGCCTCGGCCGTCTCAGTCAATCCATCGTTGATCCGAGCGGTTTGAATCTTGTTACGAGCTACAGCTACGACGCAAACGGCAATCTGATTGCAACGACCGACCCGAACGGAAACACCAGCTTCACCATCTACAACGAGGCGAACGAAGCCGTATATAGCATCAACGCGGCCGGTGCGTCGGGCTCGGGAATGGCGGCTGTCACGCAACACTGGTACGACGCCAACGGAAACCTTGTTTCCACGCGCACCTATTCCAATCTGGTCAGTGCTGGCAGCTTAACGTCGCTGGGTACGAGCACTACCGCGCAGGCGCTCAGCGCGGGAGCCGCGTTGGCCAATGCCGCCGCAACGAGTTCGGATGCGGTCAGCTATGACGTCTACAACGCCAACGAACAGCCGGCCTTTCATATCGATGCGCTGGGGAATGTGACGGAAACGCGCTATAACGCGTTGGGCCAGGTGGCCGAGACACTTGCCTACGCGTTGCCCATCACGTTGAGCGGGGCGTTGATCTCTGCGCTTCAGGCAGGCGCTGCCCAGGCCTCTGACATACAAGGCGCGTTGCAGCAGGCTGGCGACAGCGATGCGACGGCGCGCGCGAGCTACAACTATTACGACGCCGACGGTCGTGTCGTCTACACGGTCGATTCCAATGAGGTGGATGGCGTGCTCGGGGCCGTTGTCAGCGAAACGCAATACGATGCCGTCGGACGTGTGACTGCCGACATCGTCTATGGCGTGCCGCTTGCCATGACGGACGTCGGCGAAGGGGCAACAACTGCATCGATTGCGCAGGCGATCGCTCAATCAAATACCGCCGCTACTACTCGTAATATGCAGTATTTCTACGATGCGGCAGGTGAAAAAGTTGCCGAGATCGATCCGAACGGGAATATCAGCTACATCTTCTACGACGCGAATGGCCGTATCGCTGCTACGGTGGATTCCACTGGTGCCGTCGTGCAGTACACGCGCGATGCATTGGGAAGGGTGACGAACCAGACGGCCTTCTCTACTAAGGTTTTAACGTCGGGTTGGCTGGTTGGTGGCAAGGTGACTGCAACGCTCACTCAAGCGTTGCCCAGTCAGGATGCGGGATACGACAGGGAAACAGTCACCAGCTACGACGCGCTTGGACGGGTTGCGACAGTGACGCATTACTCGCAGACGGGAACTTCTACTGACGGAGACACGCTTACCTATGTCTACGATGCAGACTCCCGCGTCGTGCAGACGGCTGACGTCGATCTAAGTAGTTACTCTGCCACTCGTGTTACCAACTATTTCTACGACACTGACGGTAACAACGTCGGCATCTTGGACGCCAATGGTTACTTGACAACCTATGCGTATGACGCGTTAGGCCAGGTAACGCAATCAACGGCCTATGCGACACAGGTAAGTGCCCGGTCGGGTGAGACGCTAAGCCAACTCATCCCGGCTTCCTCGCCGGCAGATGAAACTACCGTCAACTACTATGATGCTCGCGGCAATCTGGTCGGCACCCTCGATGCCGACGGGTACTTCACGCAATACACTTACGATCTGGACGACAACCGATTGACGGCGACGCGCTATGCGACTGCACCTCAATTGGGTGCTTCGGCAAGTTTTGGCTCCATCGTGCAGGCCCTGGCGGGCACAGCCAGCCACCAGTCCGTCAATACTTACGACAGTTTCGGTGACCTTGTTGCGTCGCAAGACTACGAAGGGACGGTTACCACCCGTGCCTACGACAACCTTGGCAACCTGGTCAAGGAAACGGTGGCCGCAGGCACCAGTGACGCACGTACCGTCACTACCTCGTACGACGCGTTTGGCAATGTGATCAGCACCACGGACGGCCTGGGCAACGTCGTGACGTACACATACGACCTCGCGGGCAACGAAACATCGATGACGGATGCAAGCGGTAATGCCACCTGGTATGTCTATGACGCGGACAACAGGCTCGTATATACCATTCGTGGCGTTGATGATGGAACGGCAGTAAAGAACTCGCTCGGTGAGGTTTTTGAAAGGGATTACGATACCTTCGGAGATGTGACCGATACATTCACCTACTCCGATCGCATTGCCATAGGCACAGGTTTTTCACCTACGCAAAGCAGCGTCGCAGCCCTGGTCAACGCAATCTCTGGCGCAGGTGTAAACACAGATGAGCAGGTGGCTTATACCTATGACCTTGAAGGAAACATCGTAGGAAAGACGGACGCCAATTCCAATTCCTTTACCTATACCTATGACGGGTTCAATGATCGCTCATCCTCGCTTGATAATACCTTTGAAGGCCTGATGAGCCTCTACACGTACGATGGCCTGGGTCATATGACCAGTGAAGCCGATGGCCAGGGGACCATTAGCTCGTCGACCGGAGCCAATGAGATCATCGACCCGGCGCGGACGCAGGCATGGACCTACGACGCTTTCGGCAACATGGCCTCTTATACGAACGGCGACTATCACACGACCAGGTACAGCTACGACAGCCTCAACCATCAGTTGACGCAAAGTCTTGTCGTATCGGGAGTGGTCCGCGAAACGGACACCAGTTACGACGCCTACGGCAGGGTGCTGAGCAGTACCGACGCCATGGGGCTTGTCACTACGTACAGTTATGACGATGCCGCCCGCAGTGTGACGATGACAAGCCCTGGTGGCGTCTCGACAACCACGGGCTATAACCGTGAAGGGCAGAAGATCGCCATTACGGATGCCATCGGCAACACCACAAGCTATCAATACGACGCCGATGGCAACCTTCTGAAGACGGTGAATCCCGATGGGAGCTCGTCCTCAAACCAATATGACGCCGTTGGCAACCTGATCGAAACCACCGATGCGGATGGCAACGTGGTCCAGTATGCCTATGACGCCGCCGGCCGGGTGCTCACGAAGACGGTCGATCCTGCCGGTCTCAAGTTGGTGACGACGTATACCTACGACGGTCGAGGGTTGACGATATCGAAGATCGACCCGACGGGCGTTGTGATTGATTATCAGTACGACGGCAATGGCAACGTCAGTTTTATGGATCAGAACGCCGGAAAGGCGGATATCCAGACAAGCTATGTCTACAACGAACTTAACGAACTGACGTCCAGCAGTTCCGAAGATCACACAAGCGACACTGGCGATTACGAGGTGAACTACTACGGCTACGATGCCTTCGGCCATTTGACGTACGAAAGCGTCGATGCCGGCAAGGCGCAATCGGTCAGTTACACCTACGACGCGGATGGTCATGTAAGTTCCAAGACGGATGGGAACGGCAACACCACTTACTATTTTTACGATGAGGCGGGCGAGCAGATTTATGCGGTGTCCCCGACTGGGGTGGGCGGCTCCATGCCTGAAGTCGCTCGCGCTGAATTCGCGCGGGGCGGTTATAGCGAGGGCGCTGTCGTCAGAACGTGGTACAACGCTGATGGCCAAGTAGTGGGTACAACAGCATACGCTACGCCGCTCCAGCCGTATGTTGTAAATGAAATGTCGTATGGCGATATATCGGCCGCATATATCGCCACTTTCATTAGTTCAAGTCGCGACGACCGATCTTTCTATTCTGTCTACAATGCCGATGGGCAAGTGCAGTACACCATCGATGCGACCGGCGCGGTTACGCAGAACATATACAACGCAAATGGCCAGGTGTCGCAGACATTGGCATATGCCAACCTGATCGATGTTACGCCTACACTGGCCAGTGCCCTGCAGGCGGGCGCGGCCAGCGCATCCGACATTCAATCGGCGCTGTCCTCCGCGGGGGATTCCAGCGCCAACGCACGCATCACCTATACGTACTACGACGATATGGGGCGTGTGAGTTTCGTTGTCAGCGTTGCTTCGCTCAACGGCCAGTCCGGCGGTCTTGTTAGACAAATACAGTACGATGCAAATGGCAATATCGTCGCTCAGATTCAGTATGGTGATCTGATACCCCTTTCCGAGGTGGGTGGCGGTGCTACGACAGATTCGATTAGTCAATACCTGACCGGCGATACCCATGTGCACGTGACGCGCGATGTATACGACGCGGCCGGCCGCAAGGTGTACAGCATCGACGCCGGTAACAACGTGACAGAAACGCAATACGATGCGGACGGTCGTGTCACCTGGACGCTGCAGTACGCCAATCCGATTGCCGCACCAGCGTCATGGGATGTGACGGGCGTCGCCACCGCTGTCCAAGCTACAAACGCCAACAATGCCAAAACGCGTGGCACAGAAAATGTCTATGACGCGTTCGGCAATGTCATTGAGACATTCAGTACGGCCAGCAGTAGTCCGACGGCCATTTATACCTACAACGGACGCGGGCTCAGAACGTCCTACACGGACGCCAACGGCAACACATGGACATATACATACGACGCGCATGGCAATCTGACCAGGCAGACGTCTCCGGTTGTCGGAGTGGCCAGCTACAGCAGCAGCGGCGAGTACCAAGGCGTGACGTCGCAGTCGATCGAGACCGATTACTCTCATGACGGCAACGGAAATTTGATCGCCGAAATCGATGCTAGCAATACTCTGGACTCACGAGACACGAATTACACGTATGACGTTGCGGGCAACCTGATCGAAACCACATACCAGGACCCTGGCGCCTTCGATCCGTCGACAGGGACGGTTGTTTTCGAACGCAATCCATCCACCATCAATATCGTTTACAACTCGTTTGGTGAAGCGGTAGTCAGCCAAGATGCCAATGGCAACTACGCTTATAACGTCTACGACAATGACGGACGCTTGGCGTACGCAGTCGACGGAAGCGGGTACGTTACGGGCTATCAATACGACGCCTATGGCAATCAGACGGCCGTCACGCGTTACGCGACGCAGATAGACACGTCGTACATCATGGCCAATACGTATTGGCAGGCGGGGCAGCCGCTAGACCTGAGCCAGATGGCCGCCGGCCTGGTGACCTCAAGCACCGATCGCACCATCACCACAACCTACGATTCCCAGGGCAACAAGCTCACCGTCACCGAGCCTGCGATTACCTACACCAACAGCGACGGAACCACCGCAACCGGCTCGCCAGTCACGCAGTACACCTACGATGCCTATGGCAACGTCACCAGCCAGTCTGTGCTGGTGCAGGGCACGCCGGGGCAGGCGGATGCCGTTTGGGCAACCACGTACAACTATTACGACGAGCTCGGTCATCGAACCATGACCGTCGATCCCATGGGCTACGTCACGACCAATACCTACGATGCGTTTGGTGATGTGCTTGCCAGTACCCAATACGCAACGGCCATCAATACCAGCAGCCTGGTAGCAGGCGGAGCCCAGCCAGATCTTCCTCTCGCGGGGGACGCGTCCACCACCGGCCTTGATCGCGTTACTCTTTACACCTACGACAACAACGGCAACAAGACCAGCGTTTCCGTACAGCGCTCGTACGTGAATGCGCAAGGCCAATCCGTTGTCGCTTTCGATACCACCACCTACGGTTACGACGCCGACAACCGTCTCATTACCGTGACGGAGAACGGCAACACCATTACTACGGCGTACGATGCGCTTGGCCGGATCATCAGCGTCACCGGTCCGCAGGTAGAGGTGCTGGTCAGCAATTGGCAAGCCTTGCTGGAAGCCAATCCGTCGCTGGCCCTCGCCGATCCATCGCTCTATACCCTGGCCTCGCAAGTGGTCAGCTACGCCTACGATGGGCTGGGCAACAAGCTGGTGCAGACAGTGAGCTCCACCGGCTCATCGCAATCGGTGAGCACGTATTACCAATACGACAGCGCCGGTCACGTTGTCGCCGAGATGACTCCGCTTGATGCCAATGGCGTCAATTGGCTGTCGTCCCAAGTGAAGTACATGGCCTATGACTGGAATGGCAATCTGATCAGCGAATCCTATTCGCTCACCGGGGACGACAACAGCACGGCGACTGTTACGACCATCAACACGTACGACGCCAGCAACCAGCAGACATCCAGCGTCACCTGGCGTGAGGGCATTCCGTCGCCGGATAAGGCAACCAGCACCACATACGACGCCTTCGGTGAAGTCATCGCCAGTGGCAACGGTGTTACCGACAATGTCGTGACCGTCTATGACAATGCAGGCAACAAGCTAACCTCTACCGATCCCAAAACAGGCGAGGTGCATACCTACGGCTACAACCTGGCCGGCCAGCTTGTCAGAGATACTGTGCCCTCGGCCGCCAACGTAAGTGGCACTGCGCAAACCCTTTACACACGGGATCTGGATGGCCGAATCGTCGCCGAACAAGCGCCAAGCACCAGCGCTGCGACAGGAGAAAACGCCGGCATTCTGCATGCTACATACGACGCCTGGGGTAACGTCCTACGTTCCATCGATGCCAACGGCAATACCACCACCTATAGCTATAACGAACGCAACGATGTCGTTGTCGAAACCGAAGCGGCAGTCGCGGTGGCAGGTGCGGATGGCACGAACACCACAATGAAGCCGTCCAAAATCTCGTTGTACGATATCGACGGCAATCTGATCGAGAGCGAGGACGAAAACGGTAACGTCATCAAGAACTTCTACAACGCGCTGGGCCAGAGGAAGGAAAGCATCGACGGTGCCGGGAACACGCTTTACACCTCCTACGATGCGTTGGGTAACCAAGTGGCGCAGCAGGATGGCAATGGCAACATCATCTTCAGCAACGTCGATGCCCTTGGCCGCACCGTACAGTCGGGCGTGTTCGAACTCGCAAGCGATGGCAACTCGCGTCAGGCGGTCTGGCAGCAAGCGTATGTGCTGGATCAGAACGGTGACCGCATCATCAGTTATGACGGTATTGGCAGCGCATATCTGCAAAATGGTGATGCCACGGACGCCGCACTGCACGCCAACTACGATGGCTACGATAGCCAGGGCAAGGTGATCTGGAGCCAGGATGCGGCACAGCGCGCGGCCAGTACGGCCAATGCGCATGGTTTGGGCAATTATGGTGCCGGCAGTTGGACCCAGGCACCTCCCAACGCGGACTTCTCGCAAGGCAGCACCGGCTGGGACGCCAGCCCGGGCTGGGTGTTTGGCAATTGGACTTACGACGGCCAGAACTGGACGGCCCAATTCAATCCCAGCAATTTGTCGAATGGCGGTTCGGGCACGCTAGTCAGCACTGACCGTGTGCCAGTGGCACCGGGACAAGTGATTACCGCCAGTGGCAATACCGAGGTGCAGTCCACCAATGGCTGGGGCTCGATGGAAATCGTGTGGTACGACGCGCAGGGTAATGTCATTAGCGTGTCGACCGATCAAAACAGCCCTGGCGCGGAGCAGGATGGACGCCGCGGCGCGGGCACCGCATGGGTAAAGGGTACAGCACCAGCAGGAGCTGCCTTTGCTGCCATAGGTGTGAATGCGGGTAACTATAATGAGGGCGATCCCGGCGTAACCTTCTCGCGGGTGTGGTGGGACTACACGCCGCCGGCTTACATCACCAGCCTGGGATTGGACAATGGCAGCCCGGTGATCACGCTGCCAAGCGGCAGTTTCACCGACCAAGTCAACAATCCCGACTTCGCTGAAGGCAATGTAGGCTGGAACACAAACGGCTGGGAGATTCACCAGGCCAGCAACGCCAACAGCGGTTGGGAGGCCAGTTTCGGCGGCAACGGCACTGCCACCATGGTGAATCAGGATCGTGTACCGGTAGTACCTGGGCAAACCATCAGCGGCTTGATGCGGCTGAGCCTATACCTGGCGCCACAAGGTGCAGCGGCTAGCGGCCAGGTGGCGATCAACTGGTATGACGCCAATGGCAACCTGATCAAGACGGATACCGGCACCTTGGTCAATGACGATCATAAAGGCGCCTGGGAAACCTCCACCATTACCGCCACCGCGCCTGCCGGTGCAGCGTATGCATCGCTCGCCGTCATTGGCACCGCCAATGGCATTGGCTCCGTATCGGTCGAAAGCGTGCAGTGGAATTACCAATACGTTCCGCAAGTGCCCACTGGCGTGGTGCAGGATACGTATGTTTATGACATGGATGGCAACCTGATCAGCCAGACTACCGCCGACGGCGACACCGAAAGCTGGCAATACAACCAGTATGGTCAGGTGACACAACACACCGATCTAAGCGGTGCGCAATACACCTACACCTATGATGCAAACACTGGAGCTCAGATCGGCGAAAGCGATAACTGGTCACCTGCTGCGCAGGGTCAAGTGGCGCCTAGCTACGTCACTGCGCCGCTCAACACGCCCAACAGCGAAACGCTCACGTATTACGCCGATGGCCAGATTGCCACGGAAAGCTTCTCTGATGGTTCCAGCTATAGCTATCAGTACGACGACAACGGCAACCTGATCCGTGAGGAAGACACCACCGTCGATGGTAATAACAATACCGTTCACACGGTGACGGTGAATCAATACGACAGCCATAACCGTATCAGTAGCGTCACCGAAACCAATGAGGTTGCCGGTGCAACGATGCTGCAAGAAAGCTTCAGCTACGACGCGGCCGGCAATCGCCGTGAAGTAAAGGCCACCAGCAACGGCACCACACAGGATGCTTGGTATACCTACGACGGCGACAATCGTGTGGAAATTGCGGACGGTTCGTTGCAGAACGGTCAAATTGTGGTCACCGGAAGCACCGGTTCATACGAGAACGCGTACGACGCCAACGGCAACGTGATCAAGATTTTCACGCGTAACGCCAATGGCGACCTGATGGCGCAAATGCAGCTTTACAACGCGAAAAACCAGTTGATCGAGTCCGACTATGCAGTGGATGTGACGCAAGGCGCTGCGAACAATGGCGTACAGAAAATTACTACTTACGACGCCGACGGCCATGCACTGATTACACAGACCTACTACGAAGTTGGCGCGACCATTCAATCCAACAATCAAACCGTAACGGTAAGCGGCGAACTGCAAAGCGCTACCGTCAACTTCTACGACGTCGTGGGTCGGATGGCCGAATCGCAAACGTTCAACACGCCCAGTGGCTGGGATGGCACAGCCAGCCCCATTCCCACCGGCACACCCAATCCAGACGCCAGCACCTATGGCAGCCTGCAGCTGCAAAGCGAAGTGTTATACCAAGGCCCCAACGGCACCAGCGGTTACGCCGCCGATGGCGACGTGGTGGCCTACCAATATCGCGACAACAGCGGCCGCGTCGACCAATACCAGGTGAACTATCTCAAAAAGGACAGTTACCTGCAGGCCGATACCACCGGTGATTCCAACACCACCAACGTACAACCTGCCACAGCTCAGACGATCTACGACACCCGCGGCAACGAGGTGGCGCTGGAGCAACACACGGAAGATCCGTACGGCAACATCGCCGACACCGTGCACGTGTTTGCGTACAACGGCGACGGTGAAATCATTGAGCGTGAAGACGGTACCGCCACCGGTGGCACAACTCTGAACCTGGGCAGCAACCCCGATCAGGAAGTACAGCACTACACCTATGTCAACGGCCAGCAGCTCGCCCATTTCGACAATGCCGGCACGTTGGATGTGCTGGATCAAGTCACCGCCTTCAGCAGCAATAACGACAGTCCCAACAGCTATGTGGTGCAGACAGGCGATACGCTGGAAAGCATTGCACAGGCTGAATACGGCAATGCCAACCTGTGGTATGTGATCGCGCAGGCGAATGACCTGAGCAGTGATACCAACCTGGCGCTGGGTCAGCGGCTGCAGATTCCGGCGGTCACCACGCACAGCAATTCAGCGACGACGTTCAAGCCGTACGATCCGACTAGCATTGTGGGGAACTCCACCCCGAGTTTGCCGACGATTGCACCGCCGCCGCCAGCGGTGCAGAACGGCGGATGCTCCGCCGCGGAAATTCTGGTCATCATCGTTACCGTCGTGGTGACGATCGTGACGTATGGTGCAACTAGCGAACTGCTTTATGGCGAGGTAACCGGTTTAACGGTTGCCCAGGCAGCTACGGTGGGCGCGATAGCGGGCGCCGCTGGCAGTGTGGCAGGCCAGTTGACGGGCATGGCTGAGGGTATCCAGAGTGGCTTCAATTGGGGAGCGGTGGCTGAAGGGGCGATCGGCGGAGCTATTGGTGCAGGTGCTACTGCGGGGCTAGCTAATTCCAGTGCGGGCGCACTCACGAGTTCGACGTCGGAAAATGGCTTGAGCGTCCTTGGCGATGCCGTGGAAGGAGCAGCCACCTATGTAGGCAACGACGTGGCGGCAAAATTAACCGATCAACCCGGTCACTTCAGTTGGGCCGGGCTGATTGCGACCAGCTTGGCGAACGCGGTGAGCGGTGAATTTGGGCCTACGCGGTCGGAAAGCCAGTTCGGTTCGGTCGCTGGCAGCTATTTGGAGAAGGTTGGCGCTCGTGCGGTCGGCGATATCGTCAACCGCGAGGTCAGCATTGCCTTGGGTGATCAGCACGTGCCTACGTGGGCACAGGTGGGCGAGGACATTGCTGGCTACTCGATCGCCGAGCCGATTGGAGAGGCCATCAAGGCCCCAACTTTGCAAGCTATCAAGGCCTATCAAGACCAGCAGGCTGCGAATGCAACCAATGCTATCAATGCCAAGGTCGAAGAAAATTTGGCCGCTGACAATCAACATTGGAGTGACGTGCTATGGAATCAATCTTCTGCTGATGTCAGTACGCAGTTGAATAATGAGGGGCGGGCGGCGCTTGATGCTGCGTTGGGTCAGGAGCAGGGATATGTTGATAACATTGGTACAAGCGATGTACCAAATACAACAGCACCTTCGCCGACTTTGTCGAATTCTTCGACGCAATCGCCCTACTCAGACACCGTATCGCCGTTGCCTTCAACAGGGCGGGAGATTCCATGGTGGCTCGTAAATTCCACCACTCAAACGACAACATGGGGTGGTGATGGATCAGTTACGGTTACAGCCACTGTTCCGCATGCTTACAGCGCTTACGACTTGGATTCGTATATCGGGAACTTGAACCAATTCATCGATACGCAGAACAGCAAGCTGGCTAAGGCCGGTTCACGCGAAATGCTTAGTCATTTCCTGTATTACGATCGCAATACTTCTGATGAAGAAGCGACCATGGCGATGGGAAGTGTCTATCGCAAGGCGCTGATCCAGCAGAAGACGTTGGATATGTATTATTCCAACGGAAGCTATCCAACTACGGATGATTTGCAGTCATACGATTCACAAGTTGAAAGAAGTGTCCAGGCTTGGACCCCGGCGCTGGGCGACAGATTTGGGGATGAGGGCTATTTAGCCGATAACCCATTCAAAGTAGACATTGATCTGTCCAAATTGCCCAGCAACGTTGCAGCATCTTCGCCTGCCACTCAGGCATCCTCTAATGCGGCACCTGTGCCACTGGGCACAACTGCATCTACAGCATTGGCATCAATGGCTTCTGCCCAAGCAGCAGTCAATCTTTCCGATATTGCCGCCTCCGGGCCTTCGTTATCGCTAAGCCCTCCTTCTCTCGCGCCTCTTCATATAGTGCCGCTGGATCCGGACGCCATTCAGATTACCCTTGATGGTGACCACGCGCCCTCGAACTTGATCACTGTGGCACCCAATACGCTACGAGCCCAGGCAGGTCAGGGCACGAGTCTGGTAGCTACAACAAGTTCAGGCACCTCTGCTATTGGCGGCATAGTGCAAGGTGTCGTTGGGACAATACAAAGTGCACACAACATCGTCACCAGCTGGGAGAATCATGCAGCGGATGAGATGGTAAGGCTTGGTGCTTGGGGCGACAGTCGGAACAGCTTGCTAGGGGATGCGGCCAAAGTTCTGGGTGGCGTAGGGTATGTCTTGGCGGCTCCAGTCGACTGGAAGGCTGCCAATGCCGAGTTTGCTGGCTGGAAGGGAGGCGTGCAGAGTGGACTGGCTTCAGTTGGTGGGTGGGGAGACCGCCGGGGGGGCATCCTTGGTGGCGCGGTCTATTACGGAGCTGGCGTGCTGTCTGTAGCGGATGAAATCTTGCAGCCAGGTAGCGTGACGGATGCGGCGTTGATCGTGGCCAGTCCGGCAATTAGCAAGGTGGTGGGGCCGGCCGTTGCCCTGCTAAATAAAATCCCGATTTTAGGAACAGACCTTGGCCAGGTAGGCGGTAAGCTCGGTACAGCAATATCGACGGTGGCCGCAGGAATCAAGCGGACAGGAGTAAACCTTCAACCGCGATACACTACAGGGACCAACGGACGGCTCGAAAGTGCTTTCGCAAAAATTGAGCCTCAGCACATTGGGACTGGTAGTTCGACTAACGATGCAACGAGACTTTTTGCTAGGATCTTTGGTAATTCGACGGACGACGCGGGACACGCTATTGGCAAGAATTTGGGCGGTTCTGGAACGGATGTCTCAAATATTTTCCCGCAGGCGCCTGGTGTGAACCGTGGCGCATACAGGGTATTTGAGCAGCAAATCGCCCGTGCTGTGCAAGCGGGTGATGAGGTATATGTTAGAGTCGTTCCTCAGTATTCAACGCCTACTGCAACGAGGCCGTTTCAGGTCCTTTACCAAGTTAGGATTAATGGTCAAACCGTAACTAGAGCGTTTTCGAACTTTTAGGTGCCGACATGGCTAATAGCTGGATCTTGATCAAAGTAGATGGCACCGCTGGACAGGCTAATAGGCCAGCTTCGTTTATAGGAGGTAAGCCAATATTGCCTGTAGGGGCTGATTTGCCGCGCTGTCAACTATGTGGGGCAAATCAGACTTTTTTCTTTCAGGTGGCTTTCCCTAGTGGTCATCCTTGGGAAGGAATGACCATGGGGGTATTTGCCTGTACATCATGTGCGACTGAGGATTCGAGTATTCCTCAGATGCTTGATGGTCCATTATTAAATGCCATTATTCCAGATGGATTTTTGGATGCCTATCAAAAAAATTTCCATTTACATGTCTTTGATTCAACTTTGGGTGTTAAGAGGCTCGACTATGTAGAAAAGATTAAATATGCGCCGCTAGAACTTATAGCTTCTACCTCTTCATCGATCGACGATAGCAGGGTTGGTGGAAGTCCCGTCTGGCTTTTAGAGGATGAAAGTCCTCGAAGTTATGCGGGGAAGGCAGAGATGCAATTTTTACTTCAGATTTCTTCAGATACAAAATTTGATTTGCTTGATTCCGCTCCGGGTCAAATGGAAATAGGTCTGCGTGGATTGCCAGAGTCATCTCCGAATAGATATTACCAATTATTTAATGGTAATTTTCTCTATTTCTTCGGTGCGGAAATTGATGGGCGTCACTTTGTTTATGTGTTGACACAGATATAAATTCCAAACTTCCCTGTCTGCTGTTCGTTTAGTTGGCCAAGCGTTCGAGGATAGCCTGAGCCGCAAAGTGCCATTCGGGCCAGGGGCCGGAGGTGGCCCGACAAGGGGCCGGAGGTAGTTACTAAGATTCTCGAAAGTAATCTCATTTAGTGAGAAGCTACGCCCGATAAGGGGCCGGAGGTGAATGGCACTTACTTTAGCGATCCGCTTACCGGTGAGCACCGCTAACTTTCTGATTTTGTTTGAGTAGCTGGCGACCGGGCATACTGTTGGTACCACCCAAACAGACGGCCCATGATGGTCGCCAGCCACTATGCACGATAAGCATGGCGCGAATCGGTTGCAACAACGCCAACTTGAACGGTTTACGGACGACATCCATTCGTACGAGTTCTTCAATGAACTGACCAGTCCTGGGTTGCTCGATATTCTGGAAGACGGATTGCCAGCCCATCGAGAACGCCTATTTCCTCCGGCAACGACGTTGTCTATCTTCATGGCGCAATCGCTCAGCCCCGATGCCTCATGCCAGGCGGCAGTGAATCGCCATGCCATTGAGCGCACGGCGAACGGTTTGAGCGCGTGCAGCACACATACCGGCGGCTATTGCAGAGCGCGTGCTCGGTTGCCATTGCCGTTGGTGCAATCGGTGCTGCGTCACACGGGTGTTTGATGGCAGCGAGCGCCCATAGAAGTTGGCGATGGCGTGGTCGCCCTATCAAGCTGGTCGATGGCAGCACCATCACGATGGCCGATACGCCTGAAAATCAAGCGCGCTATCCGCAGCAGAGCGGTCAGGCGCCCGGCTTGGGGTTTCCTATTGCTCGAGTTGCCGCGCTTCTTTGCCTTGGTACGGGCGCGGTGATCGACACGGCCATGGGACCCTATGCGGGTAAAGGCGGCAGTGAGCAGGTGTTCTATCGCATGCTGGCTCATGTAGGGCGAGGCGATGTTTTGATCGCCGACCGCTACTACTGCTCATACTTCATGATCGCCTTATTGCGGGCTCGCGGAGCCGATGTGATCTTTCAGCAACACCATCGTCGTATCACCGACTTTCGGCGAGGCAAACAGTTGGGTCTACGAGAGCATGTCGTCGTGTGGGAAAAACCCGCCCAGAAGCCTGATTGACTGGACCAAGATGACTACGCTGCCGCGCCCGGATCACTGTCCGTTCGTGAAATCCGAGCCGGGTCGAAGGTGCTGGTAACGACGTTGTTATCCACGAGAAACGCCAGCCCCAAGGAGCTCAAGCGGCTTTATGAGGAGCGATGGCACGTCGAGCTGGATCTGCGCAATATCAAGACCACCTTGGGGCAGGATCGGTTGCCATGCCTGACTCCGAACATGAGCGAGAAACAGTGGTGGGTCGCATTACTGGCCTACAACTTGATACGGCTTCTCATGATGCGTTCGGCAAAGCTTGTCGATGTATTGCCGAGGCAGCTCAGCTTCAAACATTGCCTGCAATTGTGGCTGGCATGGCGTCAACAAGGGCACTCACTCAAAGACGACGATGTTGTTGCATTGCTCATACTCATTGCGGAGAAAAGAGTAGCGAATCGGCCGGGTCGAATCGAGCCGCGCGCAGTCAAGCGACGACCTAAACCTTTCCCGCTACTCACTCGTCCGAGGCATGTCGCACGCGAACATGTGCGGCGGCATGGTCATCCAAAAAAGCTAAAGTAAGTGCCATTCACCTCCGGCCTCTTTTCTGGACAATCAACATTGGAGTGACGTGCTATGGAATCAATCTTCTGCTGATGTCAGTACGCAGTTGAATAATGAGGGGCGGGCGGCGCTTGATGCTGCGTTGGGTCAGGAGCAGGGATATGTTGATAACATTGGTACAAGCGATGTACCAAATACAACAGCACCTTCGCCGACTTTGTCGAATTCTTCGACGCAATCGCCCTACTCAGACACCGTATCGCCGTTGCCTTCAACAGGGCGGGAGATTCCATGGTGGCTCGTAAATTCCACCACTCAAACGACAACATGGGGTGGTGATGGATCAGTTACGGTTACAGCCACTGTTCCGCATGCTTACAGCGCTTACGACTTGGATTCGTATATCGGGAACTTGAACCAATTCATCGATACGCAGAACAGCAAGCTGGCTAAGGCCGGTTCACGCGAAATGCTTAGTCATTTCCTGTATTACGATCGCAATACTTCTGATGAAGAAGCGACCATGGCGATGGGAAGTGTCTATCGCAAGGCGCTGATCCAGCAGAAGACGTTGGATATGTATTATTCCAACGGAAGCTATCCAACTACGGATGATTTGCAGTCATACGATTCACAAGTTGAAAGAAGTGTCCAGGCTTGGACCCCGGCGCTGGGCGACAGATTTGGGGATGAGGGCTATTTAGCCGATAACCCATTCAAAGTAGACATTGATCTGTCCAAATTGCCCAGCAACGTTGCAGCATCTTCGCCTGCCACTCAGGCATCCTCTAATGCGGCACCTGTGCCACTGGGCACAACTGCATCTACAGCATTGGCATCAATGGCTTCTGCCCAAGCAGCAGTCAATCTTTCCGATATTGCCGCCTCCGGGCCTTCGTTATCGCTAAGCCCTCCTTCTCTCGCGCCTCTTCATATAGTGCCGCTGGATCCGGACGCCATTCAGATTACCCTTGATGGTGACCACGCGCCCTCGAACTTGATCACTGTGGCACCCAATACGCTACGAGCCCAGGCAGGTCAGGGCACGAGTCTGGTAGCTACAACAAGTTCAGGCACCTCTGCTATTGGCGGCATAGTGCAAGGTGTCGTTGGGACAATACAAAGTGCACACAACATCGTCACCAGCTGGGAGAATCATGCAGCGGATGAGATGGTAAGGCTTGGTGCTTGGGGCGACAGTCGGAACAGCTTGCTAGGGGATGCGGCCAAAGTTCTGGGTGGCGTAGGGTATGTCTTGGCGGCTCCAGTCGACTGGAAGGCTGCCAATGCCGAGTTTGCTGGCTGGAAGGGAGGCGTGCAGAGTGGACTGGCTTCAGTTGGTGGGTGGGGAGACCGCCGGGGGGGCATCCTTGGTGGCGCGGTCTATTACGGAGCCGGCGCGCTGTCTGTAGCGGATGAAATTTTACAGCCGGGTAGTGTGACGGAAGATCTGTTGATAATCGCTAGCCCCGCAATCGGGAAAGCGGCGGGGCCAGTCATAACGGTGCTTAAGAAGGCGCCGTTGCTTGGTACTGATGTGGGTAAGTTTGGTGGTGCGGTGTTTACGGGAGCAGGTCGTCTTATTAGAAGGTTAGGGGGAAGGGTAGGCGATGGCAAAGATTTCGTTGAGACAGCGGGTGAGAGTTATCCTAGAACTGTAAGGCCTCCAGCAAAGGGTGTAGAAAACATTGCAAGCTTCAATAGTCTCAGCGAAGCTCGCGCTTCCGCTCGGTTACTTTCCGGGCTTGGTGACGACGCTGTTGACTTTGTTCAGGAATTTGGTCCATACAAAGGGCGGATTACTGGCAGGATGAGCCCAGACGGCTTGCGAGGTTGGCGACTCGACTATGACCCAAATAAGGGGTTTCACGTCAATTGGTGGGACCATAGTGGGGGGCCGAAGCGTATTGATTGGTTGTACGGCGCTAATAAGATCGAAGGTGGAACCTTGGATCAGTTCTGGCAGACGCTTCAGCACTTTCCGGTGAATTGATTATGTACATTGCTAGTGAACACATCCAACAATGGGTACGAACCGGTGAGGCGAAGGTCGTTTCTGACGCGGTCGCATCGCAGCTAGGTGAATATCTCGACCATCTTCCATGGCTCCCAAGTGGGAACGGTCTGGACTGGGGGGTGATGAAAGGGAACCAAGCGGATCTATCGACTCTGACAGAGGAGCAACAGTTCGATTGGCTTCGAACAACACCTATGGGCGGCGATCCATTTTTGGTGTTCCTGTATGTCGCTGATCAACCTTGCATTGTTTGCGACATGAAATTTGCTATCTCAAACATCGATCAAGCTTTTTGGAAGGCGCCAGGGAAGCGATACGTGTTTGGGGCATCCCTTCGCAATGGGGTCATTGAACCAGTCATGCCCCATTTCGCTGAGTACGATCAGACGGGTATTCTCACCGTAGCTCAGTTACCGTAGCCAGTCGAAAACGGGGGCGGAAACAGGGGCGGTGCCCCGTCCGCTGTCCGCCTAGCCGAAAATCGCTATCACCAATGACGAAATTTTGAAACCAAGCGAACGAATCTAGATCACATCTTGATCAGATTCGCCCGTGCTCTCTGAAATTCCGCGTCTCTCCGGCTGCTGAACTGTACATTTTTTGCAGAACGGGGTCACCATTTCGCTGCCCGAGTCAACACAAAAGAGCTTCTCCGCTCTGAATCTATCAGAGTTTCGGAGACCCCATTGCAGCCAGTGATCGCTTGCCGTTGTGTTCAATGCGGTGCCAAGATCGCACCAGGGGCCGCGATAAGGGGCCGGAGGTAGTTAAGCCCCCCGCGATAAGGGGCCGGAGGTAGTTAAGCCCCCCGCGATAAGGGGCCGGAGGTAGTTAAGCCCCTCACTGCGATAAGTCGCGATAAAAGCGGATAAGGGGCCGGAGGTAGTTAACTGAGGCCGGCCCCGCCGACTTCATTTTGTGTTCCGCGAACGCGATGGACGGCCGCGTGGATTCGTGGAGGCGGGTTGAACCGCCCCGGGTTTTGAGGAGGCTCCAACTCTTGAGAAGATGGAGCCATGAACAAGTCGAGCAAATTCTCCCCGGAAGTCCGCGAGCGCGCAGTGCGCATGGTGCAAGAGCATCGCGGTGAGTACCCGTCGCTGTGGGCGGCGGTTGAATCGATCGCCCCGAAAATCGGGTGTGTGCCGCAAACGCTGCTGGAATGGGTCAAGCGTGAAGAAGTGGATGCTGGTACGCGTTCTGGCGTGACCAGCAGCGAGGCACAACGCATCAAGGATCTGGAGCGTGAGGTCAAGGAGCTTCGCCGCGCCAACGAGATCCTGAAGCTGGCCAGTGCGTTTTTCGCCCAGGCGGAGCTCGACCGCCGCTGCAAGTCCTGAAGCGGTTCGTCGATCAGCACCGGGACCGCTTCGGGGTCGAGCCGATCTG
>Ga0209759_1000711_pt1 | contig 29498 bp, 20 predicted proteins | sample AraplaCL_Col_mMS_FD_184261 | JGI IMG/M metagenome (GOLD analysis project Ga0209759, IMG submission 184261) | Arabidopsis root microbial communities from the University of North Carolina, USA - plate scrape CL_Col_mMS (SPAdes) (version 2) | ecosystem: Host-associated > Plants > Roots >...
GTACGATCTTGCGGCGCCGGGGAATCGTCTTCGCGCACCGGGCGGCCCGAATCGGCTTCAGTCATCGCCTTGATGCTGCTGACGAAGACAAAGCGCCGCACGCCATGCCGCCACGCGGCGCGCGCGACACGCAGTGTGCCCTCGACATTGGTCGCCTGGAAAGCAGCCTCAGGATCGGCGGCGTCCTCGAGCATGACATGCACACGCGCCGCCAGATGCACGACGCAATCCACTTGCAATGCTGCGTGCCAACCTGCATCCATGCCCTCGAAATCCACGCTGGGGTCGACCCATTCGTCCACGCCGTGTTCGTGCTGCATCTGCCGCCGTACAAGGCCGGTGACTGTGTTGCCGGAGTCACGCAACGCGCGGCACAGCGCGCGGCCGACAAAGCCGTTGGCCCCCGTAACGAGCACCCGGCTCATAGCCACTTCCAGCCGAACCGGTCGAAGAACTTGTACGCCGAAGACATGAACATGCGGATATGCACAGAGCCTTTGCGCGCCGCACCGCCGCCGTGATGCAACACGCGCACCGCGGGCGCATAGACGACGCGGGTGACGTCATGCGCGCGAAGACTCAAATCATAGTCTTCGAAGTAAAGGAAATAACGGGCGTCGAAGCCCGCCAGTTGCTTCAGTGCCGTCATGCGAAACAGCATGAAACAACCGCTGACGATCGGCGGATCCCACACTGTGTCGCGCGCATTGATCCGGTCGCGCATTTCGTAGCGCGCGAGTCGGCGCACAAACAGCCGACGCATTCCCGAGGGCAAAAAGCCGCGTACAAACAGATCGAGCAACGTGGGATAACGTCGGCACAAGAACTGTTGCTCGCCATGCTCATCGCCGATCCATGGCGTGATGAGGCCCGCTTCGGGGTGTGCATCGAAAAAATCGAGCGCTTCGCGAAGCGCGTCGCTTGCCAGATCGATGTCGGGATTCAGCACCAGGTGATAGCGGCTGGCGCTGCGTTCGATTGCCAGATTGTGGCCCCTGCCGTAGCCTACGTTTCCCTGTCCCGCGATGATCGTACACACGATGCCGCGCGCCCGCAGTTCCTCTAGCGTTGCCGGGATGTCGGGCAGGCCGCCGTTGTCCACCAGATATAGCGTCACCGGGAGTTCGGGCCGGCTAATGTGCAGCGCATCGCACGCGACGGCGAGGCCCGTGAGCGTGGACACCAACTGTTCTGTATCCGGGTGGTAGACCACCACCGACACGGACAACCCGTCGGACAGGGGATGCAGAGTGCGCGTTTCTTTCATGTAGAACTGCGTGCCTTATCTTGGGCACTTCGGTGGGCACATCGGTGAGCACTTCGGGCGGGCACGACGAAAAGCTACGTTGCGCAGACGCAACAAACCTGAAGTTTGCTTAAATTTTCGCAGTTCGGCAACCCGTCTTTCCCTTTGTTACGCCCGATACGACTCCGTTAAACCGCTATTTATTATGTTTTGATCCGGCATTCTTGCCTCAGAATCAGACACTTTGCCTGTAAGGTTGTGCGCATTATCGCGGAATAGTAAAGTAACGCCGCCAAACTCCGGCCGTTCGTAATCGGACGAAACTCGGGCTTCAGCGCAGCGCCACAGACGGCAGCCGTCCGCTCAACAAATCTGACAACCGCCCTCAGGGCAGAATGAATGCGCAGCAGACCACTCGTCGTCGACCTCGATGGCACATTGATTCGCTCAGACATCCTGATCGAGTCTGGATTTGCCTATCTGAAGGCAGCCCCGCAACGCTTTTATGAGCCGCTGCTGTGGCTCGCGCGCGGCGGCAAGCCGGGTTTGAAAGCGCGCCTCGCCGACGCGACGAACGTTGACGTGGCCGTGCTGCCCTACGACGCCACGGTCCTGCAATGGCTGAAAGTCGAGCGCGACGCCGGCCGCTCGCTGGTGCTGGCCACGGCAAGCCACGAACGTTACGCGCAGGCCATCTCCAACCATCTCGGCATTTTCGACAGGACGTTCGCAACGAACGGCAGCATCAACCTGTCCGCTCACAACAAGCGCGATACGCTGGTTGCCGAGTACGGCGAAAAAGGCTTCGACTACGCAGGCAATTCACACGACGACCTGGCAGTCTGGCAATCCGCCGACCGCGCGTATGTGGTGAATCCGTCCAATGGCGTGGAACGCGCCGCGCGCAAGATCGGCAATGTGGAGCGGGTGATCGAATCACGTCCACCCGCCGTCAAGACATGGGCCAAATCCTTGCGCCTGCACCAGTGGCTGAAGAACCTTTTGATCTTCTTGCCGCTGCTGGCCGCACATAAGCTGTCCTCGCCCGAACTGACTCTCGCTGCGGTGTTGGCGTTTCTCACGTTCGGCTTGTGCGCCTCGAGTGTCTATCTGCTCAACGACCTGCTCGATCTCGAAGACGACCGTCATCACCCGGTCAAACGCAAACGCCCGCTTGCTTCGGGCGCGCTGCCGCTCACATGGGGACTCGCGCTCTTTCCTGTCTTGCTGGTGGTCGCGTTCGTCACGGCGTGGCTTTTCCTGCCCTGGCAATTCTCCGCGGCGCTGTTCGGCTATTACGTACTGACGCTCGCGTACTCCACGTTTCTGAAACGCCAGGTGATGGTCGACGTGGTGGTGCTGGCCATGCTGTACACGATGCGCATCATCGCCGGAACGGCGGCGGTCGACGCGCAACTCACCTTCTGGCTGCTCGCCTTTTCGATGTTCATCTTCCTGAGCCTCGCGCTCGTCAAGCGCTATGCCGAACTGCACTCGATGAAAGCGCGCGGCCTCGTCAAGACGCGCGGGCGCGGCTATGTGGCGAGCGACCTGTCGCTCATCTCGTCGCTTGGAACCTCGTCCGGCTATCTGGCCGTGCTCGTGCTTGCGCTCTATATCCAGGACGCGAAAACCGCCGGCATGTACCACCACCCGCAAGTCATCTGGCTCGCGTGTCCGCTGCTGCTCTACTGGGTAAGCCGCACCTGGATCATTGCGCATCGCGGTCTGATGCACGACGATCCAATCGTGTTCGCGGCGCGCGACCGGGTCAGCCTCGCAGTCGTCGTGCTGTGCGGCCTGATTTTCTGGGCCGCGATCTAGACGATGAGTCGAGTTCTGTCATGGGGACGTTACCCGCCGATACCGCAGGAAGCGCATGCGATTGCATGGCGTGATGCCGCGCGCGCCGCGTGGTCGGACGCGGCCCGCGAACATGGCACCACGCTCGCCTTCGGCAATGGCCGCAGCTACGGCGACAGTTGCCTCGCCGCCTCCGGCCATGTCGTGCAAACGCTGCCGCTCGACCGGCTGATTGCCGCCGACTGGCAAACCGGTGTCTTGCGCGCGGAACCCGGCGTCACGCTCGAACAGATACTCGACGTCGCCATTCCACGCGGCTGGATGCTGCCGGTCACACCGGGCACGAAATACGCGACCTTGGGCGGAGCGATTGCCAACGACGTCCACGGCAAGAATCACCATGTGCGAGGCACCTTCGGCCGGCATGTGCGCCGCTTCGCGCTGGCGCGCAGCGACGGCTCGCAGTTCGAGTGCTCGCCCGACGAGCAAGCCGAATTTTTCGCCGCCACGATCGGCGGCCTTGGGTTGACCGGGCTGATCCTGTGGGCCGAGATTCAGTTGATGCCGATCCGCTCAAGTCTGATCGACATGACCAGCCTCCGCTTCGGCGACCTGGACGAATTCTTCGCGTTGTCGGAAAAGCTCGACCCGTTGCATGAATACAGCGTGGCGTGGGTGGACTGCCAAAGTCGCGGCTCGGCGCTCGGTCGCGGCATCTTCATGGCCGGCGATCATGCAACGGACGGACCGCTCGAAGTCACACGGCGAAAGAAACGCACCGTGCCATTCACGCTGCCGATTCCGGTGTTCAACCGCTTCACATTGCGCGCGTTCAACGAGCTTTACTATCAGAAGCAGCAGCGCGGCGAAGTTGTTGCGCAGGTCGGTTACGACGCCTACTTCTACCCGCTGGACAGCTTGCTGGAATGGAATCGAATCTACGGGCGCGCGGGCTTTCAGCAATACCAATGCGTGGTGCCGTCGGCCACGGCGCGCGACGCGACGCGCGCGATTCTCGACGCGATTGCCGGAAGCGGCACGGGCTCATTTCTCGCCGTGCTGAAACGCTGCGGCGACTTGCGCTCGCCGGGCCTGTTGTCGTTTCCGATGGAAGGCACGTCCCTCGCTCTCGATTTCCCGCAGCGCGACGCTTTGAATACCCGGCTCTTTGCGAATCTCGATGCAATCGTGCGCGAAGCCGGCGGCCGCATCTATCCGGCTAAAGACGCGCACATGCCCGGCGCCGACTTTCGCGCCGCTTACCCTCAATGGCAGCAACTCGAAGCGCTGCGCGACCCCGCGTTACTCTCGCGTTTCTGGGAACGGACCACTCGAACATGAAAAACATTCTTATCGTCGGCGCCACGTCGGCGATCGCCATCGCCTGTGCGCGCCAATGGGCCACGCAAGGCGCACGTTTTTTCCTGGTTGCCCGCAATGGCGAGCGCCTTCAGCAGGTGGCCGCGGATCTGAGCGCGCGCGGCGCGCAACTGGCAGCCTGTCATCAACTCGATATTGATCGCCTGGATCTGCATGCGGGCATGCTCGAACAGTGCCAGAAAGAACTCGGCGCGCTCGACGTCGTGCTGGTCGCGCCCGGCACCCTGCCGGACCAGGCCGCGTGCCAGGCGGACCCCGCGGTGGCCGTGCGTGAATTCAATACGAACGCCGTTTCTGTTATCGCGCTGCTGACGCCGATTGCCAACATGCTGGAAGCGCAAAAGCGCGGTGCGCTGGCGGTCATCTCGTCGGTGGCGGGCGATCGCGGCCGGCCCTCGAACTATCTGTACGGCAGCGCGAAGGCCGCGCTTTCCGCATTCTGCGAGGGGCTGAATGCACGGCTATTCAAAGCCGGCGTCCACGTTCTGACCATCAAGCCGGGCTTCGTGGCGACGCCGATGACAGCCGGTTTGCCGTTGCCCGGCCCGCTCGTCGCGACGCCCGATCAGGTGGCGAGCGATATCGTGCGCGCCGTCGACAAGCGCAAGGACGTGCTGTATACGCGCTGGTTCTGGGCGATCATCATGCTGATCATTCGCTCGGTGCCGCGCTTCCTGTTCAAGCGCGCGTCCCTGTAAAGGGAAATCGGGACGATGAGCCGGCGAGAAACTCTTGGCAACTACGCGGTATTGGCGCTCGGCGTCATCACGTTCGCAACAACGGTTTTCGCGGTGTGGCAGCACTTTTCGCCGCTGCCGTACGGCGATTCATGGGACGGCTCTATTGGTTTCTATATGCGCGCCGCGCAAGATCCCTGGCACGCGTTTTTCGAGCAGCATAACGAACATCGCCTGACTTTCTCGCGACTGATATTTTTCGCCGACATCCGTTATTTCGGCGGCCGAAATGTCTTTTCCCTGATTTCCAATCTGGTGCTCGCGGGCGCGCTTGCAGCGGCGTTTTTCCGCATCACATTCCACTACCGCCCTACTCTCTCGCGGCAGACGCGCTTCGGACTGGCCGGCGCCATCCTTGTATTCGCCTTCTCGTGGATGCAGCGGGAAAACTTCGCATGGGGATTTCAAAGCCAGTGGTTCGCCGTTTATCTCTTTGCGCTGCTCGCGTTCCATTCAATCGATCGTACCGCCGAAGCCAATGCCGGCGACAAACCAGCTAAACGGCTCGGCTGGCTGGCGGTGGCGTTGGTCAGTGCGTGGCTCGCGGCATATTCGATGTCGAGCGGTGTACTGGTGCTTCCCGCGCTGATCGTGCAGGCACTCTACGCGCGGCTGAAACCGCGCGAACTGCTGGCAATCGTCATCGTGACCGTTGCCGTATGGCTCGCCTATTTCATCGACTGGCACAAGCCGGGTAGCAGCGGCAACCTGCTCGCCGGCGTGCGCGAACACCCGCTTGCCGCGATTCGCTACGTGCTGCTCTATCTGGGTTCGCCGGCCTTTCAGATCAGGACCGGCCTCGCGGGCGCCTATATAGCGGGTATTCTCGTGCTGGCGGCGCTCGCGGCAAACTGCTTCAGACTCTTGCGCGCCAGTGCCGATCGTCCGCAAGGGGTGGCGCTGCTCGTATTTGCATTGTTCATCGCGGGCAATGCGCTGCTGACGGCGAGCGGGCGGCTTTGGTTCGGGCTGGAGACAGCGCTGGCTTCGCGTTATACGACCGCCTCGCTGATGGGCTGGCTCGCGCTGATCCTCTTTGCCGTGTTGAACAGCCGCACGCCTGAACAATTGAGGCGTGCCGTCTTTGTCGCCGCACTCGCCACGTTGGCCGTCGCGTCGGGTCAACGCTTCTTCGTGCGGGCGGATCGTGACGAGACTTACGCACGGTTCGTCGCCGGCCTCGCGCTGCGGGCTCACGTCTATGACGCGGAGATCATCCGCCCGGTCTATCCGTTTCCTGATGCTCTGCCGAACATCGCGCGGCAAGCCGAGGCCGAACACCTGTCCATTTTCGCGCCGGATCAGCCCGACTATCTGGTGCCGCCGAGCCAGGTCAACGCGTCCCTGCCCTGCGCCGGCAGCATCGACGACATCTCGGCGACGACGACCCCCGGCACGTATCGCGCGACGGGTTGGATTTACGATCAGGCAGACAAGCGCACACCGCGAGCAATCGTCGTTACCGACGCCACCGGCACGACGCTTGGCACAGGCGTCATCGGCGCCGAGCGAGGCGACGTTCGCAACATATTCGGACGAAGCGCCCGATACAGCGGTTGGACAGCCTTCTTCAAAGCGCCGGCAAGCGGCGGCATACGAGTCGACGGACAAACAGCCGCCGGTGCGTATTGCGCACTGGAGGGCGAAAAAGCAATGCCCGCAGCATTACCCGCGGCAGCGGCAGTTCAATAGACGCGGCCCGTAACGACGCCCGGCGCTTTCCAGACGGTTTCCAGGCCGTTTCTGGAGATGCCTCGCCTTGCTAGTATCATCTAGCCCTTACAAAGTTGCTGAACGCCCCATTCAAAGAGTCAACGCATGAACCAAACCCGCATCCTTCTTCCAGGCGGCGCCGGCCTCGTCGGCCAGAACCTCGTTGCGCGCCTCAAAGCGCGCGGCTACGACAATCTGATCGTAATCGACAAGCACAAAGCCAACCTGGAAGTGCTTCGCAAGGTCCATCCCGACGTGACGGCAATCTATGCCGACCTGGCCGAACCGGGCGGTTGGGAGCAGCACTTCGAAGGCGCGGATCTCGTCGTGATGCTGCAGGCGCAGATCGGCGCTCCGACCATCGAACCATTCATTCGCAACAACATCACGTCGACGCGAAATGTGCTCGACGTGATCAAGCGCAACCAGATTCCGTACACGGTCCACATCAGTTCCTCGGTGGTGAACTCCGTGGGCGAGGATTTCTATACCGAGACGAAACGCGAGCAGGAAGAGATCGTGCACGCCTCGGGCATCGACTGCGTGGTGTTGCGGCCCACGCTGATGTTCGGCTGGTTCGACCGCAAGCATCTCGGCTGGCTGTCGCGTTTCATGCACCGTGTGCCGGTGTTCCCGATTCCCGGCAGCGGCAAATACATGCGTCAGCCGCTCTACGTCGGCGACTTCTGCAATGTGATCATCAGTTGCATCGAGTCGCGCATCAAGGGCCAGTCGTTCAATATCACCGGCCTCGAACGCGTGGACTATATCGACATCATCCGCCAGATCAAGCGCGCCACTCGCGCACCGTGCGCGATTGTGCGGATTCCGTATGGTCTCTTCTATGTGCTGCTGAAGGTGTACGCCATCTTCGACAAGAATCCGCCGTTCACCGCGGACCAGCTCAAAGCATTGACGGCCGGCGACGAATTCGAAGTGATCGACTGGGAAGGCATCTTCAAGATCCGCGCTACGCCGTTCGCCAAGGCCATGGACGAGACCTTCAACGATCCGACGTATAGCCACATCGCACTGGAATTCTGAGTAGAGCCACGTTATGAGCGAACAACGCATTGCAGTACTCGGCGCCGGACCGATGGGTCTCGGCGCCGCCTACCAGCTCGTCAAGGACGGGCGCAAGCCGGTTATATTCGAAGCAGACGACCGGGTTGGCGGGATGGCCGCGTGCTTCGACTTCGGCGGCCTTTCCATCGAACGCTACTACCACTTCCACGCGATTTCCGACCACGCTTTCTTCGAAGTGCTGCGCGAGCTCGGACTCGAAGAAAAAATGCAGTGGCGCGAAACGAAGATGGGCTACTTCTATCAAGGCCGCGTGCAGCCGTGGGGCAACCCGATGGCGCTCCTGAAGTTCAAGGGACTCAGCCTGCAAGCCAAATTCCGTTATGGCCTGCACGCGTTTCTATCGACCAAGCGCAATGACTGGAAGCCGCTCGATCACGTCGAAGCGACGGGCTGGATTCGCCGCTGGATCGGTGAAGAAGCGTGGGAAGTGTTGTGGCGGCGTCTGTTCGACTACAAGTTCTACGACTACGCGTACAACCTCTCCGCAGCCTGGATCTGGAGTCGTATTCGCCGTATCGGCCGTTCGCGCTATAACCTCTTTCACGAGAAACTCGGCTATCTCGAAGGCGGTTCCGATACCTTGCTGGAAGGTATGCGCCGTTATATCGAGGCCAACGGCGGCGAGTTTCGTCTTGGCACACCCGCGCAGAAGGTCGTCATCGAGAACGGTAAAGTCAGGGGCATCGAAGCCGGTGGCGAGTTCCTGCCGTTCGACAAGGTCATCAGTACGATTCCGCTTCCGTATGTGCCGCGCGTGATGCCGGATCTGCCCACCGGGATACTCGACGCATTCCGCAGCGTGAAGAACGTGGCCGTGGTGTGCATTATCGCGAAGCTGAAGAAACCGGTAACCGAAAACTTCTGGCTTAACACTAACGATCCGGAGATGGATATTCCGGGCATTGTCGAATATACGAATCTGCGGCCGCTCGATCATCACGTGGTCTACGTGCCGTTCTATATTCCGGGCGAACATCCGAAGTACCAGGAACCGGATTCGGCGTTCATCGACAAAGTGAAACGCTATCTGATGAAAATCAATCCGGGGCTGAAGCCGGACGATTTCATCGACGTGCGCGCGAGCCGGTATCGCTTCGCGCAACCGATTTGCGAGCCGGGTTATCTCGACCGCCTGCCGCCGATCCAGTTGCCGGTGGAAGGCCTGCTCGTGGCCGATACGTCTTACTACTATCCGGAAGACCGCGGCATCTCGGAGAGTATCGGCCTATCGCGCAAGATGGCGAAAATGATATGACCCGGGTTCATGCACTTGCCAAGCGTACCTTCGTCTCGAAGAGCTTTCTGCTGTTCCTGTTGACCGGCGGCTTTGCCGCGGCGGTCAATTGGGGCAGCCGGATTGTCTACAACAAGTGGATGCCTTATTCGGCCGCCATTGTCGCCGCGTATATCACGGGGATGATCACCGCGTTCATTCTGGCGAAGCTGTTCGTGTTCACGAAGAGCACCCAGTCGACTGGGCGGTCGGTGTTCTTCTTTACGCTCGTCAATCTCGTTGCCGTCGTGCAGACCTGGGCCGTAAGCGTCGGATTGGCGTACTACGTGTTTCCGCGGATGGGCATGACCTGGCATGCGCGGGATCTGGCGCATGCCGTCGGCGTCGCGGTACCGGTGTTCACGAGCTACGTGGGGCACAAAAAGTGGAGCTTCAAGCACTGACAGTTCGGCGTGAAGTGAAGTAGCCGAAGTAGCCGAACTATCCGCCCATACGATCAACGCACTGGCTTGACCTCTGCCCGGAACATATCGCCGGGTGGCGCGTGGACGAGGAAAACGCCGGCTTGCGTCGATACGATCTCGTAGGGATACCACGGAACCGCGAAGCGCGATGCACTGTTCACCAGCATCAGCAATAAAAGCAGCGTAGCGCCGTAGCGGGCAAGCGCGATTCTGCTTTTGGCGGCCGCGATGACGAACGTCCACATGCACAGAATGAGCGGAAAGAAGGTGTACCGCGCACTCACGCCCGACCACCGGACGGGCAACTCCGGCGCGTCGCTTCGCACCACGCCGAGCATCCAGAAGGCGACGGCGAGTGCGAGCGCAATCACGCAGGCGTTGCGCCACTTGCCGGGCAAAGTCGCCACGCACGCCAGCACTGCGGCGAATAGCGCGAATGAAACGTAAAACATGCCCTTGCCCAAACCATTGATCCACCGATCGGCGAGTAAGAAGTCGAGCACGAAATAGTGGAAAAAAGCGCTCAGCCAGCCGAAGTGCAGATACTCGCTTGCGGCGTGCGCTGCCGGATGGTTTGGCGGACTTGTCAGTAGCGTTGCCAGTTGAACCGCGCCGCCGGCCACGACGACCAGCAGCGGCAACGAACACAGGCGCTTTCCAGACCGCTTCAGGTGAGCCACGATGCCCAGTGCGGCAATGGGCGAAAACAGAATGCTGAACGGGCCGGTTAGCGAAAGCAGACCGATGGCGACACAGCGGCCGAAGATCCGGTTCGTGTCGGTGCGCTGCGTGCAGTCCCAAACCATCGCAATAAGCACGGGCGCCAGCACCCATTGGAGATTCGTGACGGTCAACCAGGCCTCGCCGTTGTGAGGAATGAGAACGGGCGACAGACCGATCAGATAGGCGCCGGCACGCGGCAAATAGCGCGCCGCGATCACATACAGGTACAGGCAGGAAACAAGCGTGGCGGACGTGGTAAGCCAGACAAATGCATGCGGCGTGGAACTAACCGTCCCGAACCATGAATAGCCGTATATCAGCAGGCGCGGCACCGCATGCAGGTATCCTGCGTAGGGCGTGATGATGGCTCGCGCGCCAAGTTCGAAACCTTCCTTGATGAAAATGGGCGCGTCTTCTGCCCACAGGTAACCGTGCGTAAGCCGACCGTGCATGCGGATAAATAGCACGACGAAAGCGAGAACGAAGACGAAAGCACCGTCGACTAAAGACCTGCGTCGTGACAACTCATTCTCGATGCTAGAAACGGGGTCTATCTGAATCTCTGCCATCGTTATTGTTATCGTTGAACAAGGTTCGCACTATTTGCCGAACGCTCAACCGCCTTTGGCGACCAGCGGCGACGCAAAGCCCGCGCCCAGTTTTGCGACGGCACCTCGACCAGCCTGTTCATTGCGAACGCGAGAACCAGTGCGCCACAAACCGTGGCGATCCAGACAGGAATCGGCCCAAAGCGGGGATAGAGAATCACCAGCGACACGCTCAGTATCACGTAGTGGTTGAGATACAGGCTGTAAGAGATTTTCCCCAACCAGTGTCCAATCGAATAAACGCGCCCTTCCTTGATAGTGAAGGACAGCGCCATCAGCAGGAATGCTCCGATTGAGACCCCGAGGTCGCCGAAAATGCGTCCGCCGATGCTCCACGGATTGTCGAACGGATAGGAGAACAGGACCAACGCCGCGATCCACCAGATGGCGCGTGACTTGGCCGGCAATGCAGTAGCCCTGTCGATAATCTGAAAACGACGCGAATAAAACCACGCACCGATGACGAAGAACGTACCGTAGTGCGTCGTCAAAAGCGCATCCTGAAGCGGCCAGGGAATATGGGTAGGCGATCCGGCCAGCGCCGCAATACCGATGAGCGTCGAGCTCACTACCGCTGCAATGACAGCCTTGAATCGAAAGCGGTTGACGAGAAAGGCAATGATGGGGAATGCCAATGACCATCTCATCTCATGCACGATCGACCACATTGGCGGATTGATCGCGCTGGTGTCGTAGCTTCCAATCATTTTCAGATGATCGAAGATCACCTGCTTGTCGAGTACGGGATGCGCCGTGTACATCCAGCCGCGCTCCCAGACATAACCCGCGCGGCCGACGAGCCAGTACAGGCCGACGGCGACCACGAGCGAACCAATGAACGGAGGATAAAGCCGGATGATCCGCGCAGCGGCAAACGTAGGATAACGGCGCGACTTCAGTTCGCCGTACATATGCGCGAGCGCATAGCCGCTCAACATGAAGAACACGATCACTGCCTGGTGGCCGGCCCACAAAACGCGCAGGGGAGTCCATTTCAGCCATCCCCACAGCGGCTCGACCTTGTAGAGCCCTGCCACCGTGGTATGCGCGAAAACGACGATCAAGGCCGCATAGCCGCGCAGCATGTCCAGCGACGGCGCTCGGTCCTTTCCCGCGTCTACCGAATTCACCATAAATCGCTTCTCCCGCCGCCTATTTCTGAGATAACGATTTTACCAGTGATTTTCCGGCATTTTTCCCTTCCCACGATTCGGCGGGAGCGGAATCTCCCCAATGCCCCACGTCAATTGATGAAGCGAGCCTTTTTGCGCAGCGTTATCTGCCGCGACCATAGGTCGATTTTCCGACGCCACGCGGAGGCTAAAGGGCCTTACCGCACGGTCCTGATGGTCGTGCCGAATGAATCGCCGGGCGGAGGCAATAACCGGTACGAAACTGCATTACCGGTCACTAGCGACGTAATATTCGTCGCGGGCCATTTCCCGCTCGCAAAACCCGACGCGCTGGAAAAACAGATCAGCAGGAGGGGCGCACCCGCTGCCAGTTTGGCACCGACGCCATTCGCCTTTGAAAGGCAAATGACCAATGTCCAGAAGCAGAACACGAACGGCACGAAGAGATATCTCGATCCGCCCATCGACCATCGCATGGGGAGATCCGTGCGGCCAAACCGGGCTATGCCAAGTACCCAGAACAGCACGGCGAGAAAAAGAAGTGCGACACATACAAAGCGGTAATTGTCGGGCGTCTTGTACAGCGCAAAACCACAACATGCGATAGCGATAAGCGACACGCCGATACGCATGCCAACGCTCCATTTATCGTTCAACGAAGCCGGACTTATAAAATCGAGAACAAAATACCGCAGGAAAGAACTGATCCAGTGGAAATCCGCCGGATTGAAATTGACCAGCCCGCCTTGCGAGCTCGCGTGCACCAGGCACGCCATTTGGGCCGTCAGCGCCAGACCGTATGCGACAAACAGGCCCCAAGTGCGAGCTGTCCACTCGTGCCGCCCCTTGATAAAAGCAGCTCCAATCACGAACACACTGAACACAAGACCAAACGGACCCGTCAGAGCCAGCAGGACGATTAGCACCGCGTCGAGATAAAACACTCGCGCCGGAAAAACCTGTTTGGCCGCGAATTCCCGCCAGAGCAGAACGAGCAGCAAAGGCCCGAGGATCCATTGGAGATTGGTGACGGTCAGCCATATTTCGCCATCCTGAGGAACGACAATCTGCGCGAGTGCGAAGCACAGGGCCGCCACGCGGCCAACATGGCGATACACGGCAGTGAAGAGCAGCGTTGCGGCGCCGGCCAGCACGATCGCGCAGACCCACGCCAGAACCAGCGGCGCGTGGACCGGCGACCCCAGTGATGCATACGCCGCGACGATCAGGCGCGGAACGGCGTGAAGATAGCCCGCGTATGGCGCGATTATCGACCTGAAGCCCTCCTCATAGCCGCCCTTGAGAAAGATCGATACGTCCTCCGCCCAAAGGAAGCCTTGCGTCAGGCGTTGCGGCATCCGCGCAAAGGTCAGCCCGAGCGTGATTGCGAAGACGGCTAGCAGCCAGATCCCGTTGGAGGCTTTGTCATCGATCACCGAAGCATTCGGGCCGGCCGTGATAGGCGCCCCCGCTGCCCAGGTGCGGTCATTGGATTTCATATTTTTTTATCGATCAATACGACTTTGCACACTGACAGCGGTCGGCCGAATGCGGGCTGACGCAAGCGCGAGCGGGCGAACTCAACGATGCCCGGCCCGCGACTGTCAGCACCATGCCAATCAGGACTGCGCGAACTTCGACTTCAGAATGGCGACGATCTGAGCGCCCGCGGTTCCGTCGCCAAACGGGTTCTTGCCGGCGGACATGGCCTGATAGGCAGCGGGATCGTCGAGCAAACGCGCGGTTTCACGAACGATCGTGGCCACATCCGTGCCGACCAGTTTGTTAACACCGGACTCGACGCCTTCCGGCCGTTCGGTCACATCGCGCATTACGAGAACCGGCTTGCCCAACGCGGGCCCTTCCTCCTGAATCCCGCCCGAATCGGTCAGGATGATGTGACTCGCCGCCATGAGCCGCTGGAACGGCTTATAGGTCAGCGGCTCTTCCAGATAGACGCCCGGCTGATCGCTCAACACGCGGTTGACGACCTCCCGGACCTTCGGATTCATATGCACCGGATAGACGATACGCACGTCCGGATGCGCCTCGGCGATCGTCCGCAACGCCGTGCAGATGTTCTCGAAACCAGGTCCGAAACTCTCGCGACGATGCCCCGTCACCAGCACGATGCGCCGCCCTTCCGCGAGTGCGGCCTCGACTCGCTCCGGCAACTCGACATGCTCGTTCTTCAGGCGCTCGAGCATCAGATACAGCGCGTCCACCACGGTATTGCCGGTCACGAATATCTGTTCCGCGGGCACCTGCTCCGCCAGCAGATTCTTCTTCGACAGTTCCGTCGGCGCGAAATGGAGATCGGTCACGAGCGAGGCCACACGTCGATTGAGTTCCTCCGGAAACGGGGCGGCCATGTCGTGGCTGCGCAAACCGGCTTCGATGTGCCCGACGCGAATGCGACGATAGAAAGCCGTCAGCGCCGCCACCTGAACGGTCATCGTATCGCCCTGCACGAGGATGATGTCGGGCGACTGCGCGGCGAGGAATTCGTCGATCGCGGTGAACAGACGCGCGCTCAGCCCAGCCAGCGACTGATTCTGCGACATCACGTCCAGACTCGCGTCCGGCGTCACGCCGAAGTCCGCGAAAGCCTGCATCAGCATTTCCCGATGCTGTCCGACCGAGCACAGGCACACGTCGAAGTCGTCGGGCGCCGCGCGCAGCGCCTGCACCACCGAGATGACCTTGATCGCTTCCGGCCGCGTGCCGGCAAACACCACTACTTTTTTCTTTGCCATGGTAGATATCCTTTGATTCCGGCAGCTTCAGACGACTTCGGGCCGCGCATCGGTCAACTTGAAGTAACGGCTTTGACGCTGAGGCAGATACGACGCATAGCGAACGCAATCAGCGTTCGTGCGAGTCAGGATGGCCGCGAAAATCTCCGCGTGCCGCGTGTAGGCTTCCGTCGGCGTCATCGACTGGAACGACTGCTGCAAACTCTCGCGCGGCTGACGCACCGGCCGCCCGGCGTGCTCGACCAACGTTCTGGCCAGTTCGTCGCGAACCGCGTGCAGTTCCCATTCGTTGGCGATGGCCTGATAGAACTCGGCACCGTCCAGCGTCGACCAGTCGTCACGATAGGCGCGAATCACCGTGCTTGCCTCGCCGATCAACTGTTCGCGGGCACCGCCGACATCGGTGGCGATGACTGGCGCGTTGCGCTGAAGCGTCTCCGAAATCGCCAGGCTCCAGCCTTCGGTAAAGGACGGCATCACGACCGCGCGCGCGAGATCGACGAATCGATAGACGTCGGACCGATAGCCGGGCATCGACACCACGCCTTGCAAGCCGTGATGCGCGATGCGCTCCTGGAGCCGCGCGGCGTAGCCGGCATCCGAATGCTTGCCGAGGATCACGAGGCGAATGTCGGGCCGCTTCGCATGCGCGATCGCAAAGGCGTCGATCAACAGACCTTGACCCTTCACCGGATTGATCGAGGCGACGTTGACGAAGACCGGACTATCCGCCGGAAATCCGAGTTCCTCGCGCAGCGCGAGGTCGCGCTCCGGTTCGAGCAAGGGCATCGCGCTGCCCGAGTCGCAGCCGTTCGGCACGACAATCATGCGCTCCGCGCTCAGGCGCAGATTCACATCGGCGAACATCGCGACATTGGCCGACACGCAGATATACGCGTCCGTCACTTCATCCACGCGACGCCACTGTTCCTTGCCGGCGGCGTCGAGCCACATGTACATGTTATGCACGGTCTGGACGAACGGTATTTTCAGCGAAGCGCACATGTCGCTGAGCGTCAGCGAATAGTGAGCATTGACGAGCGCCACCCTCCGCTCGACCAGCACCGCGCGAAGCTCGGCCGGATCGCCCGGCAGGCGTATGTAGTCGAACTGGCGCTGCTTGAGTTCGGCTTCGGCCTCGGTCGCGATGTCGCCCGTGACCCCGAGCATCGGTTGAAAGCCCGCCTTGCCCAAACGGTCCAGCAAGTCGAAGACAACACGTTCGAGACCGCCAACCATGAAGCTGTCGACCTGCAGCATGACAACCGGTGCAACCGGCGGGTTGAAAGCGGCGGCGTCCGGCACGATCAGCGGCTGCGTGCTATTGATCGCCTTCCAGAAACGGCGCGCGGAGTCGACGACATTCGCGGGTGCCGCTTCGATCACCATGGGATGCAGCAACGCCAGTCCCAGGAACACTTTGTGATCGAGTGCAATACACAAGTCGACATGGTCGTAGACGTCGCTGCGCAATGCGTACGGGTTGTCGCCCGCCTCGAACACGGCGACGATCACCACGCCCGGCGCTTGCGGTGCCAGAGACCGCAAATCGGCGGCGGCGATGATTTTCAGTTGCGCGTCAGGCGCATTCAGGTCGCCTGTACTGCGCTCGCTCTCAGGCAAGACAGGCGCGAGCGCCTGGCTGGATACCCAGCGCGGCGCATCCGCGTCGAACTGCCCGAGCCATTGCGCGACGCGCCCTTCGTCGAGCAACAACGGCGCATTGGGGAAGCGCTTGACGGGAGCCGGGACCGGCGCGGGAGGCGGAGCGGCCGGTGCGGGCCGGCGGGCGCGGCCCGTCATACCTAGCCGTCGCGACAGCGCGCGAGTTGCGCGCAGCAACCTGGCCTTCAAGGTCCGCGCAACGGCGGCACGCAGCGCCTCGCTAGTCAGCACCTGTTCATTGAGCGCAGCCGCGAGACGCGTCTTTTCTGCTTCGCCTGCGGCGACGGTCTGTGTAAGAGCAGCCACTTCGCGATCCTTCTCTCCAATCACGGCTTCGAGGCGAGCCTCTTCATCTTTGCCTTGCCGGATGACGCCTTCGAGCCTGTCGGCTTCGCCTTTCAACTGCAGGACGACATCTTCCAGACGCTGTGTTTCGCCGTACAGGAAGGTGTTGCGGTCCAACAAGGCTTCGAGCTGGGTGTCCTTTGCTTCGAACACACGCTCGTAAAAGCCCCGGTGTTCACGCCACACCAGCCCGGGCCGATACTCGGCATCGGCGAGATAATTCAGGAGATAAGCGCACCGTGCGCCCAATTCGGCCAGTTGCGACACTTCCGGCAAGCCGAAGCTCAACGGCTTCGCCGTGTCGCCGAGAATGTTCACCCAGTCGCCCGACAGAACCCGCTGGACTTCCCGCACCGCCCGTTCGAGATACCGGCGCGCGGCCTCATAGTCGCGGCGCGCTACCGCAAAGCTGGCCGCCAGATCGAGCGCGGCAACCGTCTTGGTTGTCAGCAGCGGACTAAACGGAACCGGGTCCATCGCGGCGCACTTCAATGCCCAAGCCTCGGCACCTTCAAGATCGCCTACCGCCTGCAACAGTTTCGCGGCCACATAACTCTGCGAGATCGACCACCGCAGATATTGTGCGTCCTTCTTATTCGTATCCAGGTACGCCTGAATCTCCGCCACGCACGTGCGCACCGTGTCGGTCGAGGCCCGCGCGGCAAGCACGCGATACGCGTGGCCGCACAGCGCGGCGCCGTAGTCGGCGGTGTCGTGCGGCGCCTGCTCCAGCACTCGCGCTTGCAGGCTTCCCAATTCGGCGTCGTTGTTCATGCGCGTGCCGATGGTCACCATGCTCCGGAAGAGCCATGGATTCACCATGCCGCGCGCGTCCGGCAAGACATTGAACGCCGGCGAATCGACGTGCTGGTACATCGTATCGACAAAAGCCGACGCATCCGCGCCGACGGGATCGCGCATCGACACGACAATCAGATGACCGTCGCTGGCCACGAGGCGCTCGTCGAGTGCCATCTTGCGCCAGGCGACGTCCGAGGGCGCACCCGGCGGCAAAATGAACGCGCCTTCCGGCAGCCAGCTTGCGTGGGTCGAACCGGTACTCGCGCGCAGCAGTTCGACCGGCGACTGTAATGCGACAGATGCATCGCCCGCGCTTTCCGGCGCCTGAAGGCCGAGAATCAGGCGGCCGCCGGGCCGCACGATGTCGGCGAGCCGTGCCCAGTCGAGCGGTGCGAAACGGCGAAGGTCGCGGCAGATCACCACGTCGAATGAATGGCTCGCAAGGTCATGCAATGCATCACTGGCCCACGGCTTGAAATCGACGCGTCCGGCCTCGCCATACTGGGTCGACGCGTAACCGCACCGCGACGCGTCAGGCACAATGCCGAGCACGTGACGCGCGATCGAATTCTGCGCAACGATGTAAGCGCCGCTGCCGGCCGTATCGTCCAGCACGAGAACGGTGTCGCCGACTCGAACGAAACCGTCGATCTGCGTGAACTCGGCGACTGCGGTTTGCGACGCCGGGTCGATATGCCGCAAGATATCTTCGGCCGGTGCGGGGTGGCGTTCCGTCGACGCGTTCGCAGCACGCTCGAACGCGCAGACTTCGTAGCCGCCCAACGGCGGCAGCGGATGAGTCAGCCGCGCGAACGTCGAGCGGGCGTGAATGCGGAACCCAAGTTCGAAGGCCTGTTTTTTGGTCTGGCCGGCTGATGCTGCGTCGGTGCGGTTCTGCGCGACCGCCGTCACCAGCGCGACGTTCCTGATCCCCGCCTGCGCAATCAGCTGGAGCCACGTTGCCGCGTCGGCGGCCACACTGTTCTGCGGGAGAATCACGATCGCCGCGTCGAAAGATTCACGCCGGGCAATGTCGAGAGCGGGCGCCGCGACGGACGCCGCTTCGAGCCGGTCGGACACGAACCGATGATCGGCTTGCGCCCCGCCATCCCCGTCGAGCGAAAGCGCGTACGGATCGGTTCCCGCAGCCAGCAGGAAGTCGAGCGCATCGGCGGCGTGCGCGCCGATGTACAGTATCCTGCCGTGCCCGAAACAGGTGACGCACTGGCGCAAGCATGCTCGCACATCGTGGCTTGAAAACACGGTCATACAGTCGATACCAAGGTTTTGTACGGCGAGCCGTTTTGTCGAAGAAGGTCAGCCGCCCTGCTGGTTGCGACTGACAGGCGTTGACTTACGAGGCTTCGCCGGTGGGTGCTTCAAGTTCGGCGCGCATGTGCAGATCGCACACGCCACCGAAGAAATGCGTGTCGACGCGCGCGCGGACCATGAAGAACGCGGCCTCGTCGATCCAGTGCAAGATCGCCTGATCGGAGAAGTTCATCGACTCCTGGTGGATCAGCGAAGCCTGCACTTCGTAGAAATTTTCGCCCAGCGCGCAGGAGTCCATCGTGAAGACGACGGAATGCTCTTCGCCCGCGCGGAATTTGCGGTTCCAGAAAACGAAGCCGTCCTGCTTGCCGGCGATCAGTTCGGCGTCCTGGTTGAACGTCCCCCAGGAGTACATCTTGATGCCTTCCTTGTTGCGGATACGCAGGTTGACATAGAGCTTGTCCATGTCCTCACGGATCGAGAATTTCACCACGATCTTGACTGTATCGCCGGTATAGAACGTGGTGCACTGCTCGCCCGCGCCGTCGAGCACGGAGACGTCTGTAATCAGCGCCTCGAGGCTGCCGAATTCGAACTTGCCGCCTTCGTTGCGCGCCTCGGTTTCCATCTGATCCGCTGCGTCCGAGACGTTCGACACGGCTTGCCCGAGATGGCCTTCAGCTGCAGCGGCCTCGAGCGGTTCGGCCGTCGCGGCGGGCGCCGTCAGTTGCGGCGATTCGACGGGCGCCGCGACCGCCGGTGCGGTGTTCGCCTTGAGCGCCTGCTTGTGCTCGGCAATCTCCTTTTGCTTGGCGAGGTTTTCCTCGTCGTGCAACAGCTTGCGATAGGCCAGCACGACTTCGCCGGACGGCCCCGCCGCCATGACCTCGCCGTGATGGAGCAAAATCGCGCGGTCGGTAAACGTTCGGACCGACTCGATGTCGTGCGACACGAACAGAATCGCGACGCCGCGATCCCGCAACTGGCGAATGCGCTGATAGCAGCGCTTCTGGAACAGCGCGTCGCCAACGGCCAGTGCCTCGTCGACGATCAGCACGTCCGGGTTCAGCTGCACCTGCACTGCAAAGGCAACGCGCACCATCATCCCGCTCGAGTAGTGCTTGACGGGTTGATCGAAGAAGTCGCCGATCGCCGCGAAGCGGATGATCTCCGGCATGGCCGCATCCATTTCCTTGCGCGTCAGGCCAAGAATCGAGCCGTTCAGATAGGCGTTCTCGCGGCCGGTAAACTCCGGGTTGAACCCGCTGCCCAATTCCAGCAGGGCCGCGACCCGGCCATGGACTTCCACGTCGCCCTGAGTGGGCGACAGGACACCGGCAATGATCTGCAGCAGCGTCGATTTACCGGCGCCGTTACGGCCCACGATACCCACTGCTTCGCCCTTCTTCACGTTGAAGGAGATGTTGCGCAGCGGCCAGAATTCGCCGAAAAACTGCCGACGCCCACGAAGCAGCATCTGCGCCAGCCGATGGTGAGGCTTCGCATAAAGTTCGTAACGCTTGCTCAAATCGCGAACGTGGATAGCTATATCGTCCAAGACCACTCTCTTTGTTGATGAACAGCTTTACACAAAGCTGTGATCGGGAGCCGCCCGCCTCTCTTTGCGCGGCGGCCCCGGTTAGCCGACTAGGTCAGCGCCTCGATGAGTTCCTTCTCGCCCGTGGCCTTCTGCTCGACCAGCCGCTCGCAGATGGTCCGATTGTGCGCGGCCATCTCCATGCGCGTGGCCGCGTCCGGAATCAGCCCCTTGGCAAAATCCTCGACACTCACGTAACGCATGCCGTACGTGTTGAAGTCGCCGATGTTGGGCGTGTCCACGATGGGCACGATGCCGAACGCCAGATACTCGATCAGCTTCGTCGGACAGGACACGTGGTTCACCACCATGTCGTCGCGCAGAATGAAGCCGAAATGGCACTGCTGGTACACCTCGTTGAGCTCGGCACGCGTCGCGCTGGCCACATGGAAGTTCGGGTGGTTTTGAACCTCGGGCGCCGCCGCGTTTCTCATCACCTCGACATCCGGCGTGTACATCCACCAGTCGGCGTGGTCCAGTGCTCGCGCAACCACGTTCATCATGGCGGGTACGTTTTGCCACTTCTGCGTGCCGCCGGCATAAATGACCGTGGGCCGGCCGTCCTTGTAGGGCCGCGCCCCTTCGCTTCCTTCTTCCAACGCGAAGATCGGCAACACGATCACTTTCGCACGCAACAGCTCGCGGTACTTGTGCGCGAGATAGTTGCCCATGGCCTGCGACACGACGATTACACGACTCGCCTTCTCCACCGCCATGCGCTCGCAATCGTCATGAATGCGCGCGGAGAAGAAATCGTTGTGCATCCGGAACTCTTCGGGCACGACGCCGTGCACGTCGAGCACCCATTTCAGGCCCGGCGCGCGAAGCGCCGCTTCCGCTGCCGCATTCGGCATGCGCAAAACGCTGTGAAAGTAGACGCGTTTGAAGCGGCGCGCCAATAGCGCGACGAGCCGTTGCTGATTGCGCGACGCCAGGGAAATGTTCAGCACCCAGGCGTTATGCGCCGCCCTTTCGATAAAAGGCTTGGCCTCCGGATGACCGCGCACGTCGCAATACACCCTGCGTTTCGAGGGAAAAAGCGAATCGATTGCCTTGACGCGCTGAAAATAGCCGTCGCGCTCACGCTCCTTGGTCGGATACGGAGCGAAGAAAAGAATTCCGTCGCCATGCCGCAGCAGTTGCAGCAATTCGTATCCGCGCACGAGGCGGCTCACCTTCGAGGTGGGGAATCGCGCTGCGCGAGCCAGTCGGTTGGTCACGCGCTGTTTGAAGCCGAGCGGCTTGTCCTGCGACCTGGCGGCTTGCATCGCGGTCAGCTCGCGAGCCGTACGCGACGTCCTGGCAACTAGCGCATCCAGTTCATTAGCGAACGATTCGAATCGAACCTTCATGCGCTGCACGACTTCCGGCGAGACGCCTTCGCCGTCCGTCAACAAATATTGCTCGATGTCCGCGTCGATGCCGTTGATCACGGGCAACAACGACGCCACCGAGACGGGTTCGTCGATATAACGCCCCATCACCAGCGAACGCAGATCGTTCATCTGCTCAGCCTGCCAGCGCGCGATTTCGCCATTCAGATGCTTCGAATAGGCCTCGAGGCCTTCCACCAGCGTGCGCATCTGGCGCGCGTACAGGTGATGCGTTTCGAGGTGAATCGGAAACCGTTTCGGCGAGGCAATCGCAAACAACGAATCCTGCATCCACGCGGTCACGGACAGGCGCGTGCGGTCCTGCCACGCGCGGCCATGCTTCTCTTCGAAACGCGCGCGATTCTGCGCGGCGAATCCCTGCGCCTCGGCGACATCCAGCTTGCCGAACGACGCCGAGCCCCAATGGTGAATATATACATCGCGCGCCACGTGCATCTTGAATCCGCCTTGCAAAATGCGGACGCAGTGGTCGTCGTCTTCGTATGCGCCTGGAAAGAAGCGCTCGTCGAGCGCGCCGACGCGTTCGAGCAACTCACGCGAAAACAGCACGCAGTAGTAACTCAGGAAGTCGCTGTCGACGGTCAAGCCGAGCCAGCCTTCACGCCGGCGAATCGCAAACTCCGCGAGCACCGGCATATCGAGCGCGGCGCTGCCTTCGCCCAGTCGGTTGCGGTCGCCGAGATGGTAGGGAATGGGAATGCCCTGCTCATTGTTCGACGCGTTGGTCAGCGGACCGATCGCATCCTTATCCGCTGCGACGAGATAGTCGAGCCAATGGTCGGTGACGATGACGTCGCTATTGAGCAGGCAGATATGCGTGATCGTCGGATCCGCCAGGCAGTACTGGATCCCGATGTTATTGCCACCGGAAAAGCCGAGGTTCTTGTCTTGCTGAAAGAATTTGCCTTGCAAGCCTTGCTGGGCGACAGCGTGTTCGAACGTGGCCTGCACGGCGGCACGCTCAGCCGGCCGGGATGCGTTATCGATCGCGGCCACCACGAATTCCGTATCGCTTCGGGTCTTGATCAGACTCTCGATCGCAAGCGCGAACACCTCCGCTGAATTGAAGGTTACGATAACAATGCCAACACGCGCCTTCTTGCTATTCATTATATTAATCCAATCCCTGCCGACGTTAATTCGACTTATACCTTTAAGCGAATTTCCTAAAGCACATCAGGAAATCCTTTTTTGGATTTCATGAAAAACCAATAGCATGCGCTCAGAAAAGCAATCGACACGGCCAACTGAATAATCATGCCGAGCACATCCGGCCATTGGCCAAAGAAAAATACGTGCCGAACGTTTTCCAGCACCGGCGTAAAAGGATTCATCGCGACCGCGAAGCGCAGGATTTGCGGCACCATGTCGAGCGGATAAAACACCGGGCTCAGGTACATGATAGCCATGGAAATAGGCGGCACCAGCAACTTGATGTCGGGCAGATACACGCCGAGCGACGCCAGCAGATACGTCACGCCCAGCACGGCGAAAAACATCGGCAACAGAACGACCGGGAGTGCAATGGCCGACAGCGGCGGCAAGCCGACGAACACCAGGTTGAACAGGAGCAGAAGACCATAGCCGATCGCCGCGTTCACGACCGCGGACAAGGTAATGGCGAGCGGCAGCACCTCCAGCGGGAACACGACCTTTTTGATAAAGTTCGGATTCTCGCGCATCAGCATCGGCGCGCGCAGAAAGCATTCGGAAAAGAACGTGTAAGTGATCAGTCCGCTGAAAAGAATCAGCGCGGACGCCTTGCTGTTTAACCCTTCGCCGGCCCAACGCGCCTTAAACACGACGCTAAAAACAAAGAAATAGACCAGCAAAGTCAGGATTGGCGTAACGATCATCCAGACGGAGCCGAGCGCCGAACCGCGGAATTTAGTCGCCAGGTCACGGCGGACAAAGTCCCACAAGAGCGACCGATGCCGCAAAACAGAAATTTGCATTGATAGGTTCCGACAAACCGTCTGCGCTTCGATTGTCAAACCGATGCAAACGGTGCTAAAAATTCCGGCGGCGTGTTGACAGGCGCGCCGGAACGTCATGATTATTCGTGGATACAGCCGCCGCCATCTTAACCCGGCATTCTGCCGTAGCGGACTGAACGCCGTCAAATCAAGGGCTCAGCGCGCCTCACGCTGCTTCATGCAGACACCAGCGCGTCTGCGCCGCTATTCGAACTGGCCGATGCGCGGCGGCGACGCCAGCGTAAACGGCAGCACCTCGCAACTGAGCGACAGATTGGGGTTGTACGCCGGATCGCGTTCGAACCAGCCTTCCCAACGTGCCTCCATGCGGCGGATTTCGCTCACGAACCGCTCGTACTTGTCCGGATCGAGGTCCGAGCCGCGAGTCGCCGATTCGTGGTGGTACATCTCGGCATACGGCGTCCAGATATTGCGGTAGCCCGCCTTCAGCAGCTTCATGCAGAAGTCCACGTCGTTGAAGGCGACGGCCAGGTCTTCTTCCAGTCCGCCCACTTCGTCGTAGACCGACTTCTTGACCACGAGGCAAGCGGCCGTCACCGCCGACAGATTCTGCGTAGCCGCCGCGCGGCCGAAGTACCCGAAGTGCCCGCGCTTCATCATGTGATGCATGTGGCCGGCAATCCCGCCAAGCCCGAGCACCACGCCGCCGTGCTGCAACGCATCAGTCGGATACCACAGGCAAGCGCCCACCGCGCCGGCGCGCGGCAGATTGGCCAGACTGACCATTTCATTCAGCCAGTCCGGCGAGATTACCTCGATATCGTTATTCAGGAGACACAGGAATTCACCCGTCGCCACGCGCGCCGCGTGATTATTCAGCGCCGAGAAATTGAATGGCGATTCATCGCGCAATACACGCACATTGGGACGCTGCGACACTTCGTCGAAATATTTCATTGTCTCCGGCTTCACGCTGCCGTTGTCGACGATGATGATTTCGAAATTCTGATAAAGCGTGCAGGCAAAAACACTGTCCACACATTGCTTGAGCAACGCAAGCCCATCGCGCGTCGGAATGATGATCGACACTTTGGGTTGCGGACTCGGCAGCGTATAACGCACGCGCAGCACCCCGAGCGATTCCACCGGATGCTCGACCGTCGCGCTGATGTTCGCGCGCTCCAGGTGATCTTCCAGCGCGCGAATCGCGGCGACCAGCGCATACGGCTTTTCGCTGCCGCTGCCTGCCGTGCTGCCGGGCACGATGCGCCAGTGATACAGCACATGCGGAATGTGGATCACGCTGTCGTCGCCGGCGAGTTCCACGCAACGCAACGCCAGGTCGTAATCCTGGCTGCCTTCAAAGCCCTTCCTGAAACCGCCCGCGTCCCGAACCAGCTTCGTCTCGAACACGCCCAGATGGGAGAACATGTTCTGCGTGAGGAACATCTGCGGGTTCCAGTCGCACTTGAAGTAAGGCGTGGTGCGCTTGCCCTCGGTGGTGAGCTTGTCTTCGTCGCTGTAGAACATCCGGCCTTGCGGATGCAGATTGATGTAACGCGCCACCATATACAGCGCATGCGGCGGCAGCAGGTCGTCGTGATCCAGCAAGGCGACATATTCGCCCGTTGCAAGCGCGAGCGCACTATTACTGGCTTCGGAAATGTGCCCGTTCGTCTCACGGAAGACGACCTTGATGCGGCTGTCGGCCGCGGCGACCTCCTCCAGGACAGCTTTGACGTGCGGCTGGGTCGACGCATCGTCCGCGATGCACAGTTCCCAGTGCGGATAGATCTGCGCCTGCACCGATGCCACCATTTCGCGCAGCAGACGCTCGTCGCTATTGAACGTGGGCACGACGACGGAGATCAGCGGCTTGCGCGCCAGCAGGCCGATTTCCGCTTCGATTTCGCGTTGCTTGGCCGGCGTGACCGTATCGTACTGGCTGATCCACTCGTGGTAGACCTCGTCACGCGGCGGACCGTCGGCGAATCCGCGTCCGCTTTTGAGCCGGCGCACGCGCGCCACGACGCCCGGCAGACCTTCGCGCCCGATCACCGACGCGTAATAGCCCAGCGCGCTGCCCAGCCCGCCCCTGACCTCGGCCTGGCGGCCAATGGTGCTGAACGCGAGCCGGACCGCCGCGGCGATACGGCTCACCGAGCGCAGCGGTGCCGTCACACGCCACGAAGTCGAACGGAGCAAAGCGGCGTGCTCGACTTCCAGCTTCAGAAGCCGATTGTTGAGCTTGGCGATCGACTCGCCGTCGGTGAGCGCGTCGGTGAGCTGTTTCTCGAGCTGTGTCACGCGCGCCTGAAGACGGTGTGCATCCTCGGCGCCAGACGACAACGGCTCATCTCGGGACACGTCCTGACTGACTGCTTCCTGCTGATGCCCATCAAATTTTGTGTTCATGCAATTCTTTCCTACGCATCCGACGAGACGCCTGTTGCCCGTGTAGTTTGCCAATGGCACCGACTGCTGTCGCACCGCGTTTTAAAGTCTACCCAGTCGCCCGCGAATGCCGTCCCACATACCGAGCAAGGCCATTTTCAGATGGGCCAGCCGCTGCGAGGGCATCAATGAATAGATGACGAGCCGCACCGGAAACTTGACCAGTTCGGACGACTTCCACGTCCAGGGCACATAGGAGCGCCGAATCAGCACGATGGCGTTGCGGAACAGGTAGTAGTGGCGCAACGGGCTGTGCATCGGATACGCGCGCCCCAGGATACGAACCGGCTCGCCGCCAAGTTCATGGCTCATGTGCACCCACGGCACGCCCAACACCCGGTAGCCCTTCTGCTTGGCACGCACACACCATTCCAGGTCGACGAAATCGATGAAAAGCGCGTCGTCCATCGGACCAATGCTCGACCACCAGCGCAAATTGATGCACGACCCCGACGAAATCAGGAAGTCGACATCGATAGGCTGATCGCCCTGCGGCACGATCCGCTCCAGCGTGCCCCACTTGAAGCGCACGAACGGCGCGAGGCCGCGCAGGCGCGCATCTTCATAAGCCGGACCCGCCAGCGCGACTCGCTCGCCCGATGCGTTGGCCGCGTCGATGACCTTCGGCAGCTCCGTGAATAGCGATGCGGGCGGCTCGCTGTCCTGATCGAAGATGATCGCCAAGTCGAAGCCGCCGCGAATCAGCGCTTCGACGCCCTGATTGATCGCCGTCGCGATGCCCGCGTTCTCGCCGTTGGGCAGATACTCGATCGCGCCGTCCAGTCCCAGATCGCTCGCCGGGCGCATGGCCGGCGTGTTGTCGACCACCACGCAGTGCATCCGTGCGGCGAGCCGGTTGGCCCGCTCGATACAGGCCGCATCGGGGTTGTAGAAAACAACGACGGCACCCGTACGCGATGTCAGCGGGGTGCCGCTCAACGCTCGCCCAGGCAAAGTTGCAAGGCGTCGCGCCAATCCGGCGCCTGCACGCCGAACGTTCGTGCAAGTTTGTCGTTCGACATGCGCGAGTTGCCGGGCCGCTTCGCCGGCGTCGGATAGGAAGCAGCCGCGATCGGCTTGACGGTCGGCGTTTTCTCCAGATCCGATAGTTCGAAAATGGCCTCGGCAAAACCGTGCCACGACGCCGAACCCGCCGCGGTGAGGTGATACACGCCCGAATGCTGCTGCCACCAGCCGCGCTGGCCCGGCGCCGCTGCTTGGGCGAGTACGTTTGCCGTAAGCGTGGCAATCGTTTTCGACCAGGTCGGCGCGCCGATCTGGTCGGCGACCACGCTCAATTCGTCACGCTCCGCGCCGAGGCGCAGCATCGTCAACAGGAAGTTTTTGCCGCGCGTGCCGTACACCCAGCTCGTGCGAAAAATCAGGTGGTCGCAACCGCTCGCGGCGATGGCCTGCTCGCCTGCCAGCTTGGTGCGCCCATACGCGTTTTGCGGATCGGTGGGATCGTCTTCGACGTAGGCGCCGTCTTTCTCGCCGTTGAAAACATAGTCGGTCGAATAGTGAACCAGCGCCGCACCCAGCTTTTTTGCTTCTTCAGCGAGCACGCCCGGCACTTCGCCGTTGATGCGCATGGCGAGATCGAGTTCTTCTTCCGCCTTGTCCACCGCCGTATAAGCCGCGGGATTGACGATCAGCGTAGGCCGGATGTTGCGCACCACGGCGCGAACCTGATCCGGATCGGACAGGTCCATTGCGGCGCGATCCACCGCGACCACGGTGCCGAGCCCTTGCAGCGTACGCGCGAGCTCGAAACCCACCTGGCCGTTCACACCCGTGACGAGAATCGTCCGCTTGGCATCATGTGCGCTCATGCCAACCCCTTAAGCGAAGACGTCGGCATCGGCCAGAAGCTTGGCCGCGGCGTCTTTCGCCGCCAGCAGCGGCTCTTCGTCGATCGGCCACTCGATGCCGATCGCCGGATCGTTCCAGACGATGCTGCGCTCGTGCTCGGGATACCAGTAGTCGGTGGTCTTGTAGAGGAACTGCGCGGACTCGGACAGCACCACGAAACCGTGCGCGAAACCGGGCGGCACCCACAACTGCCGATGGTTGTCGACCGACAGAACCACGCCCGCCCACTTGCCGAAATTCGGCGAACTCTTGCGGATGTCCACCGCGACGTCGAACACTTCACCTTCGACGACACGCACGAGCTTGCCCTGCGCATTCTGGACCTGGTAGTGCAGCCCACGCAGCACGCCCTTCGCGGAGCGCGAATGGTTGTCCTGCACGAATTCGACGCCCGGCTCGACCTGCTCGGCAAATTCCTTCGCATTGAAGCTCTCGAAGAAAAAGCCTCTCGCATCCCCGAACACTTTCGGCTCGATGATCTTGACTTCAGGCAGCGTGGTAGCGGTTACTTGGATGGCCATGCCACTTGGTCCGTAAGAAGGTTTTGTAGATACTTGCCGTAGGCGTTCTTCGCGAGCGGTTTGGCGAGCGCCTGCAACTGCTCGCCGTCGATCCACTTTTGCCGGTAAGCGATTTCTTCCGGACACGCGACCACCAGGCCCTGACGCTTCTGCAGCGTGGCGATGAAGGTCGCGGCTTCGATCAGCGAGTCATGCGTGCCCGTATCGAGCCACGCGTAACCACGCCCCATGATTTCCACTTCGAGCGCGGCGTTGGCGAGATAGCGCGAGTTGACATCGGTAATCTCGAGTTCGCCGCGCGACGACGGCTTGATGTCCGCGGCAATGTCGCAGACTTGCTTGTCGTAGAAGTACAGACCCGTGACCGCGTAGTTCGAACGCGGCTTGACCGGCTTCTCTTCGATCGACAGCGCCCGGAACTGCCTGTCGAATTCGACCACGCCATAACGCTCAGGATCGTGCACGTGGTACGCAAAGACCGTGGCGCCGTCGGTTTTCTCGCTGGCGCGCTCGAGCTGCTTCGCGAGATCGTGGCCGTAGAAAATGTTGTCGCCGAGAATCAGCGCCGACGGATCGTTGCCCACGAAATCCCGGCCGATGATGAACGCCTGCGCGAGCCCATCCGGCGAAGGCTGAACCGCGTACTGGATATTCATGCCCCACTGGCTGCCGTCGCCCAGCATTGCTTCGAAGCGCGGCGTGTCCTGCGGCGTCGAAATGATCAGCACGTCGCGAATGCCCGCCACCATCAGCGTGG
>Ga0209759_1000713_pt1 | contig 29379 bp, 24 predicted proteins | sample AraplaCL_Col_mMS_FD_184261 | JGI IMG/M metagenome (GOLD analysis project Ga0209759, IMG submission 184261) | Arabidopsis root microbial communities from the University of North Carolina, USA - plate scrape CL_Col_mMS (SPAdes) (version 2) | ecosystem: Host-associated > Plants > Roots >...
AGGGCAAGCGCAACCCGGTCACGACCGGTTGCAACCAGAAGAACCGCAAGCAACTCATCGCCTGCCTCGCACCGGATCGTCGCGTGGAAGTCGAAGTTGTCGGTACTTCGAAGCAGTAAGCTACAAACTACCGCAGTACAAAAAGCCCCGCTTCGGCGGGGCTTTTTTTATGTGCAGACGGGCAGATCGCCGATCAAGCCAGGCGAGCGCCGCCAACCGCTTGCACGCGCGGGCGGCATTTTGCCGCCCCGGCCCCTCGCCTATATACTCCGGGTTTATCCTCGAGCGCCCGCTCACCGCTCTCATCGAGGCAGCTTCGCCATGACCAACGCCGATCCCCACGAATTACAGAAATTCAGCGACCTTGCGCATCGTTGGTGGGACCCAAACGCCGAGTTCAAACCGCTGCATGAACTCAACCCGGTTCGCTTGAACTGGATCGACGCCCACGCCCATCTGGCCGGCAAGCACGTGCTGGACATCGGTTGCGGCGGCGGCATTCTGTCCGAGTCGATGGCTGGCCTCGGCGCGCACGTCAAAGGAATCGACTTGTCGAGCGAAGCTCTTGGCGTCGCCGATCTTCACAGCCTTGAAAGCGGTGTAACGGTTAATTACGAGGAGATCGCCGCCGAGGCGCTCGCCGCACGTGAGCCGGGCACCTACGACGTGGTCACCTGCATGGAAATGCTCGAACACGTGCCGCAGCCCGCAGCGATCGTCGAGGCGTGCAAGACGCTCGTCAAACCGGGCGGCTGGGTGTTCTTTTCCACGCTCAACCGTAACGTGAAGTCATACCTGTTTGCGGTGATCGGCGCGGAATACATTGCGCGCATGCTGCCCAAAGGCACGCACGACTACGCGCGTTTTATCCGTCCGTCCGAACTCGCGGGCTTCGTGCGAGCCGCCGGCCTGCGCACAGCAGACATCAAGGGTATTGTCTATAACCCGCTCAGCAAGCACTTCGCGCTTTCCGCAGATACGAGCGTGAACTACATGCTCGCCTGCCGCCGCGACGCCTGATCCGCCCGAACGCCGACCCAATCCAATCGATGAGCGATCCTACGCCCCTGCCCCAACGCGAAGACCACGAAGACGCACTGGGTCTTTGCCAAGCCGTGCTGTTCGACCTGGACGGCACGCTGGCCGATACGGCGCCAGACCTTGCCGCCGCCGTCAACAAGATGCGCCATGATCGCGGGCTGGATATGGTCCCGCTCGAAAGACTACGGCCGCTCGCGTCGGCTGGCGCGCGAGGGCTGCTCGGCGGGGCGTTCGGCATTGGGCCTGACGACCACGAGTTCGCATCGATGCGCGAAGAGTTCCTCGCCAACTACGAAGCGGACCTTTGCATCGAAACCACGCTCTTTCCGGGCATCCCCGAACTGCTGGATGAACTCGATGCGCGAGGCGTGCGCTGGGGCATCGTCACGAACAAGGTCGCGCGGCTCACGGAACCGCTGGTCGCACAACTGGGTCTGGAAGAGCGGGCGGGCTGCGTGGTCAGCGGCGATACGACTCCGCACTCGAAACCACACCCGGCGCCATTGCTGCACGCGGCTCGCGAACTCGACGTGACGCCCGAGCGCATCGTCTACGTCGGCGACGATCTGCGCGATGTGCAGGCTGGATTTGCTGCCGGCATGAAGACGGTGGCTGCGGCCTACGGCTACTGCGGCGACGATATTCCGCCGACGCAATGGCATGCCCAGCATGTCGTGCAGTCGCCGGCCGAGCTGCAGAAGCTGCTTCGCGACATCGGTTAGCGACCGGCCCCGGCACGGGCCCGAACGGACAGCTCACATCCACCTGGAATGGGCCAAGACACGGCCGTCAAACTATTGTAAAATATACGTTGGCTCGAAGTTCTGAGCAACGAACCGCGGGGGCGACCTGGTTTCGACAGGGGTTGCGAAGCGGCTAGGGCATGTCGAGGACCCGTCACCTCGTTAATCAATGGGAAAAACGTAACTGCAAACGACGATACGTTCGCACTGGCAGCCTAAGGGCCGCCGTCCTCTGCCTAGTTCACTGACGGGCTAGAGTCGCAAGACCGGTAGCAATACCGACAGAGGTCATATACGTCAGTTAAGCCTTGACGGAGTCACGACGTCCGGGTCGAAAATCTAGTGAATCGCCGTAGTGCAGCGTGTTCGTCCGCGTCACTATGGTTAAATCAAATGACAGAACTAAACATGTAGAACTGGTCGTAGAGTGCTTCTGGACGCGGGTTCGATTCCCGCCGCCTCCACCAGACACCTTTCAGGCAAATGGCAATGCCTCAACGAATACCCCGACGGCGCTAGCCGCTCGGGGTTTTTTGTCTTTAGATCGCCAGCGCTTCGGCATGGCGATCCCGCCCACCACGAACTGCACGGCGCAGATTGCGTCGGCGCTCATTGCTGACGAATAGAGCCCAGCGCGCGTTGCACGGCCGCGTCAATCGCTGCCGGCTGCGGATCCGTGCCGGCTACGCTTTGCGGAGGCTGGGTACCAACCACCGCCAGCGGCATCTCAGTATCCGCTGCAGCCGTCTCTATCTTTGCCTCAGCCGCCACCCGCTCCACTTTGGCATCCACCACCGCGTGTTGCACATCCGCGCGAGTCACCGGCTGACGGTCTCCAACGTTCAGCACCAGTTCATTAACGCGCGCCACTTCGTCGAGATTCAGGCTCGCCGTTGCCGCCTTCAATTGAAGAAGCCCAACGACTGTTGCATACCGCGCCCGAATGAGATCACGGCGATTCGCGAAAAAGGCGTCGGATGCCCGCAGTACATCTGCGCTCCCGCGACTGCCCACGCGATAGCCGACCTTCGTCGCGTTGAGCGCGGCGCGCGAACTCTGCACCAATCGCGACAGTGCTTCCACCCGGGCGACGCCGGCAAGAAAGCGCGACCAGTATTCGCGTGCGCTCGCTCCGGCCAACCGTGTCGCCGCAACCAGTTCGTCCTGCGCCTTGTCTTCGAGTGCCAGTTTTTCGTCGATGTTCGCGCTCGTTGCACCGCCTTCGAAAATGGGGATGCTCACCGACAGCATCGCCGTGGTTGTCGTCGTCGGGCGGACGTAGCCGGATGCTGCGCCGGCTGGCGTATGGCTCGCCGTCAGATCCACGACCGGTAACCGCGCTGCGCGAGCCTTCTCGACCTCGAGTTCTGCAATGCGCCGGTCGATCTGCTTCAGTTGCACTGTGTAATCGTGCGCCTCGGCCTGCGAGGCCCAGCTTTCCATATCTTCCGGGTACAGCCCTGGCATGACTGCGGCGTCCGACAAGCGCGACAGCCCCGCAAACCGCTGCCCCGTGAGGTGTTCCAGCGCGAGCCGTTTCAACTGCAAGTCGTCCCGGGCGTCCAATTGTTGCGACCGCGCCTGTTGGCAAGCCGCCTCGGCTTCCTGCACATCGATCACCGTGGCCTCGCCGGCACGCCGCCGGCGCCGCAGTTCTTCCAGGTGCACATCCAGCGCCGCCGTGTAGTCGTCGGCGCGTGTCAGTTCGTCTTCGGCTGCAAGTTCGTCGAAGTACGTTTGCACGGCTCGCAGAATGGCCGATTGCTGCGCACGCGCGAGATCGACCGCGCCGCGCGCCTGAACGAAATCCGCCTGCTTATAAGTGGTCCATCTGCTCCAGTCGAAAACAGGCTGCGTGAGCGCGACAGTCCACCCGTTCTGCCAGTAGTGGGTGTTCGGAACGCCCTCGGTTACCGTGCTGTTGTACGCCCGCCCCCAACCCGCCGCCACTTGTGGCAGCAGCGCCGCGCGGGCTTTCGGCAAGGCCTCTCCCGCGGCTCTCGAACCGGCGCGAAACGCCGCCAGATCCGCGTCGTGATCGGTGCTCTGCTCCACCACGGTGAGCAGATCGACAGCCTCTGCGGCCTCTGCGTAAACCACGCTGCTGAACATAAGCAGTGCGCTCGCGATCTTGCGTTTATTCATCCGCCAGAACTCCCTCGCGAGCCTCGCAAAGCAGTTCACCATCGACCAATCGATAACGCGTGTCGAACGCCGAAGCGAGCGACATGTCATGCGTAATCACGACCACCGTGCGTTCGAGACGCAGCAACAAGTCGACAACATGCCGCACGGACGCGGGGTCGAGGTTCGAAGTCGGCTCATCGAGCAGCAGCAGTTCCCGTTGCTGATACAACGCTCGGGCAAGCAGCAGCCGTTGCCGCTGGCCCGCTGAAATATTCGCGATCGTGTCGCTAATCACCGTGCGCGTGCGCATCGGCAGGCGCATGACATCGGGCAGCAAGCCGACGTCGTCCAGCAATGCATGAATGCGCGCCTCGTCCGCATTGCCCGCGAAAAGTGAGACGTTGTCGGCAATCGAGCCGTGCAGGATCAAATCGCCCTGCCGCATATGAACGGCATGTCGTCGGATTTCATCGACGCTGAGATTTGGCCACGCGATCCCGTTTAGCGTGATCTCGCCTTCCTGCAGCGGCTCGGCTGCGGCAAGCAGCTTGAAGAGCGTCGACTTGCCGCTTCCCGAGGCACCGGTAATCACAATCTTGTCGCCCCGCCGGATCACGATGTTCGCGTCCTTAAGCACCGGTTGATCCGAAACGCCGTAGCGGAACGTGACGCCGCGCACGTCGATGCGCTCGAACGTTCGCACCTCGACGGCCTTATGCATCTCGCCGGGCTCGGTGTACCGCTCCGCTTCGCCATCGACGATATCGCCCACGCGCGCAACCGGAACACTCAGCATGAAATATTCGAAGGCTGCGTTGACGGCTCGCGCAAAACGCTCGGACAGCAGCGACTTGTAGATCAGAAATGAATAAAAGACGCCCACTGAAATCGTGCCGCTCAACATCAGACGCGCGGCGAACCAACTCACCGCGATCATGTCCACGTAGTCGACAAGTTTCAGGATCGCGTCGCGTGCGCTCGCGAGGCGGCTGTTCTTCACCAACGCCGCCATATACGCGCGATATTTCGCCATGAAGATCGCCGTGCGCCGCGCCTCGCCCTGCGACAGCTTGATCAACGAAGCCGCGCGGATCGTTTCGATAAGCGTGTCGTCGCAGCGCGCCGACTCCTCCAGCACCAATGCATGGGTGTCGCGCATGCGCGAAAACAACGCGAAGGACACCGCCACGTAGACCATGAAAATCAGCACGGCGATCAGCGTGAGTTGCCTGCTTTGTACCAGCATCAATGCGAGCGCGAGCATGCCGACCGCGACGTCGATACCTGACGAGATCGTAGTGCGCGTGGTGAAGGCGCTAACTTCGTCTTGCGCCTTCACGCGTGCGAACAGGTCGCCGACGTGACGCTTCTCAAAGTACGGTATGGGGTTGCGCAACAGCTGCGCCACGATTCCCTCGGTCATGTTCATCTGCACTAAACCGTGCAGAAGCTCGACGAGGTAGGTCTGAACGTACTGGCTCAACGCACCGACGATAAAAATGCCGCCGAACGTCAGTATCAATACATTGAGCAGATTCAGGTTGTCAGCGGCGACGACGTCGTCGAGCAACAGATTGCCGAGGTACGGCATGGCGAGAATCGCGAACTGGCTGCCGGCCGCAACGAACATCACCTTGGCGATCTGCGCGGTGAGTTGCGGATTGAGCGCCCGCACGCGAGCCAGCGCGCCTGGCACACGCGACTTGTTGCGCACACGCGGCATGGCTGGCGTCGGCGCACATTCGAGCAGGTAGCCGGACACATTAGCGACAAAGGTGTCCATGGAGATGCGCCGCCGCCCGCTCGCCGGATCGATCACTTGCACATAGCCGCGCCCGCAATTCTCGAAAACGACGAAATGCGCGCCGCCGAAATGCAGAATCGAACCGCGCTTGATGCTCGGCAGATCGCCGGCGTCAAAGCGGTATGCCTGCACGGCGAGACCGAATTCGACTGCCACATCGTACAGGTCCATCAGCGAGAGGCCGTTGGCTGAGATCGGCCTGAAAGCCTGCAACTCACGCACTTCAATGGCTCGGCCGAAGTGCGACAGGACCATGGCCAGACACGCGTAGCCGCACTCGGCAACTTCGTTTTGATAGATAGCGCGCATCGTCAAGCTCGCAGCATGCGGAAAAATGGCGCGAGCACCCATTCGGCGATGGTGCGCCGTTCGATCACGATGCTCGCCGTCGCGGCCATGCCGGGCAGAATGTCGAAGCGTTGCTGTTCGAACCTGAACTTGTCGTCGCTCAACGTGGCCCACGCCATGTAATCGCCTTGCGCACCACGCGGCTCGGAAGCGCCCGCCGGTGACATTCCTGATCGCACCGTGGTGCGGGAGATCGAATCAATGCGCGCCGCGTAGCTGCCGAATTTTGCATAGGGAAACGCGTCGAACTTGAGCCGCACAACTTGCCCTTCGCGGATAAAGCCACGCCGTCGCGAAGGAATACGCAATGCAGCGCGCAGCGGCCCCTTCTCGCCGGTCGATATCACGAGTGCCACGTCGTCCGTGGACAGCGTGCGGCCAGGAACGAGCCCAGAAAACGTAACGACGCCTGCCTTCGGCGCGGAAATGGTCGCGTCCTGGCGAATCTGCTCGAACCGCACACGAATGTCCTGGAGTTCGCGCGCGTGGCGCGCTTCGAGTTCAGTCAGCTGCGCGCCAAGCCCGGTTTGGGTGCTGAGCGCCGCGCCGAGTTCGGCGTTCAACTGTTGACGGCGCGCGGCGCTCTGCGCAACCGACACCTTCGCCTGATGCGTCACCGCCCTCGCCTGTTCGACGCGGTCTGCGGTGACGTAGTCCGACACCGATTCGAGCCGTGCGACCGTACGTTGCGCTTCGTTGGCTAATTGCTCGTTCTGGCTCAATTGCTCATCGAGCGCGAGGATCTCCGCCCGACGGCTTTGCGCGGCAAGACGTGCGGCATTCAGTTGCGCGCTGAGATCGGCTTTGCGCTGCGTGTATTGCGCTTCGCTTGTACGAATCTGCTCGTCGCGGTCATGCGCGTCAAAAGCCGGGCGCTGCCGGCCGTCGCTCGCCAGCGAAAGATCGTGCTCCAGCCTGAAGAGCGGTGCGCCCTGCCCGACGCGCGCCGAGGTGCTGACATAGATGTCCGATACCAGTCCGCTCAGCCCCTGGATCTTGATTTCCGACGGCGACACGATCTCCGCGCGCACGTCCTGTTTCAGCTCGACGTCGTGAACAAACGCGAAAACGACCGCGACAATGATGAGCGTGGACGCCGCATAAGCGAGCCAACGCCACGAGACGTCCCTGAATTGTGGGAGATAGATCGGTTCCATAGCCTCGTTGCTGCCGGATGCCAGCGGGTGCTGGTCTGTGCGCATTTCTATGCCTGCGCGCTTTTGGGTCGAATGCGATGCCGCGGCTCTCGTGCTGGGCGGGAAAGCTTTAGCGAACGGGCGCGAACGAGTACATCGAGGGATGGCCGGCAACCAGCCAATCCGAATAGTTGTTCGCGGCCGCGGCTTCGATATACCTCGCAACCTGCTGAGCGGCACCTGTCGCGGCAAGCGGCAACGGCTCGAATATTTCGGCGCCGAAACGCCCGCGCTCAAAGCGCAGATAGAACGGCAGCAATATCGCGTCGAACTGCGCGCCCAGCCGGAACACACCGTTATGAATGCGCGCGTTGCGCCCAAACATGGAGACGCTCACCGTCTCCATGGGATAACGGTGCAGTGCGAACGGAGGCACGTCGGCAAACAACACCGCGACGCCACTTCGCCTCAACGCGCGCGCGACACGCAGGCCGAGGCCATTGCGATCGTCTTGCCCGTAGGTGTACAGCACGTTCACGCCTGGTATGAGCGAGTGATCATCGCCATACATATCTCGTGGCACGCCGGACACCACGGCGATCGTTTCGAGTCCGAGCAACGCCCGCAATTCGTCGATGACATAAATGTTCGCGTATTGCGACACATAGTGAAACGGCGACACGATGACCGGGCGACCGGGTTCATTTGCCTGCAGTTGCCTGATTCGTGTGGCGAGTGAACTCGCGATCTGCTGCAGGTCGGACCATGCTTCGCTGCCACGCAACAGCCGGCCAAAGTAAATCCGCTGGTCGATCAGGCGCTCCCGGAAGCGGCCGGCGGCAACGCGGCCCGGGTTGCGCAGTGGCAAGTCAAGTACGTCGCGGCCAATCTCGTAACGGCACACGCCTTCCCACCGTGTACGCGCATCGACGAGCCGATAGACCCGCCATAAAACGGCGGACAGCGGCTCGATTGCCGATCGCGGCATGCGCGCAATCAACGCGACCTGTACGCTGCGCCTCGCACTCGCGATCCGGTTGCGCAGGAAAGTCAGCAGGTTCCACCCGACGACCCACGGCTTCATGTTGGCGTTCGTTCGTGTGCCGGGACCTCGCCAGCGGGCGCGGTCCCGGCACGGTCGAGCATTAGGCGCGCGACTTGACCGGAGCAGCGCTCTTCAGCGTCGTCTGCGTCGTCTTTGCGGTGCTGCTCTTGCAGCAGCCGCCGGCAACAGCTGATTTGGCCAGTTCATTACGGTTGATTTTTTGCATTTTTGTTTACCTAAGTTAACTGAATAAATGATTAGCTCGAGAGTAATTTCTTGCTCATCGAGCGGCGCAGATTCTAGCACTCGGTTTTTTTAAAAAACGGCATCTTGACGGAATTTTTCATTTATCTTTATTCATCAGAATTTTCTTTGTTTAATCCATGAATATTCCGGATTACGTTGCCCGGCGGCGTACATGGCGAGCCTGCCCCGGCTATGACGGCTGTGACCATCGGATCGACCAGTCGGTTCTATTTCCAGGCGTGGTATGGGCGCACGCTAAAAATACCATCAATCATTTTTGTTAATGACCGCGTGTTCATGAAAAACATACACCCGGCTAATTCGCTGTCCCTACATACAATGCGAAACATTCCTACGTCAAAATAGGAATTAACCTAATTCAACAAAGCCGCGATAGCTCGCGCCTTGCAACATCGCGACGCGTTGCTAAACCCGAATCCGTCGCCTACTGTGACAGTGCGAGCTCAAACGCACCGAATAGCGAACACATCCGGCACACGTGGAATTAACCTCCCGGCTCGTTCGTTGATACCTCACGCGCGGACGCGAGCCGCCCTGCGCGCTAACAACCCACACGATCACAAACAACAGGAGCCGACATCATGCGCAAAACCCTCTTCTGCCTCGCCTTGCTGGCACTGCAACAGGCCGCTTTTGCCGAACCACCGAAGGTTGTCGACGGCCGCTTCGTTACCGCCGACGGCATGACGCTCTACACCTTCGACAAGGACACCACGCCAGGCGTCAGCGCCTGCACGGGCGGCTGCATGAGCTATTGGCCGGCCGCCGTGGCGAGCCCCTCCGACAAACCGTCCGGGGACTGGACACTGATTCCGTCGGCGGACGGCAAGCCGCAATGGGCGTACAAAGGTCATCCGCTTTATCGCTACTCGGCGGACAAGCAGGCGGGCGACGCAAAAGGAGACGGCTTCAAGGACGTCTGGCACACGGCAAAGCCCTAACCGGCGCCCAGACGCACAACCAACGAAAAACGCCGGCAAAGCGCCGGCGTTTCAACTAGCAAAAATGCACTGAACAGCAGCCTACTCGTCTTTCGGACAGCGCAGGTTGCAGCCATTCGGGTCGCCCAGGTCGCCGCGCTTGCGCATGGCCGACTTCTTGTCCGACTGATATTTGTCCGACGGCGCGGAAGCCGCGAACGGCATTTGCGGATGTTCAGCAAGCCGGAACTGCTCCTGCAGAATGCCGCCCGGCACGCCCGGCGAATTCTGCGCGAAAGCGACCGGAATGGTCACGAGGAGCAAACCGGCCGACGCTGCGGCGGCGCATGCATGTACAAGAGCTTTCATATCGATTCGTAGCGCGGCCTGGCGCGCGGTTGGGCAAAAGCGGAAGCTTAGAGAGTATCCCAAACGAAAGCCATACGCAGCGTCGAACGCGCCACGATGTTTACAACCGCTTACGCGCCTGCTCCGCTCAAGCCTGTTTCGAGGTCCACGACTTTGCCGCACTCGCGCGGATCGTAGCCTTGCAGCTGATCGACGCTTTCATGAAACGCGCTGCCGCGCAACAGTTCGATCACCGTGGACAGCGGCTCGCGCTCGAGCCGCGCGCGGTCGCATGCGAAGTAATAGTCTTCGTCGACGGCAGGAATGAAGTCGAGCCCAAAATGATGCGCCGCCGGTTCCACGCCAAAGCCCACGTCGGCCATGCCGCTCGCAACGAATGCGGCGATCGCCGAATGCGTAAGCTCCGCCGACGCGTAGCCATTCACCCGATCCGGGTCGATGCCGAGCTTCGTCAGCGCCAGATCCAGCAGCATGCGCGTGCCGGAGCCATGTTGACGATTGACGAAGCGGATGTCGTCGCGCGCGAGGTCGCTCAGGCCGCCGATGGTCTTCGGATTACCCTTGCCCAGAAAAAGCCCCTGCTTGCGCCGCGTCAGATGCACGAGCACATGGCGTTGCGGATCGAGCCAGCGCCGGTACGTATCGGCGCAAGCCTCGCGAAACTCGCCGAGCGGCAAGTGGAAGCCGGCCAATTCACACTCGCCGCGCGCGAGCGCACTCACGGCGTCCGCACCGTCGCGGTATTTGATTTCGACGGGCAGCTCGTTTGCGACCAGCGCGGTCACGAGCGCCGCCACGGCATAGCCATGCGATGCGTGAATGCGCACGTGATCGACGGGCGGCGCGAGCCAACGATTCAGATCGCTTGCCACCTCGCTCGCCAGCGCCTGCATATTGCCGTCGAGCCGCTCGCCGCATAAACGCTGCGCACGCAGCACCGCGTGGCCGAGTTCCGAAAGCACCGAACCTCGGCCGCGCTCCTTCGCGATCAGCGGACCGCCCAGACGCTCCTCGATTCCGCGCAACAAACCCCACGCGTGACGGTAGGACAAACCCTTAAGCGCCGCCGCCTGCGCAATGCTGCCCGACTCGTTCACGAGAGCGAGCAACGGCACGACGTCCGACAGGCTTGCCTCCCGACCGTCCGGACCCTTCAACACCAGTTGCGCGTGGCACTCGATTCTGATCATATATGTACAGGTTTCTCCTATTGCATAGGCCGTTTCGCCCGCCTATCGTTCGGCTATCCCATATCGAATAAACGAAGCATAAGTGCACACATTATGAATAACAAGTGCATATATGACTTTGGAGGAGCCCCCACTTGGACGATCTCATCGCCTTCGCGCCGGAACAGCTCGTAGAGCGTCATGCGCTGCCTGGCAAGTCGCTGCTAGCGGTGCTGCACGCGATTCAGGACGAACTCGGTTACGTGCCGCCCGCCACGGTGCCATCGCTCGCTCGCGTGATGAACCTGTCGCGCGCGGAAGTGCACGGCGTCATTACCTACTACCACCATTTCCGCACGAGTCCGTTGGCGCCCGTCACGGTGCAACTGTGCCGCGCGGAAGCCTGCCGCAGCATGGGCACCGAGGCGCTCGCGCAGCACATCGAGGCGCATACGGGCTGCCGCTTCGATGCCGGGCATGAAACCGGCGACGCGGTCGAACTCGAGTCGGTGTACTGCCTTGGCCAATGCGCGCTGTCGCCTGCGATGATGGTCAACGGCACGCTCCATGCCAAGGTTACATCGCAGAAATTCGACGCCATTTTCGCGGCCGCCAGCAAATGCGTGGAGGTGACGGCATGACGCGCATCTATGTTCCCCGCGATTCGTCGGCGCTCGCACTCGGCGCCGATGCGCTGGCCGACGCGATCAAAGCCGAGGCCGCACACCGCGGCATCGCGATAGACCTGATTCGCAACGGCTCGCGCGGCTTGCTGTGGCTCGAACCGCTCGTCGAAGTGCAAACGGCCGAAGGCCGCGTCGGTTATGCGAACGTCGAGGAAAGTGACGTAGGCACGCTCTTCGACGCTGGCTTCGTCGACGGGGGCGAGCATGCTCGCCGCGTCGGCGTGGTGGACGAGATTCCGTATCTGAAGAAGCAGCAGCGTCTGACGTTCGCGCGCATCGGCATCACCGACCCGCTTTCCACCGACGACTACGTTGCGCACGGCGGCCTCGAAGGCTTGCGCCAGGCGTTGCAAACCGACGGCGACGCCGCATGCGAAGCGCTGATCGAATCGGGCCTGCGCGGACGCGGCGGTGCCGCGTTCCCCGCCGGCATCAAATGGCGCACGGTGCGCGCGGCGAAAGCCGCGCAGAAGTACATCGTCTGTAATGCGGACGAAGGCGACTCCGGCACCTTCTCCGATCGCCTCGTGATGGAGAGCGACCCGTATGTGCTGATAGAAGGCATGATCATCGCGGGCGTCGTGACCGGCGCAACGGCCGGCTACATCTACGTGCGCAGCGAATACCCGCATTCAATTGCGACGCTGGAAGCCGCAATTGCAAAAGCGCGCGCCGCCGGCTGGCTTGGCGACAGCGTGCTCGGCTCCGCGCATCGGTTCGAGTTGTTCGTCGCGAAGGGCGCCGGCTCGTACGTCTGCGGCGAAGAAACCGCGCTGCTCGAATCGCTCGAAGGCAAGCGCGGCATCGTCCGCGCGAAGCCGCCGGTGCCCGCGCTGGTCGGTCTGTACGGCCAGCCGACGGTGATCAACAACGTCATCACGCTCGCCACGGTGCCGATCATCTTCGCGCGCGGCGCGGCGTTCTACAAAGACTTCGGCATGGGCCGTTCGCGCGGCACGCTGCCGTTCCAGCTGGCAGGCAACGTCAAGCAAGGCGGACTCGTGGAACTTGCCTTCGGCGTGACACTGCGCGAACTGATTCACGACTACGGCGGCGGCACGGCAAGCGGCCGGCCCGCGCGCGCCGTGCAAGTCGGCGGCCCGCTCGGCACCTATCTGCCGGAAAGCCAGTGGGACATTCCGATGGATTACGAAGCGTATGCGGCGGTCGGCGCCGTGGTCGGCCACGGCGGTCTCGTCGTGCACGACGACACGTCGAATCTGGCCGAACTCGCGCAATACGCGATGCACTTCTGCGCGCTCGAATCCTGCGGCAAGTGCACGCCGTGCCGCATCGGTTCCACACGCGGCGTCGAAGTGATCGCACGAATCCGTAACGGCGACACGTCCACGCGGCAAGTGCAGTTGCTGCGCGATCTTTGCGACACGATGGTGTCCGGCTCGCTCTGCGCGATGGGCGGCATGACACCTTACCCCGTGCTGTCCGCACTCGACCATTTTCCTGAAGACTTCGGTCTCGCCGACGCTCGCGCCGACGCACCGAAAGCCGCGGCCTGAACGAGGAGCCCAACCATGTCAGACATGCTCAACACTCCTGCCGGCGGCTGCGGCTCCGGTAACTGCGCGTGCAAATCGCAAGCGCAAGCACAATCGCGCACCCCGCGCTCCTACTTCGACGACACCGACTACGGCACGCCCGAGCGTCACGCCGACATCGACGTGACGTTAGAAATCGACGGCCAGGCGGTAACGGTGCCGGCCGGCACGTCGGTCATGCGCGCCGCTATCGAAGCCGGCGTGAACGTGCCGAAGCTCTGCGCGACCGATTCGCTGGAACCGTTCGGCTCGTGCCGCCTGTGTCTTGTCGAGATTGAAGGCAAGCGCGGCTATCCGGCCTCGTGCACGACGCCGGTCGAAGCGGGCATGAAGGTGCGCACGCAGAGCGATCGTTTGCAATCGCTGCGCCGCAACGTGATGGAACTGTATATCTCCGATCACCCGCTCGATTGCCTGACCTGCCCCGCGAACGGCGACTGCGAATTGCAGGACATGGCAGGCGTCACCGGACTGCGCGAAGTGCGCTACGGTATCGACGGCGCGAATCACCTGCAGGACAAGAAGGACGAATCGAATCCGTATTTCACGTACGATCCGGCGAAATGCATCGTCTGCAATCGCTGCGTGCGTGCATGTGAAGAAACCCAGGGTACGTTCGCGCTGACCATCGCGGGGCGCGGTTTCGAATCGCGCGTGGCGGCGAGCGAAAACCAGCCGTTCATGGAATCGGAATGCGTGTCGTGCGGCGCGTGCGTCTCCGCGTGCCCGACCGCCACGCTTCAGGAAAAGACCGTGGTCATGCTCGGCCAGGCCGAACATTCGGTCGTCACCACCTGCGCGTATTGCGGCGTCGGCTGCTCGTTCAAGGCCGAAATGAAGGGCAACCAGGTCGTGCGCATGGTGCCGTTCAAGAACGGTCAGGCGAATGAAGGTCACGCGTGCGTGAAGGGCCGCTTTGCATGGGGCTATGCGACGCACAAGGACCGCATCACCAAGCCGATGATCCGCGCGAAAATCACCGATCCGTGGCGCGAAGTCAGCTGGGAAGAAGCGATCAATTACGCAGCTTCCGAATTCCGCCGCATCCAGGCGAAGCATGGACGCGATTCGATCGGCGGCATTACATCGTCGCGTTGTACGAACGAAGAAACGTATCTGGTGCAGAAGCTCGTGCGGGCGGCGTTCGGCAACAACAACGTGGACACCTGCGCACGCGTCTGCCATTCGCCGACCGGCTATGGCCTGAAGACGACGCTCGGCGAATCGGCGGGCACGCAGACGTTCGCCTCGGTCGATAAGGCCGACGTGATCATGGTGATCGGCGCGAATCCGACCGAAGGCCATCCGGTGTTCGGCTCGCGTCTGAAGCGCCGCGTGCGCGAAGGCGCGAAACTGATCGTGGTCGATCCGCGCCGCATCGATATCGTCGATACACCGCACGTCAAGGCGTCGCATCATCTGCAATTGCGTCCGGGCACCAATGTCGCCATCGTCAACGCGCTCGCTCACGTCATCGTGACCGAAGGGTTGCTGAACGAAGCATTTATCGCCGAGCGCTGCGAGGGACGCGCGTTCGACCAATGGCGCGATTTCGTCGCGCTTCCGGAGAATGCGCCTGAAGCAACGGAAGCCGTGACCGGCGTGCCGGCCAAAGACGTGCGCGAAGCCGCGCGCATCTATGCAACGGGCGGCAATGCCGCGATCTACTACGGCCTCGGCGTCACCGAACACGCGCAGGGCTCCACGATGGTGATGGGCATTGCGAACCTCGCGATGGCCACCGGCAACATCGGCCGCGAAGGCGTCGGCGTCAATCCGCTGCGCGGCCAGAACAACGTGCAGGGTTCGTGCGACATGGGCTCGTTCCCGCACGAGCTGCCGGGCTATCGACACATCAGCGATACGATCGTGCGCTCGCAGTTCGAGGACGCGTGGAATGTCACGCTGCAAACCGAACCGGGTCTGCGCATTCCGAACATGTTCGAAGCAGCACTCGACGGCAGCTTCATGGGCCTGTATTGCCAGGGCGAAGACATCGTACAGTCGGACCCGAACACGCACCACGTGGCCGCTGCGTTGTCGTCGATGGAATGCATCGTCGTGCAGGACATTTTCCTGAACGAGACCGCGAAGTATGCGCATGTGCTGCTGCCTGGCTCGACGTTCCTCGAAAAAGACGGCACGTTCACGAATGCGGAGCGCCGCATCTCGCGCGTGCGCAAGGTCATGCCGCCGGTGCCGGGCTACGCCGACTGGGAAGTCACGCTGCTGCTTTCGCGCGCACTCGGCTATGAAATGGACTACGCGCATCCGTCCGAGATCATGGACGAAATCGCGCGTCTCACGCCGACCTTCCACGGCGTGTCGTACAAAAAAATCGACGAACTCGGCAGTATCCAGTGGCCTTGCAACGAAGAGGCGCCCGACGGCACGCCGACCATGCACATCAATACGTTCGTGCGCGGCAAGGGCAAGTTCGTGATTACGAAGTTCATCGCGTCGCCGGAAAAAGTCACGCGCAAATTTCCGCTGCTCCTCACCACCGGGCGCATTCTGTCGCAGTACAACGTGGGTGCACAAACGCGCCGCACGGAGAACTCGCGCTGGCACGACGAGGACCGCCTCGAACTGCATCCGCACGACGCGGAAGAACGCGGCATCAAGACCGGCGACTGGGTCGGCATAGAATCGCGCGCGGGACAGACCGTATTGCGTGCGAAGGTCACCGAGCGGATGCAGCCCGGCGTCGTCTATACGACGTTCCACTTCCCCGAATCGGGCGCGAACGTGATTACGACCGACAGCTCGGACTGGGCGACCAACTGTCCGGAATACAAGGTCACGGCGGTGCAGGTGATGCCGGTCGAACAGCCGTCGCAATGGCAGAAAGAGTATTCGCGCTTTAACGCGGAGCAACTCGAACTGCTGAAGCAGCGCGAGATGGCCAACGCGACCGCGGGTAAGTGAGGCGAGCCATGGACACACAGAATCTGATCGACATGGCAAACCGCATTGGGGACTTTTTCGATTCGATGCCGGATCGGGAAGAAGCGGTGACAGGCGTCGCCGACCACATCCGCCGTTTCTGGGAGCCGCGCATGCGGCGCGCGTTGCTCGCGGCGCTCGATAACCCGGACGCAAGCGGCATCGCGATGTCGGCGATCGTCAGGGAAGCACTCGTCAAACACCGCGAACGCCTGACGCCTGCGGAGCCGTCAATCGCCTGAAGCGGCATGTAGCGGGTCGCGCGCTCTACCCGATCTGCACGTAAAGGCGGCGGCTCCAACCGGGGCAGCCGCCCGCCGCAGCTTTACACGGCTGTCTGCTCCGGTATCTGTCCGCCAACCGTGAACCACGCTTCGCAATGCCGCAAGAGGCCGTTCAGGTCCGAGCCGGTGCGCCCGCGCGCGCTGATGTAGCCGTCGGGCCGCAGCAGATAGAACGACGGCCGCGTCCGTCCATACGACTCGGCTAGCGACGGACCGCCGTCGCCGGTCGTATCCGTCACGCGCCAGATGCGCACCGCGCCTGGCAACAATCTCTCCATGTCGGCCACGAGACGCTCGAACTCGGCGTCGCGAGGCGGCTCGTGCTTTGCATCCGGATCGAGCGGCTTTTCGTCGACGGGCAATGGCGGCACGAGCACGAACAGCGAAAAAAACGCGGGGTCGTGCAGATCGAAAATGCAGCCGATGCCAGGCGCGCGTCCGAGCGGACCGTCGACCACGTGCACCACCGCATCCGGCGCGCGCTCGCCCGCGCGCGGACCGCCGTCGAGCACGCGTTCGAGCGTGAGCGGACTGCGGCGGTACTGGACCGACAATTCGCTGATCGTGAGCCGCGCGGCGTCGCGCAACGGACCGAGCGCGGCGAGAACCGGCATCACGCGCTCGCGCAGCAGCTTGAGCGGCCCATGATCCGCCTCGGCCATCTGCGTGATGAAGCCGGTTTGCCGCAGCACGTCGCGCTCAATGGGATGGCGTTCGAGATGGTAGGTGTCGAGCAGGCGATCGGGCGCCGCGCCCTTCAGAACGCGCGCGAGCTTCCAGCCGAGATTGAACGCTTCCTGCATGCCGGTGTTCATTCCCTGCGCGCCGGCCGGACTATGCACGTGCGCGGCGTCGCCGGCAAGGAAGACGCGCCCCACGCGCAGCCGCTCGACCATCCGGCTGTTCAGGTGGAAATACGAGGACCACGCCAGCTCCGAGACATCGACGCGTTCATGCACGCGCCTCGCGAGCAGTGCCTTGCATTCGTCGAGCGATGGTCCGGGTGCGCGATTGAGCGGCGGTTCGCCAAGCACTACCGGCGACAGCGGCGCGGCTTCGGCGACGCGCTCGACTGCGTGATCCGCGATCAGCCGATGCCGGCCGTGGCCCATTGGAAAGAGTGCGACGAGACCTTCGCCGGAAGCGAAGATGTGGAATTCGTCCTCGGGCCAGTCCGTCTCGGCGTGCAGATCGGCAAGCAGGAAAGTCTGCTCGAGCGTCTTGCCCTCGAAGCTCAGGCCGAGGCCATGGCGAATCATGCTGTGCGCGCCGTCCGCAGCGATCATGTAGGACGGACGCAAGGTTTGCGTGTGACCGTCGGCGCGCCGCAGCGTCGCCTGAATGCCGGCCGAGCCCTGTGTGAACATCGTGAGTTCGACGCCCCGCTCGACCGTGACGCCGAGCGTCGCGAGATGCTCGGTCAGCAGACGCTCGGTCACCGACTGATCGAGAAACAGCAGATACGGATAGCGCGTATGCAGTGGATCGAAGTCGAGTTGCGCGAGGCGCATGCCGTGCGAAAACAGATTGGCGACGCGGGCGCGATGGCCCAGTTCGAGAAACCGCTCGACGAGCCGATGCTGCTCGAGCAGTTCGAGTGTGCGCGCCTGAATGCCGATTGCCCGCGAATAAGGGTTCGGCTGCATCGCGCGGTCGATCAGACGCACGGGAATGTGAGCGCGCGCGAGGCTCATCGCAGCGGCGAGGCCGGTCGGACCCGCTCCGACGATCAGGACCGGCGACGCATTATCAGCAGCAGCGTCCATGCGAAACTCCGCAGAGCACAGTGCGCTCTAGTGTACGCCCCGAGCCCCCGGGCTGAACGGCTCGGTGCATCAATTGCGAGGTGTATCGCGCAGAGCCGGGCTTGTCGTAGACCGGCTCTGCGGCGTTGTGTTGTGGCGGGTCAGTGCTTCAGTGTTTCCGCGGGCTGCTGCGTCGGCAGATGTCAGTGCTGTTCTACCGGATGTTCCATCGCGCAACGATGACTGGTCGTGCCGAGGTCAACTTGCAGCGTCGCGTGTTGCATCGAAAAGCGTTCCCGCAACGCGAGCACGATGCCATCGAGCCGCTCGTCGCCAGGATGCCCGGCCGGCATCACGAGGTGCACGCTGAGCGCGTTGCCCGTGGTCGACAGCGCCCACACGTGCAGATCGTGCACGCCCTCGACGCCGGGCAGGTCTGCCAGATAATCGCGGATGCTCTGCAGGTCGACGCCTGACGGCACCGCATTGAGCGCGAGCCTCACCGAATCGCGCAACAGACCCCAGGTCCCGTACACGACGACCGCCACCACCAGCAGGCTCATCAACGGGTCGAGCCACGTCCAGTTGGTATAGAGAATCACGAGACCGCTTATGGCCACCGCAGCGGACACACCGGCATCTGCGGCCATATGCAGGAAGGCGCCGCGAATGTTGAGGTCTTCCTTCTGGCCACGCATGAAGAGCCACGCGGAAATCCCGTTCACGACAACGCCCACGGTCGCAACGACGAATACGGCGAGCCCTGCGACCGGCGCCGGATTCATCAGGCGGCCGATCGCTTCGGCGACGATCACGCCGCAGGTGAACAACAGGAGCGCCGCATTGGCCAGCGACGCGAGAATCGACGAGCTGCCGTAGCCGAACGTGTAGCGTGCGGAAGGACGGCGCGTCGTAAGCCAGGCCGCGCCCCAGGCGAGCAGCAGGCCGAGTACGTCGGACAGGTTGTGACCGGCGTCGGCGAGCAGCGCTGTCGAGTGCGCGAGCACGCCATATAGCGCCTGAATCACGACGATCGCGACATTCAGAGCGACAGCCAGCGCGAACGCGAAGCCGTGGCCTGCGACTGGCGCGTGGTGGTGATGGTGGTGGCCTGCGTGGGTGTGGCTGTCTCCGTGGCTGTGTCCGTGGCTGTGGCCACCGCCGTGACCGTGACTGTCGTCGTGGCCGTGGTCATGGCCGTGGCCGTGACTGTGGTCATGGCTCAGGCCGTGACTGTGGTCGTGGCCATGAGGCTGGTCGTGGCTGCCGCTGTGGTCGTGGCTGTGGCCCGCGGCATGGCTGTGATCGCGACCGTCGCCATGGCCGTCCTGTTCAAACCCACGAGCAGAACGCTCCCCCGCTACAACCCCGCGATCACTGTCCTCATGAACCCGAGTGCCGGCAACGCGACTCTGCGTGTCCGCGACGTCGTTGTTATCCGTCGCGTCGAGCCACACCGGGGCGTGTTCGTCTTCCCTTTCTTCGATTTTCTTCATGGCAGATCCAATGCGTCATCACGGGCGGGTTCGGCCACGTGTTCAAGCATGCCGGCCAGCATCATGCTGATGTGGCGGTCGGCGGCGAGATAGAACACCTGCTTGCCCTGCCGTTGCGCCCGCACGATTCCCGCCGCGCGCAGCAGCCGCAAATGATGGCTCACGAGCGACGGCGACAGATTCAGTTCTTCGGCAATGGCACCCACCGCCCGGCGTTCGTCGACGCAAGCCAGCACGATGCGCAAGCGCGTCGGATCACCCAGCAGGCGAAACAGGTCCGCGAGCGGCGCGATCCTGTCCGCCGGGCGCGTTTCGAAACTTGCCGGCGAAGGCGGCAATGGCGGCGAAGCCGTAGCGGGAATCATGGGCGGCAGATATATGAACAGGTGTTCACATGTTAGCGAAACAGTCACGCCGGGTCAAACCGGGGTGCGGGTCTGCGAGTGTGGGAAAATGCGGCCTTTGCCTCACCCGACTACCATCCCCGTCATGCAACCTGTATTTGACCGCGCTTTCGCGGCGCATCGTGACGGCCGGCTCGAAGATGCCGAACGCGGCTACCGCGCGACGCTCGACGGCAACCCGGTGCACGTCGATGCGCTGCACCTGCTGGGCGTGCTGCGCCACCAGCAGGGCCAGCACGCCGAGGCCGCCGAACTCGTACGGCGCGCGGTAGACCTGCGCCCGCAGGACGCTGCGCTGCAACTGAACCTCGGCAACGCGCTGAAGGCGCTCGGCCAGATCGACGAAGCCATCGACCAGTTCCGCAACGCTCTTACGCTCGCGCCGTCGTTCCCCATGGCGCACTACAACCTCGGCAATGCCTACACGGCGGCAGGTCGTCACGAAGACGCCGCGGACGCATTCCGCCGCTCGTTGCGCCTGCAGCCGGACGACGCCTCGTCGCATAACAATCTGGGCAACGCATTGCACGCGCTCGGTCGTCACGAGGAAGCCATCGCCTCGTTCCGGCGCACGCTGGAATTGCGCCCAGGTCACGCCGGGGCGCTCAACAACATGGGCATGTCGCTCAATGCGCTCGGCCGCGCCAACGAAGCGATCCCCTGCTTCAAGGCTGCACTCGCCGCCGAGCCGCGCTTCGTCGCTGCGCATTTCAACCTCGCGAATACGTTCGACGCCACCGGCCGTCACGCAGAAGCGGTTGCCTCGTTCGAGGCTGCGCTCGCATTGCAGCCGAACCTGCCGCCCGCCATCTTCGGCATGGGCAACGCGCTGGCTGCGCTCGGGCGTCACGCTCAAGCGATACCGTATCTCGAACGCTCAGTCGGACTGGATCCGCAATTCGCGCTCGCCTGGCTGAGCCTTGGCACCGCGCACCAGGCGCTGGGCGCGCACGCCACCGCCGTACGCGCATTCGATCAGGCGTTGCGCGTGCAGCCGGATCTCGCGTCGGCGCATATGAACCGGGCGCTAGCGTGGCTCGCGCTGGGCGACTTCGCGCGCGGGTTGCCTGAATACGAATGGCGTCTGCAAACGGTCGCCGAGCCGGCCATCGAAACCTTGCCGCGCTGGCACGGTGAGCCGGTCTCACAACGCACGCTGCTGATACACGCCGAACAGGGTTTCGGCGATACGTTGCAGTTCGTGCGCTTCATCCCGCTGGCCGCGCAACGTGCGGCGCGTGTGGTGCTCGAAGTACAGCCGCAGTTGCTGCCGCTGCTCGAGCCGGCCGCGCAGGCGTGGCGTGTGACGCTCATCCCGCGAGGCGCGCCGCGCCCCGCCGCTGATGTTCAATGCCCGTTGCTGAGCTTGCCGCTCGCGCTCGGCACGACGTTGGACACGATTCCCGAGCGCACGCCCTATCTCAGCGTGCCACTCGCGTACCGGCGAAAATGGCGCGGCTCGCTGGGCGGCCAGGCAAAGCGCAAGATCGGACTCGCGTGGTCGGGGCGCATCCACCAGAACGAAACGCGTTCCATGCCGCTCGCCGAGCTCGATCCGCTTTTCGCGATAGAAGGCATCGACTGGATCGTGTTGCAGCCCAATCTCAGTGCCGATGAATGCGCCGCGCTGGACGCGCATCCGCGAGCCGGGTCGATTCATCGGTTCGACAAGCGGATCGACGACTTCGCGGATACGGCGGCGATCATCGAACGCCTGGACGCTGTGGTTTCGATCGATACGTCGATCGCGCACCTCGCCGGCGCGCTGCGCAAGCCGCTCTGGCTGATGCTGCCGTTCGCGCCAGATTGGCGCTGGTGCGCCGACGACACGCGCAGCCCGTGGTACGCCAGCGCGACACTGGTACGTCAGCCGCAGCCCGATGCATGGCGCGAAGTCGTGCAGGCGGTCGCAAACGAATTGCGCCGGGGCTAGCCGCCCGGTCGTGTGATTGCTACGGCAACAAAAAACCCCGCGGTCTGACGAGCGCGGGGTTTTTTGTTTTTGTTGCGTCGACCTCGCAAGCGGCGTCAGCACATGCTCGGAGTCATGCTGCTTTGTATTGATCGCGCGATTCAGGCGTGCGGTACAGCACGAGCGTTGCAATCAGCCCGCAGATCGCGGCCACGCCGAGGAACAGGCCCGGCGCCGCCTTGTTGCCGGTGGAATGGATCAGCAGCGTGGAAATGGCCGGCGTGAAACCGCCGATCGTCGTGGCAAGGCTGTACGCGAGCGAGAAGCCTGCGGTGCGCACTTCGACCGGCATGACTTCGGTCAGCGCCACGACCATCGCACCGTTATAGCTGCCGTAGAGGAACGACAGCCACAACTCGACAGCGAGCAGGCGCGCGAACGACGGCTCGGCGACGAGCCATTGCAGCGCCGGGTACGCGGTGACGATGGTGAGCGCCGTAAAAGCCAGCAACACCGGACGACGGCCGATGCGGTCGGACAGCGCGCCCGCGAGCGGCAGCCAGATCAGGTTCGACAGACCGATGCAGACGGTGACGACAAGCGTATCGATCGAGGACAGCTTCAGCACTTCCTTGCCGAAGGTCGGCGTATAAGCCGTGATCATGTAGAAGGACACGGTGGTCATGATCACCATGCCCATGCCGCCCAGCACGGTGCCCCAGTTCGCGGCCATGGTCTTCATGATCTCGCCCATTCCCGGACGATGCTTGCGCGCCGAGAACTCCTCGGTTTCCTTCAACGAGCGGCGAATCATGAACAGAAACGGAACGATCAGGCAGCCGATCAGGAACGGCACGCGCCAGCCCCATGCGCTCATCTGGTCGGCGGGCAGCATCTTGTTGAGCATCACGCCGAGCAGCGCGGCGAACACCACGGCAACCTGCTGGCTGCCCGACTGCCACGCGCAATAGAAGCCTTTGTTGCCTTTGGTGGCGATCTCGGACAGATACACCGACACGCCGCCCAGTTCCACGCCCGCGGAAAAGCCTTGCAGCAAGCGACCCAGCAGCACGAGCACCGGGGCAAGCAGGCCGATCGTCGCGTAGCCGGGAATGGACGCTACGGTCAGCGTGCCGAGCGCCATCAGGCCCAGGGTGAGAATCAGCCCCTTGCGGCGACCGTGATGGTCGATATAAGCACCGAGGACAATCGCGCCGAGCGGCCGCATCAGGAAGCCCGCGCCGAATACCGACAGCGAAAGCATCAGCGACGCAAACTCGCTGCCGCTCGGAAAATAGGTCTTGGCAATCGCGGACGCGTAGTAGCCGTAGACCATGAAGTCGTACATCTCAAGAAAGTTGCCGCTGACTACGCGGAACACTGTCTTGGCTTTGGATTCTTGCGACGAGGAGATAGCGTGTGACGCTGTTGACATGACGTTCTCTGATAAGCCCACGCCCGGCGAGCCGCGGCGATCTGGCAGTTGAAACGATCCGCGCCCGGTGAGAATGCGGATGCCACAGGCAAATGGTTGGCCGCAGGTTGGGCCGCGCCGGGGGCGCTGAATTCTGCGACCCAATACACTTTAGCGGTATCAGGGTAAACGTTGAGGTCCGCCGGAAACCGCGCCACAGCATGTTACCGTCGATAGTGCTGTTGCGTATTCCCTACATTTTCATTACAGCCGGCTGCGCCACTCACGACCGTTAGAATTGCAACTCGTCATTGCCGTGTGCCCTTCCCGATGCCAACCGCCTCTGCCCTTTCGCTGCGCCCCGCAACCATCGCCGACGCAGCGCTTATCGCGTCTATTCACAGCACGAGCTGGCGCGCCACTTATCGTGGTCTGTTGCCCGACGCTTTTCTGGACGGTGAAGTCACTCAGGAGCGCGCCGCCTATTGGGAAGCCCGCATGAGCGCGCCGGGCGGCGAGCGTCGCATGGTGGCGATTGCAGAACTGGGCGGCGCGCCCGTTGGCTTCGTATGCGTGGAGAGTCAACCGGAATCCGCGTGGGGCGTGCTGCTGGATAACCTGCATGCACTGCCGGAGCATCAGGGCATTGGCGTCGGCAAACTGCTGATGCGCGCCGCCGAAGACTGGGCTCGCGCGCAAGGCGAGAGCCAACTCTATTTGTTCGCGCTAGAGGGCAATCTGCCGGCTATCGGCTTCTACGAACGGCAAGGCTGGCAGTATGTCGGCGCAGAGCCGGATCGCATGGGCGGCGTGGATATCACGGCGCTGCGCTATGTTTATCGGTTGGACAAGTCGAGCGCTTGAGTTGCGTCTTGAGTTGCGTCTTGAGCTGCGTGTTGAACTGCGTCTTGAGCGCTGCAATCCCGGACAGATCTGCACTCACGTTGCGAAGCGTCTGAGCGTTGCCGGTTTCGTTCGGGCGCATCATGCTTTCTTCCCGACGATGGCTTTCCTGTTGAAGTGCTGATGCATTCGCGGAGGCTCATGCGCGTCCCTGCGCTTTTGCGCGTGGACGCATGAAGCGTTTTCCGCTTCGCGTACTGCTCCGAGGCCATCGTCTCTCCGACCTACGGGACGCCAGGCGGCGTCCGTCCCCGAGGCGCTGGAAGAGATCGATGCCCACCACACCTTTAACCATAATTGACGGCGCGATGGCGTTGCCCCGCTCCCGCCCGTTCAATGATGTGCCGGCGCCCTTCGGCCGCGGGTGGACGTTGCTCGCGCCATGCCACCGCGTGGATAAAGGGCTGCACGGGCTTTACGGAGCGGTCCTCAAGACATTTGACTTACGCGACCAGCCTATTCGCTCGTTCTGTCGATGGGTGGCGCCGAATTATCCGATTACCGGCATTAACGCGGCGATGACTATCGGCGCCAGGATACCGGAGGCAGTGGGCGAGCATGAGGCGGAGGCGTTGCCACTTCGGGGCGGCTTGCCTCCGGGGCACTCCCTTCTCGCGAACAGTCTGGCTGCGCCTGAGGCTTCCCCTTTTCAGCATGCCTTTGCGCCAGTGAAAGCGCATGTCGCAGGACCCGCTGCACGCGCGCCCCTCTTGCCGCGGTGGGCGCTGGCGGGTGGCGCCTGCGCGTTGAGCGGCGCCGCACTGCTCGCATGGACGGCGTTCGGTCATGTCGACGTCCGTGGTCCGCGCAATGGCAACCTCACGAAGCGCGCCGACATAGCTGTTGTCGAGCGCCAGACGCCGACCGCGCACATTCCGCGGCGCGATACCGTTGACGTTTCGAACAGCGTCGCCGAAATAGCAAACACGAGCGGTGCAAGCGCTGTTTCTGTACGGCAGCATGCGCAGACCGCACCGGTGTCCGGCAAGGCTCGCACCGTTGCTGTGGGCGGCTTAACGTTGCACCCGCCGACAACCGCGTCGATCGAAACGCACCGGTCAGCGACCATCGTCCGCACACGCACGCCGGTTGCCGTGAGTAATGACGGCGATCGCCGGATCGTCTATGGACATCGCCCGAGATCTGACGCTGTGAACCATCGCCGGCATGCAGTCGACAGCGTGTCGACTATCGCAACGTCACCGCCTGTAACGCGGATGTTCGTCAAACCGTCGGTTGCGGGCTCATACTCGCCGCCCGCGCCAACGCAGCCAGACACGAGCGACTACACGTTTGTCGACATGTCCGCGAGCATTCGGCATGGCAGCTCGACTCAGCAGGCGCAGCAGGCACCATCCGCGAATCTGGACGGGAGCGCCGGGCAGCAGTGGAGCGCCCGTCTCACACATCGGCGAGTGACGGAAGCCCCAGACCAATTCATCAAATAGCCGCGCGAAAAGCGGCATAAAAAAGCCCGGCTACCAAAGCCGGGCTTCTTCCGCATTCAAGCGCTTTTACTTCTGGCCTGCCAAGCCCATTTCGGTCTGCCGTTGCAATTGCATGACCTGACCTTGCACCTGCCGCAGTTGCGCCTGCGCCCGCTCCTTTTCCTCGCGTAACGCGGCCGCTTCGTTTTGCGTTTGACGCTGGTAGTCGTTAACCTTGGCCTGCTGGGTGCGGGCGACTTCGAGGTCGGCTTGCAGGCGCTTCGCACGATCTTCGGATAACGCGATAGTGTCCTCTATGTATGCCTTCTGCGCCTGCAACTGCGTTCGGTGAATCTCTACCTCAGCCAACTGCGCGGTTTGCTGTACGAAGCCTGCGTAGATTGCTTCAGCCCGGCCCGCGTCCGCCGACTTGATTACCCGCCAGAAATGCTTGTCCTGAAACAACGCGACGTAGTACGTCATCTCGCGAGGATAAAAGAAAAGGCTCGCGCCATAACTGCCGTTGTACGTGGTGCGCAATTCGCTCAGCTTCGTGTCCTGAATCATTTGCATTAACTCGGCCACGTTGCCTTGCGCGTCGCCAGACATCGGCGACTCGGGCGATGCAGCGGACTGCGCCAACGAACTCGATGCGCCTGGCGCAAGCGACGCAGCCGAGGCCGACGCGCCCCCCGACGCCGCGTCGCGCAACGCAGCGACGACAGGCTGCGGCGTCAGAGTGTTCATGGCCGGCCGCGTGCCGACCATGGGTGCGGCCATTTCGCCTTGCGCGGCCAGCACGAACCCGCCATGCTGCAACAACGCACACGAAGTCGCGAGCAGCATGGCGCGCCGTATCAATAAGGTGTACTTCATACGTGCATGCTCCATGCGGATCCAGAAAACAGCTTTGGATTATCGCGCGGATTGTCGCTTAAGCGAAGCATTGAAGCATCGCAAAATTGGACTTTAAATTGAGATAAAACTACGTTGTCCGAAAGACATGACATGCCCGTCTATCACGAAATAAAACATATCTGGATAAGGCTTGAGACGCAGGAAAAATATGGCGTCAATCGACAAGACGTTAGGCCCAGACGCCACGCGCAAGTGATAACGGCGAGCGCATAAATAACGAGGCGCCACTTACGCAGTGGCGCCTCTAACGAATCACATTTTTCAGCACCGGGCCACGCCGGCAATCCGCAAGCCCGAACTGCCGTCACCCCATGCCTAGAACCGCGTTTCGCGCGCCACTCGCAGGAATGTATCGAGCAGCGGCGTGCAATCGAGCAACTCAGGACCGCCCGCGCGATGGAACTCGGGATGCCATTGCACGCCCATCACGAAAGGCGCGCGCCGGTAGCGCACGGCTTCGATAATGCCGTCCGATGCCGACACCGCCTCGATATTCAGATCGCGGCCGAGCGTCTTGACCGCCTGATGGTGAATCGAGTTGACGATCGCATCGCGCCGGGCGGGGAACATATTGGCGAGCGTCGAGCCGTCGGGGAAATGGATGGCGTGCCGATGCTGATCGTAATCTTCGTTCACGTGCGCACCGGCGGTCGGCACGTCGGTGGCGATATCCTGATACAGGGTCCCGCCGAACGCCACGTTGATCAGCTGGCAACCGCGGCACACGCCGAGCACCGGCTTGCCAGACTCGATGAATTCATGCAGCAGTTCGAGCTCGTACATGTCGCGCACGCGGTCGCCGGGCCATTCGGGACTTGTCGCCGCCTCCGCATACGATTGGGGCGAAACGTCCGCGCCGCCTTGCAGCAACAGGCCGTCGAGATGCTTCGCGTAGTCGCGCAAACGGATGTTGCTCGGATGCAGCATGCCCTGGTGTCCAACGGTCGGAATCATGAAGACCAGCACGTCGCGCGACATCACCCAGTGCGCAATTGACTCCTCGAGATATTGCAGCGTCTTGCCGCGCAGCCCTTTCGCCCCCGGCTCCGGGTGGAAGATTCGCGCCGATACGCCGATGCGCAGCGTGCGCTGCGTGATCCGCTGACCGGCCCGATCGAACAGCTGCCGCGCGCGCGCCGCGATGATGCGGCCAAATACGGACCACGCCGAGTCCGTCTGCTTCAGATAGCGGGGTGGCGACGGCGGCAACGCATTCGGCGGCGGCGGGTTGGACGCGGTGAAATCGGGCGCGGCGCCGAAGCCCGGCGGCGGCGAACCAGCCGGACGCGCGGTGGATGCGGCGGCGTCTTCGGCGGCGAGCACGTCGTCGGCCGAAGTGATGAGTTCGCCTTGAACCGGTTCACTGGTCAGCGGCGTCGCGCTATGAGTGGACGGAACTTCGCGCCCGCGAACCGGGCGCGCGTCGCGCTCATGAACCGCGGCCTCCTGCTTCGCGGTGGAAGCCGCGGCGGAACTGCGCGCCTCGGCCGCGTCGCGTTGCTGGGCGGTCCGCTTGACGACTGGCGTAACGGTGGATGCGCTTTCGGGGTCGTCAGTCGATGACCTCGCAGCCGCCTCCGACGAAGCGGCCGGCGCCGTGACCGATGCCGTGACTGGCACAGACGACGGCGCCGCCTTCGACTCGACCGGATCTTTCACGGGCGACTGAATGGCATCTTCATGCGAGAGGGGTAACGATGTGGTCGGCTCGGCCGGGGTTTGGCTGAAGCTTTCCGGCGATGCCGCAGGCGGCGTTGAACTGCCGGGTTGACCAGCGTTTTCGGGTTTGTTTTCGCTCATGACTGTTGGACAGGCGCCTTCCACGCGAACGAATGAATATGCCCTGATTATCCGCCAGCGTGCCTGACCCGGCAAACCCGCACACAATTGCTCACATTGTCGGGCCGCCTCGCGCAGTTCCGTCTAACTTAGGGATCAGGCTGTTCGTCAAAAGTTTCGCGCAGCGCGATCTGCATTGCCGCGTGAATCTTCACGCACCAGCGCCACACGAGCGCGAGCAGCAGCGCCGCGCAGATCAGCACCGCGGCGAGCAGGCCGGTGGGTGGCAGAATACCGCCCGAGAGCGCTGCGACGAGCAGAAACACGCCGACCATGCACACCACCGGCACGAGATCGGAGATCGCATAACGCAGCGCGCTGGTAAAGCGCCCGGCGGTCGCCGGCTGCACGCTCACCTCGGCGAGCAGCAACGCGAGCGACTTGGTCTTGCGATAAACCGCCACCAGAAACGGCATCGACACGAGCAGTGCGACGCTCCACAGCACGACGCGCTGCATGGGCTCGGAACTGACCCAACGCGTCAACACAGTACTGATGTAAGGCGCGCCGTAGGACACAATCAGAAAAATCGCGGCAACCAACGCGAGATTCACCGCGATCTGCAGGATGATTCGCCGCGTCATGCTGAAAAGCGTCGGCTCGCCGCTTTCTGTGCTGAGGCTGCTCAACCACTGGCTATACATGCCGAACACATTGACGAGCGTGCGCGGCATCGCGTCGGCGAAACGCCGCGTGAGCGGATCTGCAGCGCGTATCAGATAAGGCGTGAAGAGCGTCGTCAAAGCCGATACGGCCACCGCAATCGGATAAAGAAACGCGCTCGTCACCTTCAGCGTCAAACCGAGCGACGCGATGATGAACGAGAACTCACCGATCTGTGAGACCGTCATGCCGACGCGCATCGCCGTGCGGCCTTCCT
>Ga0209759_1000714_pt1 | contig 29329 bp, 21 predicted proteins | sample AraplaCL_Col_mMS_FD_184261 | JGI IMG/M metagenome (GOLD analysis project Ga0209759, IMG submission 184261) | Arabidopsis root microbial communities from the University of North Carolina, USA - plate scrape CL_Col_mMS (SPAdes) (version 2) | ecosystem: Host-associated > Plants > Roots >...
CCTCGCGGGCATCCCCAGGTGGATGAGAAATACGCTTGCACATACTCCTTGAGATTGCGCAGCGCGACTGAGCCAAGATCCCGGCGCCTCAAATGGAAGCACCGGCGGCAGTCCCCAAAGCGCGTCTGGCTTCGAACTACTCATCGCCGCCCAAGAGTGAGAAGAGTTCGCGCTGGTCGCCTCCGAGCGCAGTGACAGAGGCGCGACTATTTCGGGGGCGCGCGCCCAGCCACAAGAGGATCCGTGCGGCGGCATCTCGGTCCGCCACGCCTGCGTGTCGATGCCAAAGACGCCACAACGCCTGTTCGTAGACGCAGAGTCTCAGATCCGACGGACAGGGCACCGTAAGATCATGAGCGCGTTGGAGTCGAATCAACGCGCGTTCGATGAGCGAGGTCATACGGTTTGTAGCTGGAGGTACAGTCGCGGCCGCACTCGTAACACGCTCAAAGGGTTCATCGCGAACACCAAAGGAAAACGCAATGGCTGTGAGCGCATCCGCCGAAAGGACGCTGAACCAAGGCGGGAACCTGTAGGGCGACGCCGCACCTTGGGCGCCCGGATCGGATGCGCTGCCAACGAGTCTCTCGACCCAGGCAGCCATCGCCTCCCCCGCCTGTTCCGACGCATCGACCCACAGGAAGTGCCCGCAGCTGCATACATCGACTGCGGGGCGCAACCAACTGAGGCGACGGCCACAATGCGGGCAGTCATCGATCAACGGGCATCCATGCTGCAGGCAAACTACCGCGCCGGCCAGCTCCCAATCAATAGAGCAGACGCCACTTTCCCGAAGGCAGCGGGGGCAGACCTGGGCATACTTCCCGCGAAGCGATAGGGGGCAAGCCCAGAGTCGACCGCGCCACTCGAAGCATCTGAACCCGTCCCGACGCCCCGCAATCACAGTGGCAAACGCCAGCCAGTCGCGATCGACATTCATCGTGTACGCGAGCACCGAGAGGCCGGCTGCCGTCAGCCACGGCGATCTAGGCAGGCCAAGTTCGTCCAGCAAAGACGCAAGCGAGATCCCATTGGCACGGGACGCCCGCAGCAAGAAACCCAGGCCGCCCTCATTCGTCGCCGGCTCGACCTGAACAGGCAGAGGCGCAAGATCACGCATAGGGGTTTCCAATGCGGCTGACCCCTCCTGAGACACGGCCGAACGCTTCCTTGAGGTGCTCGCTCGTGACTGCCGACGCCTTCGCGTCCACGCACACCAAGACAGCCTCCGTCACCAATCGCTTGAAGCTTCTCGGATTCCCCTCGGTCGCCAGGTGAACCTTCTTAGCGTGCTCAGGATCTTCAATGAGGCTCAGGTCGACCTGGCCGCAGTGCTTGCGAAACGCGGATAGGAAGGCCCTCCACATCGCCCCTTCGGAGAAGGCGTCAAGTTGAAACCTCGCGCCCACACGATTGTCGAGACTGGGGTCGACGTCGCTCAGTTGAAGGATTTCCTGGGTACCGCATATGCAGGCACCGATCGGAGTCTCGTCAACAAGCTCGCGCAGGCAATCGGTGACTGTCGTGCCATCCGAGCTTCGGCTGCGAATCTTGCTCTGGTCTCTGAGATGCTGCCCCTCGTCAATGAAAAGCATTCGCGTACCACGCTGCCGAAGTGCCTCGATGAGAAGATCGCGCTTGATATGCAGCGTCTGTCCGGTGACCTGCGGAAAGGGATGCTTCAGCTGGCGAAGCATCGCTCCCACGAGATGGCCAACGTTGGGCCTAGCGGGTAGTCGGATTGCAATCGCGCCTAGTCCATGCTCGAAAAGACTCGACCCAGGCAGTGATGCTCGGAAGTAGCGAATTAGCGCAGTCTTGCCAACTCCGGTCTTTCCGGCCACGACGATGATTTGTTGCTGCGACAGTTCGCGAGAGAGCTGGAATGTTCGGTCACAGGCCGTCAACGCGGCCTTGAAGGCCGGATGCACGATGCAGACTCTGTCTACGCTCGCAGCAACCTTGAGTGCCTGCACGCTGTAGGCGAACAAGCGCCGCTCACGTACGCGACGCTCCTCGTCGTCGGGGGCATCGAATTCGTCGTCGTTGAATGTATCGTTGTTCATCTTCAATCCATGTCCACTGATTCGAACAGAGGCACGTCGACCTCCTCCTTGACCTCTGCCGAACTCACTGGCATCTGCGGAGGATGCTGAGGGCTCGTTGGGGATTGGCCAGCAAGGACGCGACTCGAGGTGAAACCAGCGGCGCGAGCCGCCAACAGCGACGCGTCTTTGCGGCGCGGACGAGAGACGTCCAGCCAGAAATCGTGAAGGCGAAGCCTCGCCTCTGCCAGTTGCTCCTCTGCCCCGCGCGCTTTCAACTCCTGGCGGCGGAAGCTTCGAATTACGAGATGCTGATTCCAAGACAGCCCGTTCGCGTAATCCATCCAATTGCACGGCACGGTGTGCCAGTGCGTCGCATCCTGAGGATCGCGAACCCAGAGGTTTGCGAGATCATCGGGATCCCAACGGCACTCCGTCTTGAACTTTCCGCCCATGCGCTTGAAGACATCCTTAAGCGCTGTTCCACCATACGGCAACCCCAGGAGACCGACGCCCCCTTGGTCTACAGTGAGTGACTTGGACATGCCGGAGATCAATCGCAGCTTGTCGCTGTCAACGGGATATGCCGCTGGCGGCCGGCGTTCTAGACCTTCAGAGAAGAGGTCATAGGGTCTGGCGAGCTTGCGCTGATTGATCTGGAACGGGTGGACGTCGACGATGAACATCGCGATGCCCTTGACCAAGTCCGAGAAGGTGACACAGGCATCCTCGTAGGGATTGATCTTCACCATGTTCGCGATCGTCTTGGATACCCTTCCGCGAACCAGCGTTAGCCAGTTGAGGTCGCGAAAGAACCTTTCAACATGCGGCTTGAGCCAAGGCGTACGAACCCTGCAGTACGTGATGTCAATGCCCAGACTCCAGCAGATCGACTTGAATGTGTTCGCGTGAAACTCAAGCCCGTTATCCAAGACGAACTCGTCAGCGAGTCCATGCGATAGCCACCGGTTCTTGAGGTCGAGCGGGGCAATCATCTCGTCCTTGATCTCAATGGAGTTCCTTAGAACTCCAGTGACGCTCGTAACGCCAGGGCCATAGAAGGACAGATAGAAGCCCAGGACATAGCCGCTATGGGCGTCGATCGCGACCGTCAGAATGGGTCTGCCTAGTGGCAGCCCAGTGCGGTCGCAAATCACGACGTAGTTCAGCGGTGTGTGATCGATTTCGACACGCATCAGAGGGTAGTCGCTGTGGCTTCCACCCATGTTCGTCCGGCAAGCCATTCGGGCCCTAGCCTCACCCTCTCTCGAGGCAATGCGCTGATATTCATCGACGTCGCCTGCGCGGCGATGAAGCGTCGTAAAACTTACCCTTGCCTCTTCAGGTTTGATAGCGCCGGCCGCCGCAAGCTTCTTAAGCGCCCGTCCCAGGCAGTCGTGCGCGTGACGAAGTGTGTGCCTTGCCTTGGTGAAGTACTCGTCCTTGAGTACCTGTTCTATCGCTCGCTCGACTGGCTCCGCCAGTCGTCTTGGTCGTGCGGCAGTCTTATTGAGGTCTAGCAATGCGAGCGGGTTGCACCGACTCTGTTGATAGAGTCTCGCCCAACGCATAACGGCAGAAGAGGACGGCGGCGAAGGATCGTTGCGTCGGCCCCCTACGGCTTTGATCAACTGCGCGATCCGATCGCGTTGACCACGCGTCAGGTGCGCCGCTTGTAGCGACTTGATGTATTCCAGTCGGCGCTCGATCTGGTCACGCCACGCGGGCGGAATGGAGTCAATGCAGATTTCAGACCGGCTTTCCTCGACCTGCTGTGACGTCGGCGAAAGCTTCAGTGTGACGCCGCCCATCACGACCTGATACTGACCGTTCCAGATCCGCTTGAGCACGTCGGAGGTCGTCATCGTCTGAGGTCGGCGTGTCTGCGTGTCCTCGAATTGAAGTTCGTTTTCGGTCAGGACTCGTACTAGTTCCAGCGATCTCTGACCATGCCTGAGCACCAAACCATTGGTGAATGTGAACTGCATGAGGGGCGTCCGATTCTTGGTTGAGGACGATCTGCGCGCCCTCGTGGATGTCGTGATTGGATGAGGCAACGATCTGACGGCTTGCGATGAGGTGCATCGCACAGGCGTGATCGACCTCACTCCGATGCAGGAGCGTTTCCAAATCCAAGGTGTGATTGGGAGCGCCCTGCAATACGTGAATGGCGCGCTGCCGCTGCGCCTCGTCAACGACCGATTTGCGATAGCGCAGGATGAGGGCGGCCCTCTTGTGCGCGTCACTCCGACGTATGTCGTGTTCAGTAAGCACGACAAAGGTGGCGTTCTCTTTGTCGAGCAACGCTTTAGACGCCAGGTCGAAGGTGGCGGTGTTTCGCTCTACCTTCTTGAAAGGCTTGACCTCGACAAAGCAGCGCGACTTGTCGCGGTACTCCACCATGAAGTCTGGCGTGTAGCGTCGGCCGTCGCTGAAATCAAGGCGCAGCGGCTGGTGCCGAAGGCAGGCCACAGAAGGACAGAGGGCGGCTCTGTAGACGAAGTCACGTTCGAGCGATGACTCGCATTCCAACGGCTCCGGAAAGAGTCCGGGCAAGTTCAACAGGCGCACGGTGCGCCAGGGCGCGCGCGTGACCACCTTCCGCGCCGGCGGATAGGTCTCCATGTTTTCTCCAGGCAGGATTAGGCCTGCGCCACGTCTGAAACGGGCGCAGCAGGCTTGACAGGGGTGGCCTGCTGGAAGAAACTTGGTTTGCCTACCGTTGAAGTCTCTTCAGCGGGACACCGCCGGTCATTCGCAAGAGTGATCGGCGTTGTTTTTTCTACATGGTGTCTCCTTGTTCGCGCGACGAGTCGAGCAAGAAGCGTTGATTGCGCTGTAGCTTTGGTCCGCGGATGTGGCGGACAGCTCGCCGAGTCTCCGTCGTCGGAGATTCAACCTGGCTCGCGCGCTGCGGATCGACTCCGAGCGCGCTCATGAGCAGTGCGCCCTTGTGATGTTCTGTGCGCTTGGGATGGGCTGCGCGTCAGCGACTGACTCCGGCCGTGAGGCCGAGGTTCTGACCAGCCACGAGCTGATCAACTCGGCTACTTCGTCCGTGCTGTAGATCTGACCGCGACGCCAATCTATGTCGAGCGGCTCAAGCCGAAGCTTCTTGCGTGACCGGGCCATACGCAGAGCCGCGACGCTCATCTTCAGCAGAGCAGCAACCTCCTCGGTCGACATGACCGGCCCGTATTGGGTGCGCAGTTGTGCTGCAGTGTTCGTCATAGATGCCGATGCGGTGGTCGTTCACTAATCGCGTGCCAATGCTCGGCCGGAAAGGTACCATAGCCATCAACAATCGTCTAGTTGACGGCAATTGTTGCACTATTGGACCAATTTGATGCGTTTCAGCACACTTATGGCGGAAGTTGCCCAGGCGGCGCCGGGCGCTTGTGAAACCAGCAAGTAGCGACTTAACTAGTGAAGTAGCACCTTATGGCAGATGGCTACACAGTCGAAGACGATCCGATTACCGGCTATCGCCTCTCCAGCCAAACCGGAGTCGGTCTACTTGACTTGAGACGAACCAGCAACGCACGAGATCTACGCGGCGCACTCGTTTCGTTGGCCTACGTACTTGAAAGTCAGCCGCGGTCCACGTGGGCGATCTGCGCGCTGACGGAAACGCGGCTCTCGGCAGATCGAATTCGACAAGAGCTTGTGCAGTTTCGTTCGCTCGTGGGAGCGTTGGGCCGCCGGCTGTTCCTGGTCGCGATCGAAGGAGATCGACTGCATGGCGAGTTGCCTTCCGCTGATCCCGCGCTGGAAGCCGCTGTCATGGCAGTCGCTCAGCGCGAACTTCTGAGTGGCAAGGTGCCCCGGCAGGCCGTGGCCTCAACCGCTATCCAAGCTTGGCTAGATGGCCAAGCTCGGGTAAGCGTCGCTGAGCTGCGTCGAGCCACTGGCGCAAGCTATCCAACTGTGGCTGCCGCCCTCAAGGAACTCGAGCAAGTAGGAGCTCTCTCCTCGGACGACAAGGGCTATACATACCCTTCGAGTCTTCCGTGGGCAACCTTGCAGCGCTTCGCAGAAGGCCACGCGGCTGGGCGAAAAACAATTCGATTCTCTGATCCGAGCGGCTTGGCCCGTAAGCCGGATGACATGGCGAGGCGCTTGGCGACACTGCAAAGCAAAGGAGATGCTTCGGCCGTCGAAATTGGAGGCGTTCTCGGAGCGGAGCTGTACTACCCTGACCTGGACATCACTGCGGCCCGTCGACTTGACCTCTGCGTCTACGACGGTGATCTCGACTTCGTGAGGAAGATCGACGCAGGCCTCGTTCAAACGCCGGATCCGAAAGCGAAGGCTGTTCTCGTGGTTCACCTCGCACATGACATCAACCATCGAAGGGGACGATTCGATGGCCTAAGAGTCGCGTCGACAGTCGACTGTCTAGCCGACTTGCTCGAGATCGGCTACCAAGCCGAGGCGGCCGATTTCATGCGAGCGATGCAGGCCAACCGGCTCACACAAGGCGGAGCCCGGGATGCGTAAGCTACTAGTCGAGATCCCCGTGCGCACAGTGCCGGCCTATGGCCGCCGGGGATTCGTCGCGAGCCGAGACGTTGCGCTCGAGAGCTTGCGATCACTCCTCTTGAGCGGCCGTGAAGGTGTCGATCTCATCGATCCACCCTTGCTTCTCTGACAATGACAAATTCGATGCGACGCCAACTCATAGCGCTCGATGCCGATGGCGTCTTGCTGGACTACCTCGAGGGCTATGCCGAGGCCTGGCGAACTGCATTTGGCGTTCGCCCAGCAGTACGAGACCCTCTCGGCTACGGCCCTCTTGAACGCTGGGAAGTTCCGCTGCTCGATACCGATGGACGCGCCAGCCTCCGACAGCATTTCGGATCCAAGTTTTGGAGCTCACTGCCTGCCATACCAGGGGCGATCGACGCGTGCACAAGACTACATGACGCGGGCTTCGAGCTCGTATGCGTCTCAGCGTTGGATGCCGAATTTGAAGCCTCGCGGCTCCAGAATCTGCGCGCGTTGGGCTATCCAATCGAGCGCATGTACGCAACGCCGCACGATGGGAGATATCGAAGCCCCAAGGCCGACAAGCTGGCCGAGTTGCGCCCCGTGGCTTTCGTCGACGACTACTTGCCATATCTTCGCGGTGTGCAGCCTGAGGTGCACACCGCACTCATCACGCGCGGCGCAGCCGGCGGCCCCAACACGGGCCCCGAAATGACCTTAGCCAAGTCAACGCACCTGGACCTTGCCGGCTTTGCAGATTTCTGGCTCCAACGCAATTGAAGCGAAGCATCTCAATTCAGATGCAGCGCGCTTGAGGAGCGAGGCCACGCATGGCGTCAAGACCTACATGCGGCGGCTGCCAACACTTCGCAAACCACAAGTTAGGTCGGATTTCTACCGCAAGTGGTCTCTTGAGAGCACCGACGCAGCGCATCGCACAACGATGCAATGGTGGCGGAGCCCTGGCCTCATCCAAGTATCCTCTTGTGAGGTTCTTGTTCAACCCTTCACCGTGAACCAGCTTTCCTGGCCGAACGAGTAGCCGTCGAAGGTGAAGTCGCCGCCCGGTGTCTTGTCGACCCTAATGGTGAAGCCGCCGAGACCATCCTTCGCGGCAGCGGTCTGGAAGCTTTCCAGAAAGCCCTCGAAGTCCATCGAGTATTCGTCGAGCTCAGCTTGGGTGGGAATGCGGGTCAAGGTCATCTGCAGCATCGCGTGCTCCATGGTTGAAACGGTCGATGCTAGCCGACCAAGGTCGATAACCCCGTTCAATGATATGGATTCAAACACAGGATATTGGCCCGCTGATGCTGCTCAAACCCCTCAAGCTTTACCGCGGCGAGGTCAAGCTCACGGCCGAACAGCTGCGCCCTCAGGAAAGCATGACCGGCGTCCTCCGATACGCGGACAGTCAGTACGGCGAACGAGATGGTCGAGTGCCGTGCAATGAGCTATCGACTGACGATAAGGACATCCGCCTGCGCAGCGAGGGAAACAAGTGGCACCGGAAGAAGCGGTAGTGTGTGCCGTGGGACGGCGTCAAAGTGAGCGCGGCTTAGACTCCATCCAATGACTCGCGTGGATGAGACTAGATGAACTCGACATCCCCGCTTGGGTCTGAAAGCGCGCAGGCGCGGACGCCTTCAACGACACCCAGCAATACCAGGTTGACGTGGGCACTGAACTTCTCGGCGTCGCACATGTCTTCAAGAATCGCAGCGAAGTCCAAACGGCCTGCCTGAGTGCTAAGGTCGGCGTGCCCCCCCGGTCGCCATAGCAAGCGCAAATCCAAAGGCTTTGCCGCAGGCCTCAAGCTGTTCGTCGAGGATTTCGTGCAGGCGATCTTCATTCATGGTCGATTCACGGCGTAATGAGATGCACCAGTGTAGAGGCGTAGATCCGGCAATCGCGATTTCATCTCCGGCGTTTGCGCGATTGGCGGCGGTCCAGTGACGGCACGCGCGCCTACGTGATGCGGCGTGCATTCGACGATGTTGCGTCGGCATGGAGCGCGGGGAATGACCAAGGCTAGTCTGTCAACATCAAGGTCGTGAATGAGCCTGGGAGCGCAGGCCATGGAACGAGTTTCAAGCAGCGCGGACGCAACGCGTCGAACTAGGCTGGCCACCGTCCGAACTTCAGTACAAAGCGGACAGGCGGCGAATGGCAGTTGACGTCCGCTATCGCCAGGCGGAAGCCGCCCTCGTCGGTTGACCGTGACCGTCCGCCAACCCCTGAGAAGCGGATGCCGGCTTGGCTCGGACTCTGCTAACCGGCGATTGCCGCTGCATTCAGCCACCTCCGCTGGCTCGAGCAGGCACTCGTGTGTCGTTCGATGCGTGATGGCATAACCGCCCTTCGAAGAATACGGCGTTAGTATGAAAACGCGAAAGGCCATCTCCAATAGGCCGAGGAGCGCGTTGACCCTTGGTCTCGAATGCGGTCGATGCAGTTCGCCACGTATGAACGCGTGGCTCACACCTCGCGGCGTTGGCTAGTCTCATTCAGTACTTGAGCTTGTCTTTCGCGGCCCGAACGTCCTCGGAATCTGCTTGCGCGTCCCAACCCTTGGCCAAGTCAAGAAGCATTGCCGCCGTCCTCGGATAGTCGGCAGCCTTCCCGGCCCAAGCTCTGGTCATTTCGGCTAACGCTCGCTCCTGCGCGCCGCCCTCTCCGATCGATTTCATATAGCCGCCTCGCATGTTGAAGCGCTCAACGCGAACTCCGGTCTCGACATCCTCGCTCGCGAGCTTCTCGATTGCGACACGGATTGCGCGGTGCGGCCAACCGCCGTCATCCGAGTCCATAGGGGCGTGCGCCAGGACATGGCCGATGTACTGCTCACCGATTCGTTTCCGATCGGCGGCGGCCACGAGCTTCTGAACTTCGAGGCTCCAGGCAATGGCCGCAGCCTCGTCGACTCGGTCGCCCGTTTGACCTGGCACGATCGAGATACCGCTCAACAATCGATAGGCTGAAGTTGCCCGTCGGCTATCGGCCTCCGTGACCTGAGGAGCTTCACCGGTGGCCGGTTTGAACACCAATTTCACGATGTCGACGAACAGCTCCGGGCGTTGAACAATCAGTTGATGCAGCTTCAGTGGCTCTTTGCGCATCTCCAAGAGCGTCAGGTAGGCGTACTCCCTGGTCGCTATTTGTTCATCCGTGACGTCTTGCCGACCATTGAGCGACTTGAAGACAGCTTCGATGTAGTACGTCGCCATCGTCGCATCGGTGAGTTGGCTCGCGTTGATCTGGGGAACAGCCTCGTCGAGCATGCGCAGCAGCCTCGGTGAATCGACTTCGCCGAGACGCGGGTGCGCAGCCGACATTGCCGCCAAGGCGCGGCCCGCCGCCAGGTAGCGGTCAAGCGCGCACTTCAGGTCGTCAGTGGAGCCCTTCAACGCGAACGGGTGTTTTGATTCCCAATAGGCCTTCCCAACATCGTCGCCAAAGCTGTCGACCAACTTCCACGACCCCATGCCGTCGGACAGTTGCAGTAGGAGGTACGCGAACGTCTCGGCAGACCATCCATGCTCGCCGGCGGTGTCGATGAGTAACTCGCTCCATGCATCACGGTCACTTTGGAACTTCCAGGCCGAGACAGATGCGGCCAACGAGATCATGTCAGGCGTGCCGACCTCAATCGCATGAACGACTAGGTCTTGGCTGTCCGTCAGGCCCAAGGCCGTCTTCTCGAGCGCAGGTACGACGAGGTACGGTACTTTTACTTTTTGAGCCAGCTCAATAACAGCTGCAACCCCACCGAAACTCATCACGGCGCGGACGGCACGCTCCCGGGCTGCATCGACTGCCTCGGGATCGTCTTCTCGAACTCCGTCGACGTAGGGCTGCCAATCGTCAAAGAGGCTGGTATACAGGAGGAGTGGATCCTTAGGTTCGAAGCGCTTGACGACCGCTTCGACCTTGCTGATGGCTTCGCCCTTCAGTGCCCAATTGGTGTCTTGGTAAGTGCGGTTACGCCCAGCTTCTCGATGGAGGGCCTTCCATACCTCGTAGCCCGCAGAGCTCGGCTGCAATTCCAGGAACTTGGTTACCGCGTCCAGAATCGCATCAAACGACTCAGGAGGTACCTGATTGAGCTCGTTGACCATCGTGATCATCCGCGTCGGGTCATCGTTGACTTGCCCTAGCGCCAGCTTCACCACGTCGTTCTGCGCACCCCACACGATGCCGTAGGTCAACTCTTCCGCGCCAGAACCACCCGCCTCACGGAACAGCGGCTTCTGGCTAGGCGAGGTGTGGTCGCTGTGTCGCGGCAGGAGCTTGACCAGCAGCTCCCACGCGATCGTGGGGAAGTCTTGGACGATGCTCGCGAGTACCGCCCCGCGTTGCTTTGACGTCGCGTTCGTATTCGGTGACCAGGACAAAAAGATGTCCCGCAGCGAATTGACGGGACGGTTCTGAATCTTCCCACCTGGGTCGGCAACGGTCAGGCAGGCCAGTACCTTGCTCACCCGCAGCAGGAGCGCCGGATCCCAAGCCAACAGCTCGAGGCCCCAGAGAACGCCGACGTGGGGACTCGTTGGTGAGAGGAAGTCGTCGGCTTCGACGAACAGGGGGCGGATCGCGCTGGCGTCGCCCTCAAGCAGATGCTCGAGGGCTGAGAGAAAAGACTCGGGAGATGCCTCTGCCAGGTGGGTGAGGTTGTCTCGCAGGCTGGACATCAGACGCGCGTCCGATTTCAGTCCTGGCAAGCTCTGGATTATCTCGTCGACAAACTGCTGCGGGGTTGTTCCCGGAATGGTCAGGTCTATCAAGTCGCTCAGCACCGCGATGTGCAGCAAGGTGGTCGCCAAGCCATCCCGAAGCCAAGAACTGTGCGCCTCTTCGCGCTGGCCACCCAGCTTGAACCGATCGGCCGCCTTAGGCGGCGTGATGATCTGGCCGAAGACTTCCCTGGCCATGTCCGCCAGCTTCTGAAGGTCATCGGCGCCAAGGTGTTCGCCCAGATACGTGAAGGCGTCAACTGGTGCCCTCATCTTCCAGACACTATCGACCTTATCGATGGGCGGGTCGGGCAGCCTGCGCAGCTTCCGCAGGGGCTTTTCAACCGGGTCGTAAGCCGTTCGTTGAGCGAGCGTTTGCAAGACCGTCTTGTCCGGGCTGTTCGCGGAGTCCCACGCACCAGCGAGCAGCGCTGGCAACAATGCGTCAGCTTGATCGAGCCACTTTGGCTTCTCGGGCGCACCGCTAGGGATGCGCCGGGCAAGAACGGAAAGGCTCCGGCCGCACTTTCGCGCCAAATCCATCGCATCGTCTTCTGGAATGGCCATCGTCATGAGGGCTTTGCCGAACGCCAAGGTCGACGGGCGCTCCAGCAACTCGAACTTCTCGCGCGGAACGTCCGTGCCAGCGCTGACGACGGTCGGCCCCTTGTCTGAGAGTGACCCGACCTCATCTTGAGCAGTGCCACGCGGGAGGAAAATGAGTCCGTCCTTGACGACCAACTCAGCGGCTGCTTCCGCGGTATCGACGACCAGGGTTCGAGCCTCGAGATATGCGCGCTTTTCGGCGTCCGCGCTACGTATCGAGGCGACGGCAAACGCGATCACTTCGTCCGGCGAGTCAGCCATCAGCAAGATCTTCTGCTGGCCTTTCAGCAACGCGGCGACGAGCTTCTCGGCTTGGGCTTGGCGCGCGCACATGAGCACGTCTTCTGTGAGCGGTGGGTCGAAACGCTTGGAGAACTGTCGCCAGAATTCGTCGGTACTCCTGGCCCCGCGGGAGGGGCCTAGTTTGAGCTCCTGACGGGCCCAATGTGCGGAAACGGCCGGATGCACCTCCAGCCAGTGTTCGAGCTGGATGCCGTCGATGAGGCGGACATCTTTCCATTGCCCGGCTGCCTTCTTGGCGTCGACCCACTCGCCGATCTTCTCCAAGCCGTTCTTCCACGAGCGCGGCGTGACGAACACGAACGTCGAATTCGCACGCTCCTTGGCGGGCACCTGGAGGGTGCGCTTGTCGTAGTCGCCATCGACTTTGCCGATTGCATCTGCGTTCGTGCCGAACTCCCAGATCGAGCGGCCTGCAGGGACGTAGGGCGGAGCGCCGTCGTCGCTGTCGAGAACACCATCGAACCCGGGTAACTGGCCCATCTCGCCGTTCGGAAAGCGGAACGCGTCGATGGCGTCGGCTGAGGCACGGATCAGATCGGCAATCAGCCGGGGAAATGAGAGCCTTGCGGACGTGCGGCCAGCCCATTCGTTCAAGTCGAACGCTGTAATCCATTTCATCAATTCATCTCCTGGGGCAGTCAATCTGACGGGCCATTTGGACCGCTTGCTTCGCGCGCCCGTGGACATTGCCACCGACGTCCCGAAGTCGGCTTCCGCTGCATGGAAGCCGTTTTTCTGCAAAAGAAGCAGGATGGCATCCTGGACAGATGCCGGGAGCAAGTGCGGTGCGAATCGTCAGTTCGAGTCGCAGATCAGGTCTTGAAGACTGGAACTGCGGCGACGATCAGGCGCCATTGAATGGGTACCAGCGCATTGCTGTGCTGATGGTGATTCTGTGGCGGAAGCGTCTTGTTATCGGCAATGCCAATCTCATGGCCGCATCCTTCACATCGAAAGATTCCAGAGTCCGGGGTCTTCTCTCCCGGCTTGTGGAGCGTGTCGAACGCTTGGTGCGTCTTCTGCGACAGATACTTGGGATCTTGATAGAGGGCCATGGCCTGCCTCCTCGCTGCTCCGGGCGCGCCGGCACGCAGGCTCGCGCCGAGTGCGCCAAGCCTTAACTTGATCAAACGTATTCGCGGGAGCGAACCCGACAGCATGCGGGTTTCTACTCTCCTTTGAAACGGGCATGCCAGAGTGATTCACGGCGAGAGGCGCGCGCGTTGGCACTGAAAGTAGGCTGTGGCCCCATTGGTCACGACGCCAAGATAGAGTGTTCCGCAGAAGCATGACACTGCAAGAGCGTGGACAGCGACCTCTTGGTGGCGTGCTCGGATCGCGTCAGCAATTCAGCGGAAGCTGTCGCCGACGTGGGCACCACCACCACTGGCGGCTTTCGCGCAAAGATGCCGCGCCGCGGACAACTGCACGAGACGCCCTGCTATCGGCTATATGCCAAAGCGACGAAGCCCTGCTCGATCACCGCTTGAACGACGGCCTCAACCTCGCGGGCCGCATCGGCCCCCAACGACGCGCCGGCCTCAAGATTCTTTCCGAAACCTTTGCCCGTCACGTTGGCGGAGCCCACGACGGCTGCAATGCCATCAGCCACAACAACCTTCAGGTGCAGGAGCACTTCGGCAATTGCAAGTGCGCTGTACACCGCCAAGCCACCGGCCGAGCCACGACTTTCTCGGCGTAGAGGTTCAAGAGCTGCGGAGGCCAGCGACGTCAGGTCCTCGACATCGTGCGCGACCAATGTCACGTCGACCCCGCGGCCCAAGGCCTCGAGCAGCGGGGCTTGAAGTTGCCCGATTCCCTTCGGCTCTAGGTAAGGCGACACGATGAGAACGCGCTGTTTGGCACCAGAGATCAGCCGTACCGCCTCCCGGACGTAGCCGTCGGGCTCGATGCCTTCGACGCGAAGGGCACTGGGTAGCGTCCAAACGAGCTCCCGCACTGGGCGTTGGTCGTCGCTGTCCCGCCAGACCGCGCAGAGGAACTTCGACAGCATGTGAGGTTCGAGCAGAAGTTGCTCGCCCTCAAGGCAATGCTCCTCCTCAAGGGCCTGCCATAGAAGTTCGTCACCGCGCGGGCCAAGGTGTCCACGCGCCCACAGAAGTCTCGTGAGCTGCATCGGCTCGCCGACCATCATCCAAAGCGCCTGTCCAACCCGGCGGACTCCATCTGGTCGCGCGAGGCGCTGGCGAATATCAGCCGCGGCACTCATCACTGGGTCGGAGTTGCTTGCCACGCGTTCTTCCAGAAGCCTTGCTGGATTTGCAGGCCATCGAAGGCGCTCGACTGCGGCGTGGGCCCGCCGTACACCGTCGCGCGGGATAGCTCGCGATTGAACGCGACGCAGTTGTGTTCCCTGTGCGTGCAACCAGCGCAGCTGCCACCATCGTCAGAGCAGATGGGGTCATACACGCACTCGCGGCCGGACTGGGCAGCATCCCAGAGCCAAGTGTTCAGGCGCTGCTCGAACAACGTCGTGAGCCCGCCAATCTTGGTTTCAGCGTGCCGATTTGCGTACAGCATGAACGACAGCGAGCCCGGGATAAGGTACTCGCCCACGCTCGAGGGCGCAAATCCGCTCCATTCGATGCGGCTGAGAAACAGGTGGCTCATCGTGTGCAGCAAGGTCCGCACCGCTGCCGCTTCGCGCTGGTTGTAGTACGGCTCGTGCGGCGCCTCCCGCAGCCCCGGAATCTCGGCATACAACCGTGCCCAGGCTTCTTCGCGAGTCACGGGCATCAGCCCGGCAGTCAGGCCGTTCTCGAGCAGCCAGGCATACACACGCTGCGGGTCAAGCTGGAACCAGAGGGCTTCCGTTTCCGAGGCGATGGCGTACACCGGTATGCGGCCTCGGTCGTCAACGGGGAATGGCGTGATGACGGTGCGAGCAGGGTCTCGAGCGGTACGGGTGTACCCATAGGCGCACAGGGCCAGGGGGAAGTCGTTCACCACCCGGATGTGCTCGATGCCGAGGAGCTCTGCGGCCTTGCGCTTTCCGTCTTCAATATCTAGTGCGCCAGCCTCATCGCCGGCGCGACGAAGCATGGAAGCAACATCGTCAATCGTGCTGATGTCGGTCTGGTCGAGGAGCGTCGTGTGTTCGACCAGCCATCGGCGGGGCGTGCCGCCGACGGACACGCCTTGCTCGGATAGTAGCTTCGTCACTGCGTCGATGGCGTCCTGGCCCTTGGGCTTGCTCTTGCGAGCGTCGTATTTCCGCACAAGCTCGTTGGTCGGGTCGAACTTGCGAAGTTGTTCTACCATCGCTGCCATCGAGTCGTTGTCTTCCTGATTGCCGGTGTTCGCCCGTTCGCGCAGGGTATGCCCGACGGTGTCGGGCAGGAGACCCCAGGTACGCGCCAGCATGAGCGTCAAGGCATCTGCAGAGCCTCGTAGACGGCCCTGTACGTCCTCCGGGAAGTTGATGAACGCCACCGTGTGCGGGATGTACAGCGACGGGTCGCCCGTTGGAACCACGCGAAGATACTTCTCCGCCCGTGGCCCTTTCGGCAATGAGTCGTTGTACGCACATTTGCAGGGCGTCATGCGCAGGGCCTGGACGTCGGCCTTGCATTGCGCACAGTACCACCGAGCCTGTTTGACGCGTCCCGGGTCGTAGAACGCTAGGTCGGCCGCACCATGGCCGTTCGGGCATCGCATCTGGGGGACAAAAATCTCTTCCAATCGGCCGCAGTTGTGCGCTTGCACATAGCGCATCTGGTTCAGATAGCCGCCGCAGGAGCAGCGACCATTCGGGGCCGCACCGCGCTTGAGCAAATCAGTGAACCTGCCTGTGCGCGAGCACGTTCGACACTTGAAAATTTGCGGGTAGGGGGTAAACCGAACTTCGCGAGGCGAGCCAACCGCGTAAATGGAGCGCTTGCCGGTGTCTCGGGGGTCGGGATACTTCTTGACGAAGTCGGCGGGCCACATCGCGAGAGCGTCGGCAATCGCGTCGAACAGCGCCTCGCGGTTGACTTCGGCGTCGCCCAGCGCGACCTGGGTCACCTTACACAGGCCATAGTCGTCGTGTTCGAATACTGCCTCCGGTAGGTGCCGGAACAACACCTGCGTCTGGCCGCGCGAAAATCCTTTGGTAGCCATTTCTCAATCCTTGCTGCGCTGAACGAAGGTCAGCAGACGAGAGTCGCACTGGTCGGGCCAGAACGGAACGCCGGCCTCGACGTCCCGCAGGCTGGTCATGGGCGCGGGCCGGACAGCGTCCTTGACCTTCTTCTCGTTGCTGTTCCGAACGGCCATCTGGACGATGTCCAGCTGCCGCTCCAGCACATCACCGAGAGCCTTTTCGAGGCGAGAGTCGTAAACGCCGTCACCGAGCGAGTAGGCCGCCTTGACCTCTTCGAGGAAGTCCGGGCCCATCTTGGCCATCAAGTCGTTGACGTTGCTCCGCAAGTTCAGACCGGAACTGCCGGTTTGCGCCGTGTGCAACCCGTAAATCAGGCCCAGCACGATGCCCGGAAGCGTGCGCTGTGCGGCGTACTTTGCGAAGCGGTTGACAGGGACAGGGGAGACCATACGGTCAAGGTGCTGGTGGTACTCCAGGAAGCGGTGGTAGATGCTAGAAGCCCGCAACGAGAAGCTGCCCAGTACCACGATGACGATGCCCACGTGGCGACGACCGCTTCGGCTGGAGGCTTGGATGTACTCGGCCGTTTCTTCGGGGACGCCGTCCATCGTCATCAGATTCACACGCTCCAGGTCGACCCCGTGAGAAATCATGCTGGTCGCTACTAGCGCGTCCAAGAAGCTCTCGTCGCTCCACAGTGGCGGCGCCTCAACGCGATGCACAACGTCGGCAACTTGCGCGCTGCTCGAACGGCTGGAGTGGAATTCGACATTTAGCTCGCGTGCACCAGGCCGAACTTTGGCTGCGACTTCTTCCAGTGCCTGCCGCACGCGCGAGCCCTTGGGCAGACTGCCCACATAGTTCAGCGTCGTGGTGTAGTGCCTCAGCAGCGCAGCAACGTCCACGTCAGTACGAGCGTCATGCAGGAAGCCGAGGGCCACCGACGGGTTGTTGAAGAGGTTCCCAATTTCGGTGTGCAAGATTTCCGTGCAGTATGCCGACGCATCCGCCGGCGAGAGCGACGGACTCTTGAAGGCAACAAAGATGCGAGCCGTCTTCTGCACCTCGTGCTCGTCCTTGTCTGGTTCGGCGTAAAAGCTCTTCATGCGGTCGTAGCCTCGGCCAGGGAATCGCCTCGCGTCCTTGACGCCATAGAGGTGCCGAACCTGGTTCTCAAAGCCTTCGATGGTTGCCGTGGCGGCAATCACCTTCGACGGCTTGCCACCGACCTGCTCCTCGCAATGTCGAATCAGAGTCTCGTAGTGACCGGCGAAGGCGCCGAGCTCCTCCTGCAACAAGTGCAATTCATCCTGGATGTGCAGGGCGGGCGCTGCGTCACGCGGCTTGACGGTACGGCGGAGCTTCTTGTCCACTTTGCAGCCAAAGGCGGAACACCACTCTCCGAAACCATAGCCGTGCTCCGGGCATTTCCACTTCGCGCCGCCCCAGAGCAGTCCAAATTTCGGTTGCTGACCCACCGTGGCCATCTTGTCGATGGTGCCGACTACCAGGGCGGGCAAATGGCGGTAAACCTCGTCATCGGACACGTCCAGTGGAAGCTCTGCGCTGCACTTACTGCAGATGTGTCGGAACCGCACGCCTTGCACGTCGGCTTTGACCCTCACCGTGCCCCTCCCGAGGCAGGCCGGACAGTCAGGTACGGCACGCACCCATTCGAGGCTGTCCTCGGTGGTCAAGTTGCTGAGGTACTCCGGCGACAAGCTGTTGGGCGTTGTCGTGCTTCCGACGAAATAGCCCAGACGGATGGGCGCTGACTGGCTCGCCTCGGCGCCGAGCACATGCAGCCGCTCCTGCTCGGTCTCCCAGATGACTCGCATCGCACGCTGCAACTGCTGGATGCTGAGCATGCGCAGGGGGAAACGCAGCCACGCAGTCATGCCGAAGGCTTTCCCGCGAAGCCGGTCGTAGAGCATCGCACAGCAGGCGAGGCCCAGGTAGGCCTCAGTCTTACCACCGCCGGTTCGGAACCAAAGAACGTCGCCCCAATCAAGCACGTCCTTCCAAACGCGCTTCTCGCCCGACGGGTATTGCCCCTCGACGAAGTTTTCGCGGATGGCCAGCGCCGGCAGCTGCGTGACGATGTAAACGAGCTGGAAGAGCCGCCAGGAATCGTAGGCGTTTGCCAAGCGCCCGAACACTCGATTCGTGCCTTGGAATGCCCTGAGCAGTCGCTCGTCGGCTTTCAGTGCAGCCACGCCACATGCGAATCGGCGGATTTCGTCTACGAAACCTTTGTAGTCGTGCGTGCACTCAGCGAGTGCCGCCGCGTCAAGCCGGAGGTCGTTGTCATCAAGGACTCGTTGCTTCCAGTCTTGCTCGTAGACAAGCATTGCCTCGTAAATCGCGTCCAGGGTTTCGAACGGGTCGGCGGCAAGCGACGCAAAGCGAGCCTTCACGGCATCGCGCGTCATGATTCGTGGCTGCTCGTAGATGGCGAGAGCAGCCGTGACCACAGTGCCCGCGGCTCGGTTGGCCTTGACACTGGTGTTGTGTCCTACGGCCCACACACGTCTGTCGTACTGATAGTCCTGGGGAACCGGGAGGATTTCAATGGGCACCAACTGACCAGCGTCGAACGTGGCTTCAATGCGAACGTCGCTGATGACCTTGAACGCGTCCTTCATTCCCTTGCCCTTGGTCAGGGGAGGTGTCTCCGGGGTGTCGTTCTTGAGGTAGCACCCGACTCGCACCTTGCCGTCCGGCCGCGGCGTTGCCCGTACCTCGAGGGAAGCGTGCATCTCCCACTCGTCGGATGCGAGCCCGCTAGTGCGGCTGGCGAGAAAAGCGCTGAATGCTTCGTTGGTTTTTAGGGCGTCATCGCTGACCTTGGGACGCGTGCCGGGCCAGAGCCGTTCGACGTCCGCGCGGTCAAACGCGTCTCGCAACGCCCGCTCGAGGATGCGCTGAACCGAGCCACCGTCATGGAAAACGCCTCCAGCCGCCGGAATCTGAATGTGGACGTCTTTGATAGCAAGCGGCCAGCGCTGCACGACATCGGCGAGAGGCGCCCCGGCAGATGCGGAGTCGAGCACGCTCGTCTGCTCTGCCCAGGTCGGCAGATGCTTCGTGAAGACGCAGAAGCTGGCGTTGAGGGTGATGCTGATTTCCCCCGAGCTGTCGGGCTGCACCAGCACCTCAAAGCCAATCGCCGAAGGCGGCCGACGCGTGCTGTCCTTGTCGTCGCTCTTTTCGACTACGACCCTCGGGTCGTCAGTCTCGTCGCCTCCCGATGCTTTGGCGCTTCCGGCGACCGCACCAGCGGTGCTCGTTGCTGCCTTCTGACTCGACCCGTTCGGCGGCGACGATCCTCCCCCTGACGCGTCCGCTCCCTCTGGCTCGGGTTCAGCCTCCAGAGCAGCGGCGTCCAACTCCACGGGGACGTGACGCTGCTTCGTGGGCCCGATGACTCCTAGATGGCACCAGTCGAGAGGGTGCACGTTGGTGCGGCGGGATGCATCGCGCCCTGCGAGTCGCTGTTCAAGCACTCCGATGAAATGGCGCGAGAGCGCCAACTCGTCACGATAGGTCGGCGCATACACGGGGTCAGACATCGGAACTCCTCTGAACTTGGTGAATGGATGACACCTCGAGAACTTCGACTGCTGCGAGCACGTCGTGGAGAGCGGCATCGAGCTTGCGTGCGCTCGCAAGCGCATCCTCGTAGCCGTGTCCCGAAATTACTGCGCGCAAGAATTTCTTGAGCTTGCGGCCCGCGGCGCGATTTCGCCCACGTTCGTGCTGCACGGCCTTGAACGTGGCGTCTAGGAAGACCTGGGCCTGATAGATGTCAGCCTCCTTTGCCAACACCTTGAATTCTTCGTATTGCTGAGGGGCCATCGTTCCCTCATCACCGTCCCGGAACCAACAGCTGAAGGTGCCGTAGCTGGAAGTCAGTCCGTTGGCGACTAGGTGCGCAAACAAAGCCTTCTTGCTCCCGTACCGAGCAGCGATGCTCTCTTTCGCCTTGCGCCACAGCTCCAGGGCAACGCGTTCGTCTGCCTTCATCCGCGCGGTCACCACCTCGGCGAGTCGCTGAAAGAGGCCGTCGTAACGCCCGTCCACGAAGGAGACGACCTGCCAGCCGGGATGGAGCTCCATAGGAAGGAACCGCTGAATGGATTCCGACTCGGAGAAATACACGTCAACCCGCTGCCCCGGGTAGTAGACATGCGGCGCACCTCGAACAAACCGGACTTCCACCGCCGCGCCGGAACTGGGGATGCCCCCATAGGACATCGGGGCCTGCTCACCGAACAAGTTAGTGCCGTGGCTGCTGGTCAGGCTGTCGATGTCGAGCTCGTTGTCCATCGAGGCATCAGTGACCAACTGGACGGCATGCCCGTTCGCTCCGCGAATGGTCAGCTTCGGCCGAAGCGGGGCCGGATGCGCTGCCACTGACTTGGGCGCCCGAAATCCAAGCGGTTCCAGCAGCCGAATCCGCTGTTCGTCATCAAGCGCACGCGCCCAGTTTCCATAGAGCCTGTTTTGCGAAGCGCGTTCGAAATCGACCTCATGCGGATACAAGAACTCGTCGACTCGATGCGACGGAAAGACGTCGAGGTACCGATGCCCGTTGGTCCGCGGGCTGAGCAAAATTGTGGCCGCGACATGTCCTTCAGCCACCAGTCGCGCTTCGCGACCGGCGGTGACGAACTCGATGCGCCCGGTCGCCAGCGCAGGCGCGAATCCGTCGACGAGCGTCTCGAATTCGGGGATGAGGAGTTGCAGCTCAGCCTCTGAGCCCACGACGATACGCAGGCGCGGGGCAGGGGAAGCCAGAAAGGCTTCGATGTTGGAGGCCACGGCCCAGAACTTCGCGGTCTCCTTCCGTTTGAGCAGCGTTTCGTAGGCGGCTTTCGTCGCCTCGACGAGCCCAGGCCACGTCGTGTCCCATGCCACATCGCCGTGGCCACTGACGGAGTCAAGCTCGCCAATTCGAATCCGAAGGTTTCCTGTCCAGGATGTGGCCGCGGCCTGCTCAAGCTGCGACAGCGGAACCATCACCTGGCGAAGCCGGTTGTAGATGGACCAACACTGTTTGAGACCGGGATATGCACGACCGCCTGCGGCCCTCGCGGCACCCATGAGCCGACGATGGAGCTCTGCCAGGACGTTTCCGGCGTCGATATCTGAATCGCAGACCCACAGAAAGCGATCTGCCGTTGGATGGGGGACGGGGTCGACTTCTTCAACCGCCGTTTGCGCGTCGAGCTGGGCCTGCGGGTCCCATGCCCAGACCGCAGCTTTGCCGGGGTAGCCACAAGCCGCAAGCACCGCATCGCCAGGCGGCGGGCAGACCACGTAGCGCAGGCTCGTGCAGCCTGCGGCGACCTTGACAAGGTCGGGCAGCTGTTCGAGCGTTCGCGGGTGGGAAGCGTCAATGATGACCGCGCCGAATCGGCGACCTGAGGCGCTCTTGGCCAGCCAGCCCGGATTTCCAACGAAAACTCGCGGCCTGTCCGACTTCGCCGAGGTGTACTTCGAAAGAGAAGTGACTTCCCAGATGTCCGAGAGACGTTGGCTGCGACCAATCGGCAGGTCGTCAAGCATCGTTTTGGATTCGGATATCGCCTGCGTGACAAGCAGCACGTCCCCCTTCAGCAGCGGGCGCGTTTCCTCAGAGGGCAGGCCGCTTTCAGCTTGAGCGTGCGTGTGAGCGTGGTCGCCGATGAGCAACGCGGCGGTCACTTGCCTTGCCGTTGCGGCGGTAGCTTCCGGAACGACGAATAGGAGGGTCTGCTCAGCGACACGCGTTCGCAGGGCGGTCCGCACGGCAATGACGCCACTGACCTTCTCGAACGCAAGGGCGCTACGGGGAAGGACCGTCCGGTGGAGCAACGCGTCAGTGACAGGCTGCGTAGAGACTTGAAGCGCGCTGTCCCACATTCAGGCTCCAATGAGCCGGGTCTTCGCACCGAACGCTTCGAGGTGCCCAAGGTACGTCGCTTGCAACTCTTCGGGGCGCTGCACCATCGCGCAGTGCGCGAGCGCGAGGCCGATTGCAGCCAAGTTCTTTTCCGCGACCGACGTCGGCCGAAAGACCAGCTTCGGCGCGACAGGCGCGTCGGCCTTTGCGATCACGCACTCGATAACGAGGTCGTGGAGCATCGCATTCACGTTGCGCTTGCAGTGATCAGCATAATTCTCCGCCAACACGGCGGCCAGGGAACTGACCTCGAACCCCGCTTTTCCGATGGCGCCAGCGAGGGCGCGCCATGCGGCGAGCTTCTTGTTGTGGAACGTCAGAACCAGACGGCCATCCGCTTTGAGCGTTCGGCGGCTCTCGGCCAGACAGGCGGCAATCGTCCGCTCGTAGTCGTCCGCGGACACGCCCCTGCCGGCGTTTGGCACTGCCTCCCCGGATTCGTCAACGACGACGGTGGGGTCGTAGATGCGCAGCCAAGTGTGAAATAGCCTCGCCAGCTCGCCGTACTGGACATCATCGAAATACGGAGGGTCCGTGATAACGACGCTGACCGATTTATCGCTCAGCTCTTGCTTGACACTGCTTCCCGTGGTGACCATAACGTCCCAAGCGGTGCGCTTGCGGCCTCGGCGGCCAGCTTGTGACGTCACGACTTTAGGCAGGGTGCTCTGGGCTTGTATTAGCCAGTCCAGAGCCTGTGCCGCTGATTCGAGCCTACGGGGCAGAGTTCCGCGTCCCACCGGCGACAGAAGGTTCGATTCGACGGCAAGCGTCGTCTGGGTGTAGCGGTGATTGGCCATACCCTCGAAGGGCTTCAAGTTGAACCGGTCCCACCGGCTCAAAAACGCGGGCATTTCAGCGGCGCCGAGCACGCAGAACGCCAGACGGTCTCGAATGGCGGCATCTGCATTCAATTCGCGCACAGCGGTCAAGGCCGTCTCGAGCGCCTCGGCTTGGCGCCGCGTGTACAGATCACCCCAGCACTGAAACCCGTTGTCCAGGAGGCGCTTGGTCTCCTTGCCTGGCTGAATCGCGCGTGACAGTTCGGTGGCAACTGCACGGGCCGGCTCGTAGTCAACCGGGTCGCCGTCCTGGATTTTGCGCAGCACTGCTTTGAGCCGGCGCCCCTCCTGAACGAGTTCCTGCGCGAGCACCGCATGCCAGCGCCGAGGCACGAAGACGTTGTGGGCGCAGTGCGGACACCCCGTCGGATCGGACGCCGTTTTCCAGCGAGCGTCACACCCCTTGCACCTGAAACTGGCCACGCCACGGTCGCATATCGTCACGTCGCCGCAGGCCCGGCAGCCGAAGTACGCCTTGTGGTCGGCGATGCCACGGCTCGCAACGGACACCAACACGTGCGGAAATTCGTAGACCCGCCCGCTACACGCGGCACAGTCTGCGGTGCGGACACGAAGAACGTGGCAAAGCTCCGCACCGGTAGTCGTTTGATAGGCTTTCCGGAGTGGCTCAAGCGCCTGCAGTACTTGTTGCGATGCCGCAGCCAAGACGCCTGCGCCGCACGACGATAGCGCCGAGGCCAAGCCGCGGGCGGGCCAGGGGTAGAGGTCTTGGGCGTAGGCTTTCAGCCCGCGGCGAGCAGCTTCGAATGTGACGGTCCCGCCACCGCTAAACGGGTCGGCCACAGTTAGGGTTTGACCGTACTCAAGCACTGCCGCGTCGAGAAGCGCGCCCATGACGCTATGGGGCCGGCGTGCCCACCATCGGTACGACGAAACAACCGGAGCATGTGTCTCCCGATTGATCAGTTCCTTCGCCGTACGACGGCCAAGCGCGCGCCAGTTGACGCGGGAAAGTAGGGACGTAGGCTGTGGGCTACAGACGCGCGACATGCGGCTGACCTGCAGTCTGGGCCATACGGCTACCAGCGCATTGCCCCTGCGAGTTTCTTCTCAGCATCTGCGGCCTCCCTGCCACACCTTTGTGCTGACTTAGGCCAGCATCGTAGTGTCATTCTGCGCGAGGATGCTCTTCAGGACAACTGACACAACCAGTTTCATGGCGGCGCAGCTACCGGCACAACCCACGGCCCGTGGGGCCGCCCTCGTAAACGACGCCAACCGCACTTGGCTCGCGAGCCTTGGCCAACGCGCGCGGAAACCGTCTGACGCCTGGACACACCGTCCCAACGAAGCGCGCCAGCTGCCGACTCTTATTCACATGCACCGATGCTCGCGCTGTCCTTTTGAGCATCCAGCCCGACGAAGACTTGATACGCTTGTCCATGGCTCGTCAACTTCAGTTGCGTCCCGCTTCGCCGCTCGCGTGCGGCTCCGCACGTTTCGGCGCAACCCAGGAATCCGGAGACGAACCCCTGACGCACTCGAATAGCGACCATCGTGTATTGGAAGTTGCACTAGGCGCCACCGCAAAGGGGAGAAGGTCAATGGGAAAGAAATCGCGCGAAAAGCGAGAGCGAAAGACGGGCGCGGTTGCAGCTGACCCAGGCTTCATGTTGCGCGCGGTTCAGGCGTTTCAGCAGCAGACCGCGCGCACCACTGAAGCGGACAGCGGATTCCAGGAAAGGCTGCAAGCAACACGCGATGTGCTCAGGCGCTACCGGCGCGTCGATGCGGCTGTGGCTCTGAGCGCGTCCGACCTGTGGCCCGCCAACGTCGGGAGCGTCGTCAAGCACATCTTCGCCTTCGGGCAGCTTCTCGGCATGGAGCCGAGCAGCGCGGAGATGGCTCCTATCGCGACCTATGAGGAGTTCAGCGCGTTTGCGCAAGCCCTGTACGCCGCCTGGCCCGAGTTCCCGATGCTCGAGGACTTCGTCCCCGAGGCAGACTGGGGACAGATTCGGGTGCACCTCGGATCGGAATTTGTGCCGATGTTCTATGGCAGCAGCATCGAGCGCACGCCGGACTTCGTCGAGGCCTTTCGAATCACCTACGCAGGCTCTGCACAGGCGCAAGCCGAGATGGATCTGGCTGTGGCAGTTCAGGCGCACATCATCGAGGCGATTCCGGAGTGCTCCGCAGCTCCCATCCCCGAAGTCGACCGTGGTCACGTGGAGGTGCCTCCAGAGGCGTTCTGGATAAGCTGTCGTGCCGCGATATTGGGTGCTGGTCAAGGCGTCGCACGCTGGCGTGAACGGACGGATAGCGCACTGGATGCGAGCTTTGCCGGGTTCAAGTCGCCTGAGACCTCGAATGCTTTCGGAGGGGCGGTGATGGACGGGAGTGCGCTTCCGTACCTGGCGGTCATCGATGACGGCCAATGGATACCTCTTTCCGTGCGTAGCGGGCCGGGTGTCGTCACCGACCACTGGGCCGCGAAGCGCTTGAGCGGAATTGGAGCCCAGACGCACCGAATGCTCGCCAGGTTTGTCGCCGAACGCTTCCGCGGCACGTACATGGGGCCATTCACACCCGTCATCGGCGAGACGGCGCACAGCGGACTGACAGTAAGCTGCGCTGCACCGACGGGCTCGCTCTTGTACTTGGTATGCGCCTGCGATCGCGCGTCAACTGAGCATGCGTCGCGTGCTGCGAAGGCCCTCTACGCCCAACTGCGTCGCAGCGCAGGCTTGCGTTTGCGCCTTGCGGACGGACGCGAGTTGGAGCTCGCCCAGCAAGGGGCGGACGGCCCTGGCGCGAACGACGTTCGCATTGTGATTGTCCTGACCCAGTCGAGCACGGCGATGGGCGCTGTCGCCGTGCCTGAGCGGCCCGCGCGGCTAATGCCCTTGGCGGACTTCATCACCATCTTGGACAGTCTGGACGAACTGGATGAGCTCGAAGAGTTCTGGAAATATTCCGACGGACAACGGGCTACGCTCAGCCCGTTTTCGACTGGGCCGGCTGACCTCTTCGCATCGTTCAGGGATTCGCACGGGGTGCTTGTCGACGGAGCAAACTCGCCGGACTGGATTGCGCTCGACCCGCACTGGGGAACAAGTTGGCGCTTCAAGACGCTTAAGTCGTTCTGGGAGCTCGCACCGCGTCAGTTCCCCGATGGATCATGCGGCTGGCAGCTTCGAAGGGGGACCGAGGGTGTCGTCGAGCTTCAGTCTCGTCATCACAAGTCCGTCGCATATTCGACCGTCGTCGGGGCCTCCACCGTGCAGACCCAACTTGTCATCAAGCCCGACATGGAGGTCGAGGACGCCAGGATGGTTGACATGTTCGCCCAGTTGCTGGCCGACAGTCTGCATCGTTGCGCTGCACTCGTAGCCGATCTGCCTCTGTTTAGCATCCCGCAGGTCATCCTCAATTGCGAGGCCCAGACGCTCGGGACTATCGAGGAAGGGCAGATTGAATCGCTCGACCAGTTTCCTGCGGTCGTGGTTTCAGCGACGCGTGTTGACTCGCGCGAGGGAAGGTTTCGCCTGAAGATGAAAGTTCGGGCGATTCTCGCCGGATTGAATGAAGCGGTGGATGGCTCATTTGAAATCAGGTGCCTCCTGGAGGCACTCGCCGCGTGCCATTCTGCAGCCGAGATGCCTTTGCCGGCTGGTCTGGAAAAGCGACTCGAGGCCAGAGTGGCGGAGCCTGCGCGCTACCAGATGAACGTATCTACGCGGCATGTCGACGTGCCGGACTATGTCGATCCTGTCGTGCCAACGCCCACTCAGTACAAGCTTGCGCGCAAGCAACTGGCGGTCGCGATGAAAGAACTCGGCCTGGCGCCGGGACACTACGAGCTCGCGGAAGCCAAGTTGAGAATTGACCCTGCCAGTCGACGCCTGCGCCAGCATCTTGAAGCGCGACTTGCATCGTTCGATAGGCACCAGATGCTGAAGGCTTGCATCGAGCAGAACGATGCGTTGCTTGTCGCTGAGAGGATGAAGATCCAGCGGGCTCGTCAAAGCCTTAGCCATGCCGTCGAGTACGACCGTCTCGAGGCAGTGGAAGAAGCTCGCAAGGAATTCGGCACTGCCTCGCGTCACTACCGCTATCTGCTCGAAAAGGTAGCAAGCTCGTCTGCGTCTGGCAGCGCCCCGGTGAGCGACGGGGTTCTTCGCGAGTTGGTCGCTCTTGTTGATTGGTACATGGTGTTGACTGGCGCCAGCGACGTCCTTCACAACGAGGTAGACGTCGGAGGCGTTGATATCGACGACTCTTATATCCCTGATGTCTTCTACTCGGGCACTTCGGACGAGAGAGAGGGTGACTACATTCGTGAGTATTCAAAGTCGCGCCTCGGTATCGGCATCAACGAGCAGGATGCCGTCGAGGGAGCGTCAGACGAGCTTCTTGCGTCCAACGAGGTTCGCGAAGCTTTTGTCAAGGACGTCGGCTTTGAACTGCAACACTTGCTTGCCTCGCTGGCAACCCTTTCTCAAGCGCAGGCACGCGGGCTAGGGCAAGAACTCGCGCTCTCGTACAGCGCCACCCCTAGACGCATCGCGCAGGTACTCGTGGAGGCTGTGATCGGACTGGGCGAGGCTGAGGCCGAGAAGATCGTGGCGTTTCTGACGCTTTCTGAAGCCGGCGTCCTACGCCTGCCCGGCCGAGACGTCGACGAGCCTGATGTCCCGTATTGGGAACACAAGAAGCGCGTCTATCGCTACGCCATCAGACCGCTGGTGGCGGACGGGGATGATTTGCGCTGGGGTGCCGAGGCAGCAAGCCGCGCCATGAACATCTGGATGTCTTCGGTGCGAGACGGCTATCTTCCCGCCGACTTTGTCTGGCCAGACGTTATCCCCGTCGTCCGGGAAATCAAGAAGAGCATTGAGAAGCGTCTCGAACTGCGCTCCGAGGAGATATTCCGCCGCCACACAAGCTACGTCGCCAGGGGCATCGATTTTTTCAAGCGGTTTCGTGGCGAAGGCTTCGAGGACGTTGGTGACTTTGACGTCCTCGCCTACTGGCCCGATGCCAACCTCATGGTCGCGGTGGAGTGCAAGTACAACCAACCTCCTCACACTGTCAAGGACAGCCGCCGCCTGCGCGACACCATCTTCGGAAAGGCAGAAGATGACCGGACTGGTCAGCTAAGTAGGATTCTTGGGCGCAGGGAGTTCGCGGCCAAGCACCGCGCGCGCATGCTGGAACTGCTTAGGTGGCCTGCCGCGGGGAAGGCTGAACCGCAGTACGCCGAGCTCTACGTCGGCCGCGACGTGTACTACTGGATGGTTCACCCGCCGTATCCCGTGTCGACGAAATTCGTACGAGTGGATGCGCTTGACTCGTGGATCAGCGACGAAATATTAAGCAAGGCCTCGTGAGCCGGATCGAGTGGGCTGGCTGTTGTCGGCACTAGCGCCTGTCCTTAGCGCAGCAGCCGCGGGCGTCAGCTAAGACAGCAACGCGTTCCACCCCAGGCTCCAACGTCGGTTCCCGAACGACACAGCCATGCAGACCTATGAGTTCCAAACTCAGTGAACAAAATTCCAAGCTCAACGGTTATCGACAGCGAGCTTTCCATGGATGAGTTCCAAACCCAGTGAACAAAATTCCAAACTCAGCGATTATCGACACCAACACCCTCCCCTTGAATCGTCACACACCATCCATATAATGCTTGCTAGCACTCAACCGGTGCGAGTGCTAGCGATGGTGGCGTGGGCTGCCGGAGCACTTGCCGAATCTCTGCGAGCGGTCGCTTACTTACGTTTGGAACCGCCGCAGATCTCATTGAGAACGCATTGAAGGAGTCAACAATGAAGCTGCGTCCGTTGCACGACCGTGTCGTCGTCAAGCGCCTGGAACAAGAAACCAAGACCGCCTCGGGCATCGTCATCCCCGACGCCGCCGCCGAGAAGCCGGACCAGGGCGAGATCCTGGCCGTCGGCCCGGGCAAGCGCAACGACAAGGGCGACTTCGTCGCCCTGAACGTGAAGGTCGGCGACCGCGTGCTGTTCGGCAAGTACAGCGGCCAGACCGTCAAGGTCGACGGCGACGAGCTGCTCGTGATGCGCGAAGAAGACCTCTTCGCCGTCGTCGAGAAGTAAACCCCTCCGCGAAGCCGCGCGCTTCGCACTCCAGGGCGGTCGGCTCCATGCCGGCCTCGCCGCGGACTGCCGCCCTGCTTTCCACCACTGAATTCCGGAGAAACATCTCATGGCAGCTAAAGACGTCATTTTCGGCGCGGACGCCCGCGCTCGCATGGTCGAAGGCGTGAACGTCCTGGCCAA
>Ga0209759_1000717_pt1 | contig 29216 bp, 24 predicted proteins | sample AraplaCL_Col_mMS_FD_184261 | JGI IMG/M metagenome (GOLD analysis project Ga0209759, IMG submission 184261) | Arabidopsis root microbial communities from the University of North Carolina, USA - plate scrape CL_Col_mMS (SPAdes) (version 2) | ecosystem: Host-associated > Plants > Roots >...
TCGCAGGATCCACCCCCCGCCAGGGCGTTCGCTCCAGGGTGGATTCTGCGACTGCGCTTCGCTCCGCGCAGAATGACGGGACTTCGGGGCCGGCCTGCGCGCACCCTGGTTGTCATCCTGCGCGCACCCTGGTTGTCATCCTGGGCGCAGTCGCAGGATCCACCCCCGCTGCTGCGCCGCTAGACGCCCAGCGTCGCCGCCACTTCCAGCAGATCGGCGAACCGGTGCGCGCCAGCGCGCGGATCCGCGCTCGCGTGCGCGCCATCCGGGCGGCAGATCCAGCCCGCCTGAAGGCCGGCGGCCAGCGCGCCGGCCACGTCGGTGTCCAGATCGTCGCCCAGGTGAAGCACCTGGTGCGGCGCCGCGCCGGCGGCCGCGCAGGCGGCCTGGAAGATCGACGGGTGCGGCTTGGCCACGCCGTGCAGGCGCGCCGAGACCGATCCGCAGAAGAAGCGCTCCAGGCCGATGCGGTGCAGTTCGGCATTGCCGTTGCTGACCGCCACGAGCCGGTAGCGCGAGGCCAGGCGCTCGAGGCCGGGCAGCACGTCGTCGTACAGCGTGACGGCGTGGCGGGCCTCGAAGAACACGTCGAAGGCGAGTTCGGCCAGCGCCGGATCGTCGCCGTGCTTGCGCAATGCGCGGCGTATCGTCTCCAGCCGGATCGCGCTGAGATCGTGCGCCCATTGCGGATGCTCCGCGGCCACCTCGGCGCGCAGCGCCAGCATCGCCGGCGGCGGCGTGTGCTGCGCGGTGGCCGGCGCGTTCGTGCGCAGCCAGTCGGCCAGCACCTTCTCGGCCGCGATCAGCGTGGGCCGCACCGGCCACAGCGTGTCATCGAGGTCCAGCGTGAGCGCGGTGACCTGCTGCAGCGGCGACGTCATGCGGCGCGCTCCGGATCTTGCGCGAGCACGGCCAGGCAGCTCGCGCACAGGCAGTCCGACCACTTGGCGCGCAGCTCGGCGAGCCGCTCGGCACCGAGCGCGTAGGACACGCAAAAGCACGGCGTCGCGCGATCGGCGCCGACGCCGCAGGCGAAGGCGCCGCCGCAGCGCGGACAGGTGGCCGCGCGATGGCCAGGCGCGAGCGTGGACATCATGCGAACAGCGCCGCCAGCTCGTCGCGCAGCAGCTTCTTCTGTACCTTGCCCATGGCATTGCGCGGCAACGTGTCGACCACGCGCACGTGCTTGGGCACCTTGAAGGAGGCGATCGTGGATTTCAACGCCGCGATCACCTCGGCCGGCACCGGCTTCGCACCGGGGCGCGGCACGACGACCGCGACGACGGCTTCGCCGAAGTCGGGGTGCGGCACGCCGACGACGGCCGACTCGGCGACGCCCGGCAGGTCGTTGATGCGGTCCTCGATCTCCGCCGGATAGACGTTGAAGCCGCCGCTGATGATCAGGTCCTTGCTGCGCCCGATCAGCGTCAGCACGCCGTCGGCGTCCAGCCGGCCGACATCGCCGGTGCGGAACCAGCCATCGGCAGTGAACTCCTCGCGCGTCTTGTCGGGCATGCGCCAGTAGCCGGCGAACACGCTGGGGCTCTGCACCTCGACGCCGCCGATCTCGCCGGCCGCGCAGGCGCGACCCTGGTCGTCGCACACCCGCACCCGCACGCCCGGCAGCGCGACGCCGACGGTGCCGGCGCGGCGCGCGCTTTCGGGCCGATAGGGATTGGACGTGATCATGGCCGTCTCGCTCATGCCGTAGCGTTCGAGAATGGTGTGGCCGGTGCGCTCGCGCCAGGCGGCAAAGGTGTCGGCCAGCAGCGGCGCCGAGCCGCTGATGAACAGCCGCATCGCCTTGCAGACCTGGGCGGTCAGCGCGGGCTGCGCCAGCATGCGCACGTAGAGCGTGGGCACGCCCATGAACACGCTGGCATCGGGCAGGCGCGCGATGGTCGCCAGCGGATCGAAGCGGTGGAACCAGATCATGCGTGCGCCGGCGCGCAGCGCGCCATGCAGCGCGACGAACAGGCCGTGGATGTGGAAGATCGGCAGCGCGTGGATCAACACGTCCCGCTGGGCGCCTTCGCGCCACTGCCAGAACCCGTGAAGCACGTCGGCATTGGCGAACAGGTTGGCGTGCGTCAGCTGCGCGCCCTTGCTGCGGCCCGTGGTGCCGCTGGTGTAGATGATGGCGGCGACGTCGTCGGCCGCACGCGCCACGGGCGTGAACTCGTCGCCCATCTGCGCCGCGCGATCGAGCAGGCTGCCGCTGCGATCGTCGCCCAGCGTCAGCACCATGCGCGTGCCGCGCGCGAACGCGAGGCGGCTGATCCAGGTGAAGTTGCGCGGTGCGCACACCACCAGCGCGGGCTGCGCGTTGTCGATGAAATACTCGAGCTCGCTGGCCTGGTAGGCGGTGTTCAGCGGCACGTAGACCAGGCCTGCACGCAGCGTGGCCAGGTAGAGCATCACCGCCTCGACCGACTTGTCCACGTGGGCCAGCACGTGCGCGCCGGCGGGCAGCGCGAGGTCGGCAAGCAGGTTGGCGATGCGAGCGCTGCCGCGTTCCAGGTCGCGCCAGGTGTAGTGCAGCGGCGTGAACGGGTGGCCCTCGTGGCCGCCGGGGGCGTCGGCGGTCTCGATGGCGATGTCGTCCAGGCGCTCGGGAAAATGCGCGCGCAGCTGGGCGTAGAGATTGGCGTTGGCGATGGGGTGGTTCATGTCGGCGGGTCGTCTGCCACGCGAGATGTGGCGCAGGCCGTCATTCTGCGCGGAGCGAAGCGCAGTCGCAGAATCCACCCGGCCGAGGTCGTCGGCGGGGGTGGATCCTGCGACTGCGCGCAGGATGACGGTGATTCCGAGGTCGACCCTAGAACTTCGCGGGGCGCTTCTCGATGAAGGCTGTGAGGCCTTCGCGATGCTCGTCCGAATCGGCATAGGCGTAGTGCGCAGCACGATCCTCGGGCTCGCTGAAGGTGGGCCGCGCGAAGGCGCGCAGCACGCGCTTGTTCAGCCGCATGGCCTGCGGCGACAGGCCGGCGATGTGTTCCGCGACGCGCCGCACCTCGGCCTCGAGCTTGTCGACGTCGACCACGCGGGTGACCACGCCGCGCTCGTGCGCCTCTGCCGCGCCCATCAGGCGGGCCTCGATCAGCAGCTCGCGCAGCAGCGTCTGGCCCACGATGTGCGAGACGATCTCGACCTCGGCCGGCGCCATCGGAAAGCCCAGCCGTGCGATCGGCACGCCGAAGCGGCTCGTGGGCTCGCACAGCCGCAGGTCGCAGCAGGCGGCGATCTCGAGCCCGCCACCGATGCAGGCGCCCTCGATGTGCGCGATCAGCGGCACGTCGCAATCGAGCATCGCGCGCAGCGCCGGGGCGACGATGTCCTCGTGGTACGCGGCGAGCGATTCGGGCTCGAAGCGGAACTGCGGGAACTCCTCGATGTCGGCGCCCGCCACGAACTCGCGATCGGCGCCGCGCACCACGATCACGCGCGGCGGCGCATCGTCGTGCTGCACGGCATCGAACACCTGGCGCAACTCGCGCCACATCGACAGGCTCAGCGCGTTCATCTTGCCGGGGTTGGAGATGCGCAGCGTGGCGATGCCGGCGGCGTCGGCCGGTTCGAGTCGGATGTGGGCTTCGGGCATGGTGGACCTCGCTGCGGTTGGGGGCGGCGTCAGCGATCCTGGGAGATCGCCAGCTTGGGCGCCGAGGCGTCGCCCCAGATGAAGACGGTGTAGACGCCATTGGCCGTGAACGACTGGTTCACCAGCGACGCCGGATTGGTGACGATCGATGCCTGAACGGTCGAGGTGCCGGTCGTCGCGGGAATCTGCACATACGAGGATGCGGTGTTCGGCGTGACGTTGCCGAGCGACTTGTTGTCGATGGTCGCCGAAAGCGTGCCCGACAGGCCGTTGACCCCGTTGATGACACGTGCCTTGACGGTCGAGGTCGTGCTGGTCGAGGGCGTGTTGTTGTCGGCGATCAGCGTGACGACCGGTGCGGACGCGTCGCCGCTCACCAGCAGGGTGTAGTCCGTGCCCGGAGTCAGCGCGAGCGACGTGATCGGCGTCGACGTGCCGTTGATGGTCACGGAGCCGCTCAGGGTGCCGGAGGCGATCGTCTCGTAGTCGTTGACCGAAGGCGAGGTCGCCAGCGAGGTCAGGTTGACGCTGCCCAAGGTCACCGACACCTGCCCGCTGCTGGCCGCGTCGGCCGCCACGCGCACGCGCGAGATCTGGCTGGTGGAGGACGTCATCGCACCTTGCTGGTCGAGGACCGCGCCGTTGAGCAGCACGCCGCCGGCGGTGTGGGTGAGGATCAGTGTCGCGATTTCCTGGTCCTTGAGCGTCAGGCCCGGCAGGTCCAGGAGCAGCGTCGAGGTGTCGCCGGCCGAGAACACGCACACGTTCCACGGCGTGCCGGCGGCGCTGGCCGTCACTTGCCCGTAGGCGGTCTGCAGGCCCGTGACGCCGGACGCGAATGCGGTATCGGTGACGGTCAGCGCGTTGCACGCGTTGGTCGACAGGTAGACATCGACGCTGGCCGCCTCGCCCGTGGCGGCATTGAAGATGCGCAGCTTGGCGTTGCCCGAGGCCGGGTGCGACTCCTCGTCGCTCAGGAACGTGGCGGAGGCCTTGCCCCCCGTCAGGTAGGTGACGATCGAGTAGTGATCGGTCTTGGCGACGGTGCCGGTGACCGTTGCGGCGTTGGCCGCGGCACCGCTGCTCTTGATCACGAAGGTCTGGCTGCCGCGGTCGACGCCCGTATACGCGCTGGCCGTGCCTGCCGCGGTGCCGCTGACCACGAGGTCGTCGCTGCCGTCGCTGGCCTGCGTGTACAGATCGACGCTGGGATATTCGGTGGTCGCATTGATGATGCGCACCTCGCCCTTCTGCGCGTCATCGTTGCCGCAGCCGTGCAGGAACGGCAAGGTCAGTGCCACCGCGATTCCAGCGGCCCAGGTCTTCAAGCGCATCGTCTACTCCGTGAATGTCGTTGTGGTGCCGGTGGCATCGCGGCGCGCAGTTTGCGCGCACTATCCTTCGGATTTGTTGCCAGGACGTGAGCCACGCGCAGGCAGCGGCCCTCGCGCCGGCCGTTTGCCGCAGTGTAGTGCGGGCGGCGGCGCGCCGTTCACGGCCGGATTCCGGTGCTTCGTCGCAATCGTGCTGCGGGGCGGCGTTGCGCTCGACGACGATGGGCGCCCCAGGAGGAGCCCCCGCATGAAGACCGCACATCGACTCGGCGCCTGCGCGCTGCTGGCATGGATTCTTGCCGCCTCGGCGCAGCCCTCGGCAGCGCCGGAGGTCTTCGCGCCCGGGACGGTCTCGGGGCCGTCGAATGACGCCGACGCCTCGTTCACCCCGGACGGCACGCTGCTGGTGTTCTCGCGCGATGGCGCTGTGATGCTGGCCAGTCGCACGCCCGCCGGCTGGTCGGCGCCTCGGATCGCGCCGTTCTCCGGCCGCTGGATGGACGCGCAGCCCACGCTGGCGCCCGACGGCTCGGCGCTGGTCTTCGTCTCGAACCGGCCCCTGGCCGAGGGCGATGCGAAGCATCCTGCCGGCAACCTGTGGCGCGTCGAGCGTCATGGCGACGACTGGGGCGTGCCGCAGCACCTGCCCGCCGTCGTCAATCGCGGCCCCAGCATCTGGGGCCCCAGCGTCGCGGCCGACGGCAGCCTGTACTTCATGGACCGGGTCGATGGCAACGGGCCGTTCAAGCTATGGCGCGCGCAGGCCCAGGGCGGCGCCTGGCTGGCCCCGGTGCTGCAGCGGCTCGGCGACCCCGCGATGCAGCAGGTCGACCCGACGGTGGCACCCGACGAGTCCTTCATCGTCTTCAGCGCCAAGCATCCCGGCAGTGACGAGCACGAGCGCCTCTACCTCGCGCTGCGCGCTGGCGCGGGCTGGGGGCCGGCGATCGATCTCGGCGCGCCGGTCAACCTGGCCGGCAACGACAGCAACGAAGCGCGCCCGATGGCCGCACGCTGTACTTCGCGAGCGATCGGCAGGGCGCGATCCGCTATCCGCGCACGAGTGCGCAGGCCGAGGCCGACCTCGCGCGCATCGCCGCGTGGGACAACGGCAACCAGAACGTCTGGCGCGTGTCGCTGGCGCCGTGGCTGGACGCGGCGAGGTAGGGCGGGTTGGCCGCAGGCGCAACCCGCCATGTCGCCCGCTCGCTCACGTCAGCGAACGGCGGGTTACGCCTTCGGCTAACCCGCCCTATGCGGCGCGTGTCAGACGTCGGCGAAGTTGACCGGCAGGCCGGGCACGTCGACGCGGCATTGCAGCACCCGGCCGGCCCAGGGCTGGGCGGCAAGCTCTTCCTCCGGCCGCTTCTCGCGCGAGGTGGTCACGTAGAGCGTGCGCAGGTCGTCGCCGCCGAAGCACGGCATCGTCGGGCAGCGCACCGGCAGCGGCACCGACTGCAGCAGCTGGCCCTCGGGCGAGAAGCGCGCCAGGCGCTGGCCCTCGAAGCAGGCGGCCCAGTAGCAGCCTTCGATGTCGACGGCACCGCCGTCGGGGCGGCCGCCGTAGGTCTCCAGCGGCTGGCCTTCCTGCTTGGGAGGAAAGCTCGCGAACACGCGGCGGCGCGACAGGTTGCCGCCCTGCGGGTCGAAGTCGAACGCGAAGATCGTGCTGAGCTTGGTGTCCGTCCAGTACATGGTGTGGCCGTCCGGGCTCCAGCCCAGGCCGTTGCTGTTGGCCACCTGGTCGACGATGCGGTCGAGGCTGTGCGGCGTCAGGCAATACAGCGAGCCCTTGGGCAGGCGCTCGTCGTGGATGGTGCCGACCCAGAAGCGGCCCTGCGGATCGGCCTTGCCGTCGTTGAAGCGCAGCTTGCGGGCGTCGTACGGCGGCACGAGGATGCGCAGGCTCTCGCCGCTGGCCGTGTCGAAGTGGAACAGGCCGTCCCGGCGAGCCATCAGCACGCCGCCTTCGGGCCGCGGCGCGATGCTCGCCACCTCGCTCGGGAACGACCACTCGACATGCGCGGCGGTCGCCGGCACGAAGCGGTTGAGCTTGTGGCCGGCGATGTCGACCCAGTAGAGCGCCTGTTCGCGCGGATGCCAGAACGGCGATTCGCCGGCGATGGAGGCGGGCACGGGCAGCGGGGTGAATTCGAGCGTGGACATGGGGTCACCTGGCGTGGCTGATGGCATCGGCGGACATCGTAGCGGCGTCCTCCGATGTAACCGCGGCCGAATGCGATATCGTCGCCGCCGGGAGCAAGCCATGATCCCGCGCCAGCCCACGTCCTCGACGAGTACCCCATGGAACAGCGTGACACCGACCCGGCGGATCGCCGCGATCCGCGATCCGATGAACAAGCGGTTCGCGCATTGCACGCCGCGTGGATGAATGCGGTCAATGCCGGTGACCTGGATGGCCTGCTCGGCCTGATGACCGGCGATGCGATCTTCCTGGCCCCCGGCAGCGAGCCGATGGGCCGCGACGCATTCGCGCTCGGCTTCTCCAGCGCTCACCGGCAATCGCTTCTGCGCTGCGCCAGCGAGCTGCAGGAGGTCGTCGTGGCTGGCGACATCGCCTGCACGGTGTGCCGCGACGCGCTTGGCGTCACGCCGCGTGAGGGAGGCCTCGAAGCGCAGCTGACGGGCCATCGGCTGAGCGTCTGTCTCAGGCAACCGGATGGCCGCTGGCTGCTCGCCCGCGACGCCCACACGCTGACCGCGGCCGCATCCCCTGCCCAGCCCACGGAGGGCCGCTGACATGGCGCTCACGCCCGAACAACGCCTGGCGCTGCGCAGGCGCTGCACCCTGATCGTCCCCGGCTTCGACGTGCCCGACGCCGCCGGCGAATTTCGCCAGCTCGCCGACTGGTGCGCCCAGCATGGCATCGACCACGACGTGTACGGCAAGGGCGCGCTGGTCGAGGGCTTCGAGCGCAAGGTCGCCGACCTGCTGGGCAAGCCCGCCGCCGTCTTCATGCCCAGCGGCGTGATGGCACAGCTCGTTGCCGTGCGGCTGTGGACGGAGGCCGCCCGCCTGCCGCGTTTCGGCATGCACCCGACCTCGCACCTCGCCCATCACGAGGAGCAGGCCTTCGCGGCGCTGATGCATCTGCACGGCGTGCCCGTCGGCGACCGCACGCGCCCGATAACGGCCGCCGATCTCGAAGCGATCGCCCAGCCGCTCGCGTGCGCGGTCGTCGAGCTGCCGATCCGCGAGGCGGGCGGCCAGCTGCCGTCGTGGGACGAGCTCGAGGCCTTGAAGGCCGCGGCCCGCGCGCGCGGCGTCGTGCTGCACATGGACGGCGCCAGGCTGTGGGAGAGCGCGGCGTTCTACGAGCGCAGCTACGCCGAGATCGCCGCGGGCTTCGACTCGGTCTACGTCTCCCTCTACAAGGGCATCGGCGCGTTCGCCGGCGCGATGCTGGCCGGCGACGACGCCTTCATCGCGCAGGCGCGGCTGTGGCGCAGCCGCATGGGCGGCACGCTGTACCACATGAGCCCGATGGTCGCGGCGGCGGCCATGCGCTTCGACGAGCGGCTGGCGCTGATGCCGGCGCTGTACCAGCGTGCGCTCGCCTTCGCGTGGGAGTTGCGCCGGCATGCCTGGCTGCGCGTCAACCCGCAGGTGCCGCAGGCCAACCTGCTGCACCTGCATTTCGACGCGCCCGCGGTCGACGTGATGCAGGCGCGCGATGCCTTGGCCGAGGAAGCGGGATGCTGGCTGTTCGACACGGTGCGCCCGGTGGACGTGCCCGGCCGCAGCGTGACGGAGATCTATGTGGGCGATCGCCTGCTGGCGCTCGAGGACGCGCGCATCGGTGCGTTGTTCGATCGCCTCGAGACCTTCCTGGCCTAGCGACGCTGCCGCCCGAATGCCTTCCACGTGAAGGGCATCGCCAGCAACGCGCACGCGCCCAGCGCCAGGCCACAGCCCGCGCCGCCCAGGCGTGTCAATGTCGTTCCCGCCAGCGCCGTGCCGATGAAGGCCGCCACGAAGGTCACGACGATGCTGCGGGACAGCAGCGAGCCGTCGGGGTCCAGGCCGGAGATGCGCGACGTCAGGAAGGGCGTGACGGCGTAGTACGAGAACGAGACGAACAGCTGGGCGGCGAAGAAGTCGGCCGCGCCGTGGACGACGAAGAACCACCACGCGGCGCCGGCCATGAGCAGCTGCGCCGCCCACAGGATGGGCAGCCGCAGCTCGTGGCTGCGGCGGTGCGACGCGGCCAGCGCGCCGATGGTGCCCAGCAGCGAGACCAGCGCCAGCAGGGGCCCGATGCGCGCGGGCGGCAAGCCGATCTGGTGCCCGACGACATCGGCCAGCGCCCATTGCGCGGACAGCACGCTGTAGACCAGGATCATCACGGCCCAGATCGGAACCAGCACGCCCCAACGGATGCGCGGCCGCGCCCGCGCCGCCGCGATCGCAGGATCGGACTGCGCCGCGTCGGCGCCCGCGGCCGCCGAAGGCCACGCGATCAGCGCGAACGCGGCGGCGAAGACGACGAACAGCCACCGGCTCGCGAACTCCGGCGGCATCGCATACGCGCCCACCAGCAGCGCGCAGTCGATCACGCCCGACACCAGGATGATCACGCCCCACGCCCGTTCGGCCGCCGGACGGTTCGACAGGCTCGCGGCGACGACCACGAACAGCACGCCCTCGAACAGCCCGGTGACCAGGCGCGCGCCACCGACCGCGGCCAGGCCGGGCATCCACGCGCCGGCGGCCTGCGCGAGCAGCGTGCCCAGCATGGCGATCCAGGCGAGCCGCCGCGGCGCGCGCGCGATCCAGCGCGGGAACAGCGCGCAGCTGATGGCGATGCCGGCGATCTCGAGCGCGGCGAAGCCGGTGACCGCGTCCTCCCCGGCACCGAAGCGGCGCATCAGCGCGCCCACGATCAGCGGCATCAGGATCGTGCCGTTGGTGGCCACCGCGTAGGCGCAGGCCAGCCGCAACAGCGCCGCCAAGGACAGATCGGAGCGGGCGCCGGCAGGAGTCATGGGAGGGCTTGAATATGAGCGTTGATCAGAATATATTGTGATCAATGATCACGTGTCAATGATGAGCAACCCTCCAGAATCCCTGACGACGCCGCTCGGGGGAGCCGCGGAAGCCGGCCGCCGGCCGCGCCAGGGGCGCAGCCGGCAACGCGTCGAGACCATCCTGGAGGTGGCGCTGGCGCTCGTCGTCGAACAGGGCGCCGAGGCGCTCGCGATGCGCGAGGTCGCGCGCCGCGCCGGCGTGCAGATCAGCTCGATCTACCAGTACTTCCCGTCCAAGGCGCACATCATCCGCGAGCTCGCCAAGCGCAATCTCGCGCGGGTGCGCCTGCTGCTGCAGGACGAAGTGCAGCGCCTGCTGGCCGAGCACGACGGCGCCCCGCCGGTCGGCCAGGCCGTCGAGCGGCTGGTCGACGCCTACTTCGCGCACTACCGCGACCAGCCCGATGCACTGGCCGTCTGGGCCGGCGCGCAGAGCGACCACGGGCTGCGCGAACTCGATCTGGAAGACACGCGCAGCACCGCGGAGTTCCTGGTCGCGCCCCTGCAGCGCATCCTCGGGCGCGACGATCGCGCGCTGCTGTATCCGCTCGCGCTGCTGGTCTCGGAGGTCACGGCCGCCGCCGCGCGCCTCGCGCTGGCGCTCGAATCGCCGCTGCGCGAGCAGCTGATCGAACACCACAAGGCCATGCTGGTGGCCACCCTGGAGTCCCACAGGACATGACCGCACCCGGCTACGACTTCTACAAGAGCGCGTTGGCCGGGCATCGCCTGCCGGCCGCCTTCATCGACCTCGACGCGCTGTCCGCCAACCTGGCTGACCTGCGCGCGCGCGCCGGCGCGCTGCCGATCCGGCTGGTGACCAAGTCCGTGCGCAGCGTGGCGATCCTGCGCCGCGTGCTCGGGAGCGGCGCGCCGTTCCGTGGACTGATGTGCTACTCCCCGGCCGAGGCCGCATGGCTCGCGTCGCTGGGTTTCGACGACCTGCTCGTGGCCTATCCCTCGGTCGAGCCCCGTGACTTGCGCGCCGTGGCGGCGCAGCTGCGCGCGGGTCGCACGATCGCGTTGATGGTCGACAGCGACGCGCAGGTGCAACGCATCGCGGCGATCGCGCGCGAAGAGGGTGTCGTGCAGCCGCTGGCCATCGACCTGGACATGTCGTCCGACTTCCCCGGCCTGCACTTCGGCGTCCTGCGCTCGCCGGTCGACGGACCCGCGGCCGCACTGGCGCTGGCCGCCGGGATCGCGCGCCATCCCTGCCTGCGCCTGGACGGCCTGATGGGCTACGAAAGCCAGATCGCCGGCCTGATGGACCAGGTGCCCGGCCAGGCCGCCAGGAGCGCGGTGATCCGCTGGCTCAAGCGCCGCTCGATCCCCGAGGTCAACGAGCGCCGCCGCGCCACCGTCGCCGCGCTGGCCGCGGCGGGCCACTCGCTGCGCTTCGTCAATGGCGGCGGCACGGGCAGCTTCGAGAGCACGCGCGCCGATCCGAGCGTCACCGAGCTTGCGGCCGGCTCGGGCCTCTACGTGCCGACCCTGTTCGACCACTACCGCGCGTTTCGCGGGCGTCCCGCCGCCGGCTTCGCGCTGGCGGTGACCCGGTCGCCCGCGCGCGCCGTCGTCACCTGCGCGGGCGGCGGCTACGCGGCGTCGGGTCCGGCCGGCGCCGACCGCCTGCCGCGGCCCTGGCTGCCGGCGGGCTGCACGCTGATCGCCAACGAGGGCGCGGGCGAGGTGCAGACGCCGGTGCGCCTGCCCGCCGGCGTGACGCTGGCGCCGGGCGATCCGCTGCTGTTCCGCCACGCCAAGGCCGGCGAGTTGTGCGAGCGTTTCAACGAGTTGCTGCTGATCGAAGGCGGGAGGGTGGTCGACAAGGTCACCACGTATCGCGGCGACGGCCAGTGTTTTTTCTGAAGACGAGGTCGACGGGATGTGGAAGAACTGGTCGGGGTATGTCGAGTGTCCGCGCACGCCGGTCGTCGCGCCTGACAGCGGCGGGCAGCTGGCACGCGTGCTGGCGGATGCGGCGCGCGACGGCAAGGCGGTGCGCGTGGTCGGCGCCGGCCATTCGTTCAGCCCGCTGGTGGCCAGCGACGGCGTCATCGTGTCGCTGGACAAGCTGCAAGGCGTCATCGATGTCGACGCGTCCACGCAGGTCGCGCGCGTGCATGCCGGCACGCGCCTGTACGCGCTCGGGGCCGCGCTCGCGCAGCGCGGGCTGGCGATGGAGAACCTGGGCGACATCAACGTGCAGTCGATCGCCGGCGCCACCAGCACCGGCACGCATGGCACGGGGCTCGGGTTCGGCAACCTCGCCACGCAGATCGCGGCGCTGAAGTTCGTCACCGCCGACGGGCGCGAGCTGGTCGCGTCGCCCACGCAAAATCCGCAGTTGTTCGACGGCGGCCGCATCGGCCTGGGCAGCCTGGGCGTGCTCACCGAGCTGAGCCTGCGCCTGGTGCCGGCGTTCCGGCTGCGCCTGGAGCGCGGCAAGATGGATCTGGAAGAGTGCCTCGCGCAGGCGGACACGCTGGTCGCCGCCAACCGCTCGTTCGAGTTCTACTGGCTGCCGCACACCGAGTCCGTGCTGACGAAGACCTGGAACGTCACCGACGCTCCGGTCGACACCGTCGGCCTGGGCCGCTGGTTCAGCGACGTGGTGCTGGAGAACACGGCCTTCGGAATGCTCTGCGGCCTGGGCAAGGCCGTGCCGCGGTGGTGTCCGCCGCTGAGCCGCCTTTGCGCGAACATGCTGTCGCACAGCACGCAGGTGGACGCGAGCTGGTCGATGCTGTCGACGGTGCGCGCCGTGCGTTTCAACGAGATGGAATGGTCCGTGCCCGCCGCGCGCGGCGCGGACGCGTTGCGCGAGATCAAGGCCTTGATCGCCCGGCGCGAGTTCCCGCTGATGTTCCCGCTCGAATACCGCTGGGTGCGCGGCGACGACATCTGGCTGAGCCCCAACCACGGCCGCGACAGCGTGCACATCTCCGTGCACCAGTACCGCGGCATGCCGTTCGAGGGCTACTTCGATGCCGTGCAGGCCATCTGCCTGAACCACAGCGGGCGGCCGCATTGGGGCAAGGTGCACTCGTTGAAGGCGGCGCAGCTGTCGAGGCTGTATCCGCGCTGGGACGACTTCCTGGCGCTGCGTGAACGGATGGATCCTGCCGGGCGCTTCCTGACACCCTACCTGCGCGGCCTGCTCGGCATCGGAGCGCCTTGAACGTGGGGCCGCCGGTCCGCTGAACGCGGGCAAACCCCCGCGTTGCGGAGAGCGCGGCAACGCAGAATCGGCGCCACGGCTTGCAACGGAAAGGTTCCCATGCCACGTCCTTCGACTGCGTCGCGCGCGCTGGCCGCGCTGTCCTTGGCGACGTCGGCGGCGCTCGTTCAAGCCGCCGCACCGCTGCCCGCGCTGGTCATCGACGCGTCGCGCACCACGGTTTCCGGCCTGTCCTCGGGGGCCTACATGGCGGTGCAGATGCACGTGGCCTACTCGGCGACCTTCCATACGGGCGCCGGTATCGTCGCCGGCGGCCCGTACTATTGCGCGCAGGGTTCGCTGGCGACGGCGACCGGGCCGTGCATGGCGCATTCGAGCAGCATCCCGGTGTCCAGCCTCGTCGCGACGACCAACAGCTGGGCCAGTGCGGGCAGCATCGATCCGGTCGCCAACCTCGCCGGCTCCAAGGTCTACCTCTACTCGGGCACCCAGGACCAGACGGTGGTGCAGGCCGTGATGAACGACTTGAAGACGTACTACACGAGCTTCGTGCCGGCGGCCAACATCGTCTACAAGAACACGCTGGGCTCGGGCCACGGCATGATCACCGACGACTTCGGCAGCACCTGCGCCAACACCGCCGCGCCCTTCGTCAACGATTGCAGCTTCGACCTCGCCGGCGCCATCCTGCAGCAGTTGTATGGCCCGCTGACCGCGCGCAACGCCGGGGCGTTGTCCGGCAACTTCGTGCAGTTCGACCAGACGGCCTTCGTCAGCGGGCACGGCATGGCCTCGACCGGCTGGCTCTACGTGCCGGCCACGTGCGCGGCCGGCGAGACCTGCCGCCTGCATGTCGCCTTCCACGGCTGCCTGCAGAACAGCGCGGACGTCGGCGGGCAATACGTGCGCGACACCGGCTACAACCGCTGGGCCGACACCAACCACATCGTCGTGCTGTACCCGCAGACCGGGGCGGCCACCAGCTCGAACCCGAACGCCTGCTGGGACTGGTGGGGCTACGACAGCGCGAACTACGCCAGCAAGAGCGGCCCGCAGATGGCCGCGGTCAAGGCGATGGTCGATCGCCTGGCCGGCGGCACGCCGCCGCCCGCCCCCGCCAGCATCGCGGCGCCGGCCGGCGTCACGGCGTCGGGCGCGACCGCCAGCTCCGTCAAGCTGGCCTGGAGTGCGGTCGCGGGCGCCGCGGGCTACGACGTCTGGCGCGGTCCGACCAAGGTCAACGCGACGCCGCTGAGCGCGACCTCGTTCACCGACACCGGTCTTGCGCCAGCCACGCTGTACCACTGGACGATCAAGGCCGTCGCCCCCGGCGGCGCGGAAGGGCCGGCCTCGGCCGCGGCTGCCAGCACCACGGGCAGCGCGACTCTGTGCTTCACCGACAACAACTACGCGCTGACGCTGGACGGCCGCGCCTATGCGCTATACGGCTACACGTATGCGGACGGATCGAACGAGTGGATGGGCTTGTGGAACATCTACGTCAACTCCACGCTGAAGCAGACCTCGCCCGGAAGCTACATCGTCGCGGCCTGTTCCTGAAGATCGCGGCCACAATGGGCCGATGCAAGGCGATCCACTGACCCATGGCCTGTGGGAGGCCTCGGCGCCTCCCGCGCCGGCCACCGCGCCCTTGCGCGGGGGCATCGCCGTCGACGTCGCCATCATCGGCGCCGGCTTCACCGGACTCTCGGCGGCGCTCCACGTGGCCGAAGGTGGGCGATCGGTCGCGGTGCTCGAGGCGGCGGAGATCGGCTTCGGCGCGTCGGGCCGCAACGTCGGCCTGGTCAACGCGGGCTTGTGGGTGATGCCGGACGAACTGCGGCAGCGGCTCGGCGCGGTTCACGGCCCGCGTCTGCTCCAGACCCTGAGCGACGCGCCGTCGGTGGTGTTCGATCTCGTCGCGCGCCACGGCATCGCCTGCGAGCCGGTGCGCCAGGGCACGCTGCATTGCGCGGTGGGCGCGCGCGGGCTCGCGGGGCTGAGGCGCCGCGCCACCCAATGGGAGCGCCTGGGCGCGCCGGTGCGCCTGCTGGATGCGCGCGAGGCCGCGGACCGCACCGGCACGTCCGCCTATGCCGGCGCGTTGCTGGACCGGCGCGCCGGCACGATCCAGCCGCTCGCGTACGTGCGCGGGCTCGCGCGCGCCGCGCTGGCCGCCGGCGCGGCCCTGCATTCGCACAGCGCCATCGTCGCCGTCGACGACCTCGGGACAAGCTGGCGGCTGCGGACACGCGATGGCGGCCAGGTGCAGGCCGACTGGATCATCGTCGCGACCAACGCCTACGCGGCGCCGGGCAGCCCGTGGCCAGAACTCTCGGACGAGCTGGTGCGCCTGCCCTACTTCAACATGGCGACATCGCCGCTGCCGCCAGCGCTGCGCGACACCATCCTGCCGGGCGGCGAGGGCGCCTGGGACACGCGCGCCATCCTGAGCTCGTTGCGCCTGGATCGGGCGGGCCGCCTCGTGTTCGGCAGCATCGGTGCATTGCGAGGCGCCGGCCGCGCGATTCACCGCGACTGGGGCCGGCGCGCGTTGGCCAAGCTCTATCCGCAATTGCGCGGGATCGACTTCGAACATGAGTGGTACGGGTGGATCGGCACCACGGCCGATGCCGTGCCGCGGCTGCACTCGCTGGGGCGGCGCATCGTCAGCTTCAGCGGCTACAACGGTCGCGGCATTGCGCCGGGCACCGTGTTCGGTCGTGAGCTGGCCAGGCTGGCCTTGGGCCAGGTGGGACTCGATGCGTTGCCGCTGCCGGTCGTCGACGTGGCGCCCGCGGCGTTCAAGCCCTGGCGTGAAGCGTTCTACGAGGCCGGCGCGGGCCTGGTCCACGCCACGGGCGCGCGTTGGTGAATTGTGAGGCGGTGATCAGGGGCGTCCTGATGTCGCGCCGGGACGGGCACGCGGTGGCGTTGCCGCTTCGCGCTGGCCGCTGCTTTGGTGTGCGGCAGGGTGGGCGGGGGCTTGGATCGCAGGGAACCGGGACGTAGCGGGCGGAAGCCCCCGGTCCGCCAACCACGCCCGTTGAACGCGGCCACCATGGCGAGCGCGCGGAGGTGTCGAAGCTACGGAGTCCCGCGGAATCCGAGCCGTCCAGGCGAGGATTCAGGCGCACGTGAACGGAGAGCCAAGCCCCTGCCCACCCTGCCGCACACCGAACCAGCGGCCAGCGCGAAGCGACGAAGCCGACGAAGCGAAACGCCCCGAGCGATCGTCCTACAGATCGGGCCGGGCCGGGCGAATTCAAGACACGAAGCGGCATGATTTTTCAGTAATTCGCATGCAAACACGTCGAAATTCGCGGGTTATGCAAGCTGCCTAGAATGTTCGGCCTACCCTCCAAAGGACGTCCATGAGCGGGCTCATCCGCATCCGCGGTGCGCGGCAGCACAACCTGAAGAATCTCGACCTCGACATCCGCACCGGCGAGCTGACCGTGGTGACGGGGCCGAGCGGGTCGGGCAAGTCGAGCCTCGTGTTCGACACGCTGTATGCGGAAGGCCAGCGGCGCTACGTCGAGACCTTCTCGGCCTATGCACGGCAGTTCCTCGATCGCATGGATCGGCCCGCGGTCGACCATGTGGAAGGCGTGCCGCCGGCCATCGCCATCGACCAGACCAACCCGGTGCGCAGCTCGCGCTCGACGGTCGGCACGATGACGGAGCTCAACGACCACCTGAAACTCCTGTTCGGCCGGGCCGCCGCGCTGTTCGACAAGGTCACCGCGCTGCCCGTGCGCCACGACAACGCCGACACGATCTACGCCGATCTGGTGCAGCGTGCCGCGGCGCAAGGCGACCCGCGCGTCGCCATCACCTTTCCGGTGGAGCTGCCGGCCAACACGACGGCCGAAGAGGTGACGCAGTGGCTGTCGACCAGCGGCTTCACGCGCGTGCACGGCGAGCGCACGATCAAGGACGAGAAGGGTGAACGCAAGCTGCTCGATGTGGTGGCCGATCGCTTTCGCGTCGGCAAGGTCGAGAAGGTGCGCGTGGTGGAGGCCATCGAGCTCGCGTTGAAGCGCGGCCAGGGCCGCATCAACGTCGACGTGCTGGCCGAGAGCGCCGAGGCCGAGGATCCGGGCATCCGCTGGCGCTGGTCGACGGGCCTGCACTGCCCCGAGAGCGACCTGCGCTACGACGATCCGCAACCCGCGCTGTTCTCGTTCAACTCCGCCTTCGGCGCGTGCGAGACCTGCCGCGGCTTCGGCCGCGTGATCGGCGTCGACTGGGGCCTGGTCGTGCCCGACGAGAAGAAGACGCTGCGCAACGGCGCGGTCAAGACGATCCAGACGCCGGCCTGGAAGGAGCAGCAGGACGACCTGATGAAGTACGCGGGCGATGCCGGCATCCCGCGCGACACCGCGTGGAACCAGCTCACCGACGCGCAGCGCCGCTGGGTCATCGAGGGCTCGCCGAACTGGAACGGCAACTGGCACAAGCAGTGGTACGGCATCAAGCGCTTCTTCGAGTACCTCGAATCGAAGGCCTACAAGATGCACATCCGCGTGCTGCTGTCCAAGTACCGCAGCTACACGAAGTGCCCGGCGTGCGATGGCGCGCGCCTGAAGCTGGAGGCGCAGCTGTGGCGCATCGGCACCAAGGAGCAGGCCGACTCGGTGCTGCCGCCGTCGCAGCGCCACATGCCGCACGGCGTCGACTGGACGCGCGACCAGCTCGAGGCGCTGCCCGGCCTGGGCCTGCACGACATGATGCTGCTGTCGATCGACCGTCTTCGACGTTTCTTCGACCAGCAGCACACGCCCGACAACCTGCCCGACGACGCGCTCAAGCTGCTGCTCGACGAGATCTGCACGCGCCTGAAATACCTCAACGACGTCGGCATCGGCTATCTCACGCTGGACCGCCAGAGCCGCACGCTGTCCGGCGGAGAGGTGCAGCGCATCAACCTGACGACGGCGCTGGGCACTTCGCTGGTCAACACGCTGTTCGTGCTGGACGAGCCGTCCATCGGCCTGCATCCGCGCGACATGCATCGCATCGTCGAGGCGATGCAACGCCTGCGCGACGCCGGCAACACGCTGGTGGTCGTCGAGCATGACCCGGCGGTGATGCTGGCCGCCGACCGCCTGATCGACATGGGCCCGGGCCCCGGCGAACGCGGCGGACGCATCGTGTTCGACGGCGACCCCGACGCCGCGCGCCTGGCCGACACCCTCACCGGCGCCTACCTGGGCGCGCGCAAGCAGGTGGGCATGGGCATCCGCCGCGCCGTCAACGATTCGACGCCGCGCCTGATCGTGCAGGGTGCGACCGAGCACAACCTGCGCAACGTCACGGTCGAATTCCCGCTCGGGCGGCTCGTCGTCGTCACCGGCGTCAGCGGCTCGGGCAAGAGCACGCTGATGCAGGACGTGCTGTACCCGGCGCTCGAACGGCACTTCGGCAAGCCCACCGAGACGCCCGGCAAGCACGAGGCGCTGCTGGGTGCCGACTGGCTCGCCGAGGCCGTGTTCGTCGACCAGAGCCCGATCGGCAAGACGGCGCGCTCCAACCCGGCCAGCTACGTGGGCGCGTTCGACGAGATCCGCAAGCTGTTCGCCACGACACCGGTGGCGCTGGAGCGCAACTACGGCGCCGGCATGTTCTCGTTCAACGCCGGCGACGGCCGCTGCCCGACCTGCGGCGGGTCGGGCTTCGAGCATGTCGAGATGCAGTTCCTGTCCGACGTCTACCTGCGCTGCCCCGATTGCGACGGCAAGCGCTTCCGCGCCGAGATGCTGGACGCGCACTTGGTGCGGCGCGACCGCCAGCTGTCGATCGCCGACGTGCTGGAGCTGACGGTCAGCGAGGCAGTGCAGCTGTTCGCCGACGATCGCGAGGTGATCCGCCGGCTGCAGCCCATCGTCGATGTCGGCCTCGACTACGTCAAGCTGGGCCAGCCGGTACCCACGCTGTCCGGCGGTGAGGCGCAGCGCCTGAAGCTGGCGGGCTTTCTCGCCGAGGCCGCGCAGGGCCCGCAGCAGCCGGCCGCCAAGAAGGGCACGCTGTTCCTGTTCGACGAGCCCACCACCGGCCTGCACTTCGACGACATCGCCAAGCTGATGCGCTCGCTGCGCCGCCTGCTCGACGCCGGCCATTCGCTGATCGTCATCGAGCACAACCTGGATGTGATCCGCTCGGCCGACTGGCTGGTCGACCTCGGGCCCGAGGGCGGCGAGGCCGGCGGCGAGCTGGTGGGCGTGGGCACGCCCGAAGACCTGAAGGCCAACACGCGTTCGCACACGGGCCGCGCGCTGCGCGACTACGAGGAGACGCTCGGGCTGGAGCGCTATGCCGCGGCCGACGTCGCCAAGGAAAAGCAGGCGCGCTATGCGGCCGTCGAGGACGCGCGCTTCAAGCTCGAGGGCGCTCGCGATGCGAGCAAGGACGGCCCGAGCCTGCAGTCGCTGGTCAGCAAGCGCCGGCGCGCGGTGCAAGCCAGCGTCGAGGACAACGCGATCCGCATCGTCAACGCGCGCGAGCACAACCTGAAGTCGGTGGACGTCAACATCCCGCGCGGCAAGTTCACGGTCGTCACCGGCGTGTCGGGCTCGGGCAAGAGCACGCTGGCCTTCGACATCCTGTTCAACGAAGGCCAGCGGCGCTATCTCGAGTCACTCAACGCCTATGCGCGAAGCATCGTGCAACCGGCCGGCCGGCCCGAGGTGGACGCGGTGTACGGCATCCCGCCGACCGTGGCCATCGAACAGCGGCTGTCGCGCGGCGGCCGCAAGAGCACGGTCGCGACGACCACCGAGGTATGGCACTTCCTGCGCCTGCTGTGGGTCAAGCTGGGAATCCAGCACTGCGTCAACGATGGCAGCCCGGTCAGGCCGCAGAGCGTCGAGAGCATCGCCGCACAGCTGCTGCGCGACTACCGCGGCCAGCACGTGGGCCTGCTCGCTCCGCTGGTGGTGGCGCGCAAGGGCGTCTACACCGACCTGGCCAAGTGGGCCAAGGCGCGCGGGCACACGCACCTGCGCGTGGACGGCGAGTTCATGAAGGTCGACCCGTGGCCGCGCCTGGATCGCTTCAAGGAGCACACGCTGGAGCTGCCGGTGGGCGACCTGGTGATCGCGCCGGAGCGCGAGGCCGAGCTGCGCGCGCTGCTGGCCAAGGCGCTCGACACCGGCAAGGGCGTGATGCACCTGCTCACGCCGCTGGACGGCCTGACCGAGGCGATGCAGCTCGGTCATTCGACGCTGGGCATCGGCACGGTCAAGGTGTTTTCCACCAAGCGGGCGTGCCCCACCTGCGGCACCAGCTACGGCGAGCCCGACCCGCGCATGTTCTCGTACAACAGCAAGCACGGCTGGTGTCCGGGCTGCGTCGGCACCGGCCTGGCGCTGACGCGCGAACAGCGCGCGGCGTTCGACGATTCGGTGCAGGACGACAACGAGCGCGGCCGCGAGCAGGCCTTCATCACCAAGGAGCCCGACGCCGAGGAGCTGCACGACACCGCCTGCCCGGATTGCCACGGCGCGCGCCTGGCGCCGGCGCCGCGTGCGATCCGTTTCGAGGACCAGGCCATCACCGATGTCGCGCAATGGGCGGTGTCCGACGTGCGCAAATGGGTCGAGGGCTTGCAGCTGGGTGGCCGCGACGCCGACATCGCGCGCGACGTCATCAGCGAGATCCGCAGCAGGCTGGTCTTCCTCGAGGACGTCGGCCTGAACTACCTGACGCTCGATCGCGCCGCCCCGACGCTGTCGGGCGGCGAGGCGCAGCGCATCCGCCTGGCGGCGCAACTGGGTTCCAACCTGCAGGGCGTGTGCTACGTGCTGGACGAGCCCACGATCGGCCTGCACCCGCGCGACAACAAGATCCTGCTGGACGCCTTGGCGCGCCTGGGCTCGCAGGGCAACACCCTGGTGGTGGTGGAGCACGACGAGGACACCATCCGACGCGCGGACCACCTGATCGACATCGGCCCCGGCGCCGGCAAGCGCGGCGGCCGCCTGGTGGCCGAGGGCAGGGCGGCAGACCTGTCCGCGGTGGCGGATTCGGTCACGGGCCGCTGCCTCGCGCATCCGCAGACGCACCCGATGCAGCCGCGGCGCGAGGTCGCGTTCGCGGCCGACGACGCCGGCGCCGGCACGCACATCACGCTGTTCGGCGCCCGGCTGCACAACCTGCAGGGCATGCCCGTGCGGGTACCGCTGCAGCGCCTCGTCGCCATCACCGGCGTCAGCGGCTCGGGCAAGAGCACGATCGCGCGCGACGTGCTGCTGGCGAGCGTGGCCGACCTGGTGAGCAGCCGCGGCAAGGCCCAGCCCACCGGTTGCGAATCGGTCGAGGGCTGGCACTCGGTGGACCGCGTGCTGGAGGTCGACCAGACCCCGATCGGCAAGACGCCGCGCTCCTGCCCGGCCACCTACATCGGCTTCTGGGACGCGATCCGCAAGCTGTTTGCCGAGACGCTGGAGGCCAAGGCGCGCGGCTACGCGGCCGGCCGCTTCAGCTTCAATACCGGCGGCGCCAATGGCGGCCGCTGCCCGGGCTGCGAGGGCCAGGGCGTGCGCACGATCGAGATGAGCTTCCTGCCCGACGTGAAGGTGGCCTGCGACCTGTGCCACGGCGCGCGCTTCAATCCGGCCACGCTGGCCGTCACCTGGCGCGGCAAGTCGATCGGCGACGTGCTGCAGATGGAAGTGGACGAGGCGGTGGAGTTCTTCGCGAGCATGCCTTCGATCGCGCATCCGCTGCAGCTGCTGCAGGACGTCGGCCTGGGGTACCTGACGCTGGGCCAGCCGTCGCCGACGCTGTCGGGCGGCGAGGCGCAGCGCATCAAGCTGGTGACCGAGCTGAGCAAGGTGCGCGACGAGGTGGGTCGGCGCGGCCAGAAGGCGCCGCACACGCTCTATGTGCTGGACGAGCCGACGGTGGGCCTGCACATGGCCGACGTGGCCAAGCTGATCAAGGTGCTGCACAGGCTGACCGACGGTGGCCACAGCGTGGTCGTGATCGAACACGACCTCGACGTCATCGCCGAGGCCGACTGGGTGATCGACATGGGCCCCGAAGGCGGCGCGGCCGGCGGCCGCCTGGTGGCGGAAGGGCCGCCGGAGCATCTGGTGGCCAAGCGCACGCACACCGGGATCGCCTTGGGGCCGGTGCTGGCGCGCCAGTAGGGCGAGGAGCGGCGGTGGCGCGCTCGCTCCCGCCTGGCCGGGCGTGGGCATCAGCGTGCTGCGCGGTGCCTGCCCGCATCCGGCTCGCCACTTGACCAGCCACCGCTCTTTCAATGGCAGTCGAACGAGACCGACAACGGCCTGCCCTTGGACATCTTCGGATAGCTGGCGATGCACACGGCCGGCACCTTGGGCAGTGTCCGACTCAACACCAGCGCTCCGCCTGCATACGTGCATTGCAGCCAGATTCCTTGCGGATAGGCGCCCTCGAACGCCCAACTGCTGGTATTCCTGGTCGAGGCTCGCGGCTGCAGGGACGCCCGCTGCTCCGGTGGCCCGTCGAAAACCTCGGCGCTGTACAGAGGCGCAGGGTCACCCGGGGCACTGATCCAACCGTCGGCCGTCGGCGAGAACTGCATCGCCTGATGGGGAAACGCGGGTGGGCAATCGAACGTTTCTGCCGTTGCGGGCAACGACGCCGATGCGACGCCCAAGGCTGCAATCCCGCTTCGCAGGTTCAAGACGATTCGATGGAGAGTCATTCGATCACCGAATAGGCATCGCCGTTGTCGACCGCACGCACCCATGCACCGTTCGGGCCGGCGCCTCGGAAGCGCAAGTATCGCTTGGCGACCTTTGGTTTCTTGAGTGGATCGTTCCATTGATCGATCACCCAGATCCCACCCTGATCCTGGCTGACATAAAGCGCCGCATGATTGCCATGCGGCCGGCTCTTGTACACCCCGTCCTCGAACGTCGCGATCGCAGTGCCCTTGGGCAGCCGCAGCTTGCCGCGCACCGCCGCGCCCTGCTTCCAGTCGAATGTTCGAGGCGCCTTGGCATACGCCTGGACCAACGCGACGCACTGGTGGGTACCGACAAGCTCGTGGCCGTCGAGACCGTCCACCTCCGAATAGACATAAGGCATTTGCTCGCTCCTGCATGTGGGCCCGAGATCCGCCTCGGCGTCCATGCCACCATGCTAGGAGGCGCATGAAAATCTGGCCTGCGCCGATGCCTTGATTTCACGCGTTTGCGCGCGGCACTGCGTCTGCTCGCTCCGAAGCCGCTTCGGCCGTGCTGGTGGGAACGACGTGCCGTGCCGGTCAGTTGTTCCTGGCGGCGACCACGGCGGCGCCGCCGGCGCCCGTGCCCACCTGGGGCAGCACATAGCCATCGTTCAAGGTCTTCAGAAACGCGACGACATCGCCGATCTCGGCCTCGGTCAGCGTCGGGCGGGCGTCGGCGTGCTGGCCGAACGGCGCTTCCTTGTTCAGGTTGGCCTGGTACCTCTGCGGCAGATCGTCGAAGCGGCGACCGCTCCCGTAGACGCGCTTCGGATCGGCGTCGCGCAGCGCATAGAAACGCACCGCGTCCTCGAGCGACGAATAGACGCCGTTGTGGAAGAAGACGCCGCGTGTCGCGACGTTGCGCAGCGACGGCGTGCGAAACAGGCCGCAGTATTCGTCGTGGCCCTGCAGGTCGGTGCGCAGCGGGCCGCAGGCGCCAAGGTCGCGGTAGCCAGGTTTCGCATTGGCCGGGATCGCGCGGTTGCGCGGAACGCCGATGGCGATCAGGCCGAAATCGGTGAACTGCGGGAACGCGCCGCGCTTGATCGCGCTGATGTGGCACGACGCACAGTTGCCGCGGGCCTTGTCGTTGAAGGCCGCCAGGCCGCGCATCTCGGCGGGCGTGAGCTTGACCTGGCCGCGCAGGAAGGCGTCGTACTTGCTGTTGTACGGATAGAAGTCGGCGGGGCTTTGCTGGAACGCCTCGAGCGCCAGCAGCAGGCCATTCCAGGCGCGGGTCGCATCGTCGAACACGTGCGCGCCGTAGGCATCGCGCATCGCCGCCGCATTGGGCGATGCCTTCAACTTCGCGACGACCGCGGCGCCGTCCTTGTTGGCCATCTCGAAGGGCGAGAGCAGCGGCCCGGCGGCCTGCTCGTGGGCGGAGTCGGCGCGGCCGTCCCAGTCGAGGCCGCCCGTCGGGCCCTGGTCCTCGCTGTCGTTGCCGTCGTTGTCGAAGAAGTGAGGCTGGAAGTTCGGGATGGTCTGGTGATAGGTCAGCGAGGGCACCGCGCGCAGGCCGGGCAGGTTCAGCGCCGGGCCGCCCATCTGGACGGGCAGCCGGTTGGGCGGCCCGTACGCGTGCGCCGGATCGTGGCAGGACGCGCACGAGACTCGGCCCGAGGCCGACAGCGTTCGATCGGAGAACAGCGAGCGTCCGAGCGCCACCAGCGTCTTGAACTCGGGCTTGCGTTCGAACGGGGTCTCGTAGAACGAGCGCGGCGCCGTCGAGGCAGGCGTCGAGGCAGCCGGTGCGCCGGACGCCGAACGCCCCTGCTGCGGGGCGACGGCAAGGGCGACGGCGAGGACGGCGAGCGCCGCGGGCAGCGGCAAGCAGGCGAGACGGGGCGGGAAGGCGAGGCGGCGCGACACGGCAAGCGATTCGATTCGGGACAACCGGCCAGAGTGACAGCGTGTCGTGGCAGCCGTGTGACAAATGGGCCGTGTTGTCGGCCATCCCCCACGACACGGGGTTGTCATACGAAGCCGCGATGCTGCGTGTTTGTCCGAAATGCCTCCGGAGGGGTTACTAGCCATGAACACCAACATCAAGTCCAGCCTCGTTCTCGCGCCGCTGGCGATCGCCTGCATGCTCGCGCTGGCCGCCTGCAACGACAACAACGACCCGCCGACCGTCGCCGAGACGACGACGCAGCTGCAGGCCAAGGTCAAGAACGTCGTCGTGATCTACGCGGAAAACCGCTCGTTCGACAACCTGTACGGCAACTTCCCTGGCGCCAACGGCCTGAGCACGGTCGTCAACGCCGACGGCACGACCACCTCGGCCTACATCCCGCAGAAGGATCGCGACGGCACCACCGTGCTCGCCACGTTGCCGCAGACCTGGGGCACCGGCGTCACAGCGCCGGGCAGCGCGGTCACCATCACGCCCGCCCAGAGCGCGAACCTGCCCAACGCGCCGTTCGCCATCGAGACGGCGTTCACCAAGGTCAACGGCAACGGCGCGGGCGCCAAGCTCGACACCAGCGTCGTCACGCGCGACCTGTACCACCGCTTCTTCGAGAACCAGATGGCCATCAACGGCGGCAAGAACGACATGTTCGCCGCCTGGGAAGACGCCGGCGGCCTGACGATGGGCCACTTCGACTACAGCGCCTCGCCGCTGTACAAGCTGGCGCAGGCCAACGTGCTGGCCGACAACTTCTTCGAAGGCGCCTTCGGCGGTTCGTTCCTGAATCACCAGTACCTGATCTGCGCCTGCGCGCCGGAATTCCCCAACGCCGACACCTCGCCGCAGCACCCGACCATCGCCGTCCTGAACAAGGACGCAAGCGGCAACTGGCTGCCGTCGCTGACGCCCTCGGCCACCGCCAAGGCGTCGGCGCTGGACGGCCCGCCGAGCTTCACGCTGAGCGGCAACATCACGCCGGCCAACTACTTCGGCGACAACAAGTTCTACGCCGTCAACACGATGCAGGCACCGTACCAGCCGAGCGGCAACGCCCCCGCGGGCGCAGCCTCTGCCGCCTACGCCGATTCGACCAAGGCCACCACGCTTCCGCCGCAGACGGCCACGAACATCGGCGACCTGCTGACGGCCAAGAGCATCAACTGGAAGTGGTACGCCGGTTCGTGGAATGCCGCGCTGACCGACGGACAGCAGGACAAGACCATCACCCGTTCGGTGATCTACGCCGGCAATTCCAATGGCGTCGCCACCACGGCGGCAGTGGACTTCCAGCCGCATCACCAGCCCTTCAACTACTACGCCGAGTTCGACCCCGCGACGCACGCCGCCGATCGCAGCGCGCACTTGAAGGACTACACCGACCTGGTGGCCGACGCGGCGGCCGGCACGCTGCCGCCGGTGACGTTCTACAAGCCCGAGGGCGTGTACAACCAGCACCCCGGCTACGCGAACCTGACCGACGGCGACCAGCGCATCGCCGACGTCGTGGCCAAGCTGCAGGCCAGCCCGCAGTACAAGAACATGGTCATCGTGATCACGTACGACGAGTTCGGCGGCGCCTGGGACCACGTGGCGCCCCCCAAGGCCGACAAGCTCGGCCCGGGCACGCGCATTCCGGCCATCATCGTCTCGCCGTACGCCAAGGCCGGCACGGTCGATCACACGCAGTACGACACCGCGTCGATCCTGCGCCTGATCAGCCGCACCTTCGGCCTGACTGCGCTGCCGGGCGTCGCCGCACGCGATGCGGCGTTGACCGCCAATGGCGGCACCCCGATGGGCGACCTGACCAACGCACTGGACCTGACGAAATAAGAAGTCCGGATCGCAGGAGCGCCTGCTCCGTCTGCGCCCCGCAGGCCGCCGGCCGGCGGGGCGCTTTTCCTTGCGCGGGCGCCACCGGGGCAGCGCGAGCGATACTGGCGAGACCAGATTCGCACCTCCTGCCGCCATGACGCTGCCAACGCTTTCGCTTCTCGAAACCCGCATCCTGGGCGTGCTCGTCGAGAAGCAGCACACCGTGCCCGACAGCTATCCGCTCAGCCTCAACGCGCTGACGCTGGGCTGCAACCAGAAGACCGCGCGCGATCCCGTGATCAACGCCAGCGAGGGCGACGTGCTGGCCGCGCTCGACACGCTCAAGTCGCTGCACCTGGTGCTCGAAGGCTCGGGCAGCCGCGTGCCGCGCTTCGAGCACAACGTCGCGCGCGTGCTGAAGCTGCCTGGACAAAGCGTCGCGCTGCTGGCCATGATGATGCTGCGCGGCCCGCAGACCGCGGCCGAGCTGCGCCTGAACACCGAGCGCCTGCATCGCTTCGCCGACATCTCGTCGGTGGAGGGCTTCCTCGACGAGATGGCCACGCACGAGCCGCCGTTCGTCGTCAAGCTCTCGCGCGCGCCGGGCGCGCGCGAGTCGCGCTGGGCCCATCTCCTCTCGGGCCCGGTGGCCGATGCCGCGCCGGCGGCGCCGCAGGGCGGCCCGGGCTCGCCGCTGGCCGACAGCGCGCTGGGGCTGTCCGAGGTGGCGGCGATGCGCGCCGAGCAGCTGCGCATGAAGGGCGAGCTGGCGCGGCTGCGCGCGCAGGTGGCACAACTGGCCAAGGAACTGGGCGTCGACCTGGCGCAGGGCGACGCCGCGGACTGACTACCTGGCCGCGTTGAGGCCTTCGGCGTAGTCGGACACCGCTGCGATCTCCGCATCGCTCATGCGCGCCGCGATGGTGGACATCTGCGGGCTGTTGGCGCGCTTGCCTGAGCGAAATAGCGTCAGCTCGTTGCTGATGTACTCCGCGTGCTGGCCGCCCAGGCGCGCGTACTGCGCGGGAACGCCGGCACCGGCCGGGCCGTGACAGCCGGCGCAGGCGGGCACGGCCTTGTCCGCGATGCCGCCGCGCCAGATCTTCTCGCCGAGCGCCACGGTGGCCGGATTCCTGGACTTGCCGGGCTTGGCCGTCTTCGATGCGTAGAACGCGGCGACGTTGCGCATGTCGTCGTCCGACAGCGTGGACGCCATCGGCTTCATGACGGCGTTGTCGCGCTTGCCGGACTTGAACTCCGCGAGTTGCTTGACGATGTAGTCCGGGTGCTGGCCCTGCAGGATCGGGTTGGTCGGGATGCCGCGCGAGCCGTCGGCCGTGTGGCAGGCCGCGCAAACGCTGGCCGAGATCGTGCCGCCCTTGGCGAGGTCCGGCTTGGCCGGCTCCTTCGCTTCGTCGGCCATCGCGGAAACGGCGAACAGGGTCGCCAGGGCAACAACGTACAGGGACTTCATCTCGGCGAACCCTTCAGGAGAGGCTTTTGGATGGAGCAAACCCAACGATTTTACAATGCACCATGACCGAAGCTAAGCGTACGCGCAAACCCTCCCCCCCTCGCGCCGTGCCGGCTCCCGTCTACAAGAAGCCCGTGGTGGTCTCGGCCGAGGCCAAGGAAGGCCTCGCCTGGCTGCACACGGCCAAGTTCCTCACCTCGGCCAGCAAGATCTCGCAGCTGCCCCAGGGCGACATGCCCGAGATCGCGTTCGTGGGCCGCAGCAATGCCGGCAAGTCCTCGGCGATCAACACGCTGGCCCAGCAACGCCAGCTCGCCTTCGCATCGAAGACCCCCGGCCGCACGCAGCTGATCAACCTGTTCACGCTGGGCTCGCGCGAGGCGCCCGACGCCTTCTTCGCCGACCTGCCCGGCTACGGCTATGCCGCCGTCGCGCGCGGCAAGAAGCTGGTGTGGCAGAAGGTGATGGCCGACTATCTGGAGGTGCGGCGCGCGCTGATGGGCGTGGTGCTGATGGTCGACAGCCGCCATGGCTTCACGCCGCTGGACCTGCAGCTGATGAACTTCATCTCGCAACGCGTCAAGACCGGCGAGATCAAGCTGCTGGTGCTGCTGACCAAGGCCGACAAGCTCAGCAAGTCCGAGGCGAAGAAGGCCGTCGACGACGCGTCCGCGGTGCTGGCCGACTTCACCACCGACGACTCCGACATCGCGGTGACGCTGTTCTCGTCGATGCGCCGCGTGGGCGTCGAGGACGTCGCCGAGCAGATGATGGGCTGGAAGGCGGCGATGCCCGAGCGCGTGCACTTCGAGTTGCCGCCGATGCCGGTGGGCGAGGGCGGCGAGACGGTCGGCGGCGGGGACGAGGACGCGGATCGCCGCGCGTAAGATCGATCTGTCATCCTGCGCGCAGTCGCAGGATCCACCCCCGCCATGACACCGGCCTGGCGACAAAAAAAGGGACTGCCTCGGCAGTCCCTTCTTGCTTGCGTGTCGCGAGGACAGGGCCCCGGGCCGCCTCGCGGCGCCCCGGGTGCGGACATCACATGTCCATGCCGCCCATGCCGCCCATGCCACCCATGCCGCCGCCGCCCATGGCGGGAGCGTCTTCCTTGGGCGACTCG